>OBXV01000462.1_pt1 | contig 20307 bp, 15 predicted proteins | sample 1495451 | NCBI WGS metagenome assembly OBXV01 (sample SAMEA2580178, study PRJEB22360) | human gut metagenome | biome: human gut; feature: human-associated habitat; material: faeces | place: Denmark | collected 2008/2010 | reverse complement strand
TTACTGTCTAAATTAACATAAGCAATCATATCATTTAATGCGCTCTCTGTTTCATAAAGCTCATACATACAATTTTTTGTATAAGAAGAAATGCTTTCCATTTCCTCTTCTATTTCTCGTACAATTCGTACTTGCTGATTATAAATAGCATCTATTTTTTGTCTTTTTATTGTAATTAAAAAGTTCCCTTCCAAAATAAGAACCATACTCATAATTAAAAAAGAATAATAAAGACGGTTTTTTTATAAATATCATGTGTCGCTGTTTTCATGTTTTTTTCTATTTCTCCCCTCGTATTTCTCCTATCTCGTCTAAAAAATTTACTTCGTTGTTCTTGCCAATTCCTTTATGTAAGTAAAAGACTGCCGTATCAAAGCATCATTGACACGACAGTTACTTTTACTCCTCCATACTGGAGAACAATTTTTGATTCATATAAATAATAAGATAGCTATAAATGCTTCCAAAAAATAAAATAGCCGTTCCTGGCATTATTTCATAAAAAACTAAGATAGCTAAAAATGCAGCGGTATTACCTACCAAAAGAAGTGGTCTTCCTAACGCTAAAATCAGAGCATTTTTTAAAATATGTTTTAGCAATAGCTCATATCGCATTGTGAGCAAATAAAAGTAAGGTGTTAGGATCACAATACCAATTAATAGTATTTTGAAAAAAATCTGCATAAATAAAATAGGAAATACATTTGTAAAAAAGCGAATATTCATGGTCATCATAAAAATGGCACATAGTTGCAAAAAAGCGATAATTATACTCTGTTTAAAGTTGCTACCATATCCCTTAAAATAAACAGAGAAAAAGAAAATGTCTTTTTCCTTGCGAAAACGAAACATGCTATAAAATAATGCACTAAGTGATGGTCCAAGAGGGAGTAAGCAGAATAAGAAAAACAACAAATAATTTCCTATTTGATCAACTCCTACAAAAGTAAGAAAAAATAATACAGGAATATTACAAAACAAAAAACATACATTGACTCCTATCATTTGCCATAATCCACTACAAAATCCCATAATCTTTTCCATTGAAAATGTCATTTTCTTCTCCTCCTTTTACCCTTTCCTATTTCCTGCTCTCCTACTTCTAATCTCTATTTTCTGCAATTACTACGACTTGTCCTATTTTTTTATTACCGCTATCCATTTCTCCATTTCTTGTCACAGTAATAGTCGTAATCACTCCATTTTCTTTCGTAGAAATTCCATCATCTTCATAATATTGATAACTAGCATTTTCAGATACAAAAGCGAATAAATTCAATTCCATTTCTTCTAGCTCTTCTACCGATTCTTTTGCCTCTCCTAATAACAAGAGCTTATCTTTTCTTAAGAAAAATACTACTTCTTCTAAAGAAACAGAAATATAATGATCGCCTTTTTTCAACACTTGTGTTTCATATTCATCGGCTGTTTTAAACCGAATCAAAAGCATATCCTCTGGTAAATAGACGTAACGTCCTCCTTTGTTTTGTTCATAGACAGGTGCTATCATGAGACCATCTCCTAATAGCAGTTGATCTTCCACTTCTTTTGCCCTTTCATCCAATGGATAGTCAAAGCAAAGTGGTCGAAAATAGAGTTCATCTTGTAAGACACATTTCATATATTCACTGTACAAATAAGGAATTAATCGATAACGAAGTTTAATGATTTCTCGCATTTCATCTATAGAGCCAAATTGATATACTTCTTGTCTTCTTGTACCCATGGCAGAATGATTTCGCATCAATGGCACAAAGACAGCAAACGCGAGCCATCGAAGTAATAGATCTTCTGTCACATCATCTCCAAATCCTCCAATATCAGCACCACAATACAAGAACCCACACATATTAAGAGATGGCATCATTTTTATATTTAAGAGCAAATGGCTCCACCAAGATTTATTATCACCTGTCCAAATACCACTATAACGATGCATTCCAATATAAGAAGAGCGGGAAAATAGTAACATTCTCTTTTCTGGCACGAACCGTTCCATCGCCTCTTTTGCAGCACGTGTCATATAAAAACCATATAAATTATGTACCCGATCATGGCGTATCTTTTCTCCATGAAACGTATGATAAAATCGCTCATAATCTTCTTTTTGATTAGCAAGCCCGTATACGAGAGGTTGTAACTCTAAAAAGTCATTTAAATTATCTTTTTTCATAGACTTTCCTTTTTCATATACTTTTTCTAACCCTTCTTCTGAATAAAACATGGCTGGTTCATTCATATCGTTCCAAAAACCATCGATGCCTAGTTCGATCAGCTCTCGATATCCATTTCCAAACCACGCTCTCGCCTCTTCATTTAATACATCTGGAAAATGAACTTTTCCCGGCCAAACACCAGCGATAAACTCTGTTCCATCTTCTTTTTTGCAAAAATATCCATGTTTTATCCCTTCTTCGTAGGTTTTATAACCATGTTCTATTTTCACACCTGCATCAATAATCGGCACGAGATGAACGTGGTCTTTTTTTAACTCCAAAATCAACTGTTTTAAATTTGGAAATCGCTCCTTATGAATGGTAAAATCTTTATACCGCTCCATATAATCAATATCAAGGTAAATCGCATCCAAGGGAATCTGATGTTCTTTATAATTTCTTACACATTCTAAAATATCCGTCTCATTTTGGTAGCCCCAACGACTTTGCTGGTATCCAAATGCCCACTTTGGTGGAATATAGCTTTTTCCAATTAATTTTCGAAATTGCTTTACAACATCAAGATAACTTTCTCCTTCTATAAGATAGACATAAAAACCTTCTTTTGGCACGGAAATTTTTAGCTCTTCTTTGTTGATATAACCAATATCAAATCGTACCAATCCTGCACAGTCTAAAAAAATACCAAATGGCTTTTCTTCTTCTAGTAATAAAAAGTTATGTGCCCCATATAAAGAGCGTTTTCCTTCGGTATGCTCTGGATCATCGGTACAATTGCTTTCATAAATCCAGCCCCTTTTGTTAATCCCTCTCACTTGCTCCCCTAAGCCAAATACTGCTTGCTTTGGTTTTAAAGAGTAAAAAAGAGTTGTTTCTTCCTTATTTTGCTCTACTAAAAAATAAGGAATCTCTCCTTTCGAAATAGAAATTGTTTCAACAACAGCTTCTGTGTCCAGTGGACATCCAAAACAATACTTTAAAATCATGCTTTGCCTCCCTCTTCTGTTAACGAGAAACCAAGCAGAGAATTTTCTCTACTTGGTTTTCTTTCGAGATATCATTCTTTCTTCCTAATTTTAACAGATTTAAAAAGAAAACAAAATGGTTTTTATCTCATATGGCTTGATTGTCATAATAATTTCTTTTTCTGTTTTTGCTTCTTTTAATGGACGTTCTCTTAAATCTCCCTCTTGATAAGAAGTATAAGTAAAGCCCGTCTGAATGGTAACATTTCTTGTTTCTCCTGCATATTCATGGAAACGAACAACGATATATTGACCGTCTTCTGATTTCTTCACCGCATCTAACTCAACATGAGCTCCTTCAAAGTTTATAAATTGTTCAAATGGAAGTTCTACGTTACCAGCCACTACTTTCATCGGATCATTCAAGCGATATGCCTCTTCTACAACTTTGGCTTCGATGAAATCTCCTCTATGAGGAAGAAGAGAATAAGTAAATTGATGCTCTCCTTGATCTTGTGCATAATCTGGATGGGTTGCAGATTTTAATAACGTAATACGCATCACATGATCTTTTACATCGTGTCCGTATTTGCAATCATTTAACAAGCTTACACCATAATTTCTCTCAGAAAGATCCACATAACGATGAGCAACACTTTCAAAGCGTGCTTGATCCCAGCTTGTATTCCAGTGATTTGGACGTCTTACATTTCCATATTGTACATCGTACGTCGCATAAGTGGAACGGATATCCACTGGAAAGGCCGCTTTTAAGAGTTGATGTTTTTCATGGAAATCTACATAAGTTTTAAAGTCAATTCTTCTATTATTTCCATAGACAATCATATCTTGTGCAATCGTAGATTTTCCATAACTCCATTCCATATGAAGTGTCAAAGATACCGCACCTTGTTCTGCAAGTTCAAAGGCAGTTAAATTTGTAATTTCTCTCATTTTTTGTTGATAGAAAATATCAATATCCCAAGCATCATTATCTAATGGCTTATCTTCAAACATCTGAAGAACGTTAGCACATTCTCCTGCCTTTAACACTTCACGGCTATATGTCTTATCAAACAATCGTTCTATTTGTCCTGTTTCATTAAAGACAATTGTATAATATGGTGTTTCCAATTCTCTTCCATGGAAAACAAACGGAGATTGTTGTTCCACTTCCGTTTCCTCGAATACGATTGTTTTAAATCCAGTAGCCTTTACCTGTTTCACTTCTACATAAGTTCCGTCTACTGTTTTTTGAGAAGTCAATACTTCTCCATCTTTATTTTTAAATATACCCTTTCTTGTTTCAGAAAGTTTTACCACATCATTTCCTGTCCAAGAAGAAGGATTGATAATGGTATAAGTATCTTTTTGCTCTTTGACGATGGCATCATAAAAGCTCTTCTCCACCTTTTCTCCAATTCCTTGAATGGCTGGATAATTTTTTCTGGAATCTTCATACACTTCACGAATGGAAGAACCTGGAATAATATCATGGAACTGATGGGTTAAAATCTGTTTCCAACCTTCTGTCAATTCTTCTTGTTTTGCAAATACTAAATCTCCTTTTGCTATCGCCTCCATAACAGCGAACCATTCCACATTGCGATAGAAAAGCTCCATCTTACGATTCATTAACTTATTATAGCCTTGGCTTGTATAAGTACCCCGATGATACTCTAAATACAATTCCCCATCCCATGTATGTACATATTGATCCGTAGTTTCAACGGTTTCTTTTAATTTTCTAAAATAGTCCTTTGCCGTCCCTGTCTTACAATTTGGAAGTCCTGGAACTTTATCAATTCTTCTTCTAAATTCTAACATATCACGGTTAACGCCACCGCCACCATCTCCATATCCATAAGAAACTAAAAGATCTTTGTTCATATCTTTTTCGCTATAAGCATCCCAAACACCTTTTACTGTAAATGGCAACAACTCTCCATTATAGGTGTAAAACCAAGATCCTGGTTCATTCCATGGGCATGGCGTTGTAATAAAATGAGTCAAAATCTCACTGCCATCAATTCCTTTCCATTTGAAAGTATCATGTGGCATACGATTATATTGATTCCAACTAATTTTCGTTGTCATAAACATGGAAATGCCCGCTTTTTTTAGAATCTGGGGCAATGCCCAAGAATATCCAAACACATCTGGCAACCATAAATATTCGGTTTCTTGATTAAATTCTTCTTTAAAAAACTTACTTCCAAGTAAAATTTGACGAGTTAAAGATTCTCCACTTGTTAAGTTACAATCTGCTTCTACCCACATAGCACCGCCAGTTTCCCACTGACCTTCTCTTGCCTTTTGTTTCATTTCTTCGTATAATTCTGGGAAGTCTTCTTTTACATATTCATAAATTTGAGGCTGTGTTTGTAAGAAAATATATTCTGGATATTTCTCCATTAAACGCATAACAGTTGAAAAAGAACGAGATGCCTTTTCTCTTGTATGTTTTAATCTCCAAAGCCAAGCCACATCAATATGGGTATGTCCAATACAAGTAACATTGACAGAAGAACGTTTCTCCATTTCTTCAATGGAAATATTCAAATCATCATCTGCTTCATGAACCGAATGATAAAATTCTTCACTACCTGGATAAGACCAGTCAATTTTATTTAAAGAACGGTTCAGTGCTTTTAATAAATCATGACGAACTGGATCCTCTTCTTTTAACACTAAAACTGTTTTATAGACAATATAGGCAAGATAATAATAATCATCAACCTTCTCATCTAACCATGCAATTTGCGCTTGATTGATACGGTGTTCTTGGTCTTTTGGCACACCACCACCTTCTAATCCTGACCAAAGGCGAAATGTAAAATCCACAGTTGTTCCACAGCAAGCTTCCTCTAAAAACACCTCCTTATGGTTACTATCCACCCCTTGATACGGCTTTTTATTCAAATAAAGAAGAGATTCAAATCCAGAGTTATTTCCTGCTCCTGTATTTCCAAAATCAAAGAGACCTAAGACTTGCTTTCCTTTCCACTCTGCTGGAATCGCAACATCTTTATGAAGCCATAAGTAACGATCTCTTCCTGCCCATGTTTCCCCTATTTTTATCGTTGCAAACTCACTAAAATCGGTTGGCACTTCTGGATTTGTTACTCCTTTTGTGTCTTCTTGAGATAAAAATTCTTTGATAGAAATCCCCTCACGATAACGATAATTTTTTAATTCTTCAATTCTTCGTTCTGCTTTACGTTCTGTTAAAAACATACGTTCTGAATCCTCCTTGTATTCCGATAAGTTAAGTTCTGACCTAATACTAGCACGAACGAAGAAGATCCGCTATTCGTATTATTCTACATTTAGTGTAAAAATTTTAGTTTCTACCTTTTTAGAAAAAGAATTTACTTTCCCTTTGTCACCATTACTTTTTGATAGAAAACCCGCAATATTCCAACACCAATTCGCTAAACATAGCATTTGCCCAAGAAAACCATTCTCTTGTATAGTTGATCGAGTCGTCTACATGAAATCCTTCGTGCATAACACCCTTTCCTCCATCGGTATGAACTAATAACGAAAGAATCTTTTTCTTTTCTTCTTTTGTCTTGGCAGTCAAGCCTTCCATGGCTAATGCAATATGCCAAATATAACGAGGTGGCGTGTGAGAACTTCCGATTCCACTGGCCTTTGTTCCACTATAATAATAAGGATTCATCTCACTTAAAATCAATTTCCTCGTCTGTTCTTCTACCTTTTTATCCTTTCCTTGATATCCTAAATAAGACATGGAAAGCAAACTTGGAACGTTGGCATCATCCATCAAAGCATATTGTCCAAATCCATCCACTTCATACGCATACACTTCTCCAAATGCTTCGGTCTTTGTAATGCCATACGTTTCAATAGCCTCATAAATTTGTTCTTTTAACACCTTTGCTCTTTGGTTTAATTTTTTATCATGTAACACTTCTTCTGCAATTTCTTCTAAATATCCTAAAACGACAGTGGCAAACATATTAGAAGGAATCAAATAACCATAAATACAAGCATCATCACTTGGACGAAATCCAGACCAAGTAAAACCAATTCCCGATTTTACAAGAGCACCTTTCCCATTTCTTGATAGCGTATCCGTATAATAAGTATTTCTTCGAATAAAATGATAATCCGATGTCTCTTCGTGATTTTGCTCTGTTTCAAAAACAGTTAAAATATCATTGACACCTTTAATGAATATTTCATCAAACTGCTTTGTCCTTCCCGTGTTTTTCCAAAGGAGATAAGCTAGTTGTAACGGATAGCAAAGAGAATCGATCTCATATTTCCTCTCCCATACCCAAGGATTTCTCTTTGTCTCATCCACTTCCCAACAGTTTCCATTAGGACCCTCATTAAATGCATTTGCATAAGGATCTATGTGAATATAAGCAAATTGTCTACGAACAAGCCCTTCTAATAATTGCGCTATTTCTTCCTCTTCTCTTGCTAAAATTAAATAAGGACGAAGTTGAGCGGTAGAATCTCTAAGCCACATAGCAGGAATATCTCCTGTAATCACATAAGTCGAACCATCTTCTAATTGTTTCACAGTTGTATTCAACGTGTTCGTATAACAAGTCTCAAACATTCGATAGATCTCTTCTTCCCCCTTTAATTTTTCTTTCACCTTTTCTAATAATCCAATCATTGATTTTGGTAACTGTTTTTGTTCCATTTTGAAACTCCTTTCACCCATTTAAAATAAAATTATTGCATCTTCTGTTATTCCTATAAGTTAACGATGGGAAGTACACTTTGTGAACAGCTCACGTTGGCGAACAGTCCGCTATATGTGAGCATAAATACTCCTGTATGCTCGTTGTATTCGCGTAAAAAAAGCTGTTGCATTTTTTGCAAACAGCTTTTTCTTATCGTTTTCTTCTATGCTTGTGCTAATTTTGCTTCCACTTCTTCTAATGATGGCATCGCAGGGATCGCTCCACGTCTTGTTACGCAAATTCCTGCTACAGCATTGGCAAAGCGTATCATTGTTTCTAATTCTACTAATGTGAGAGCATTGATTTCTTTTCCCGATACTACAACTCGGCTAATAAATCCACCCCAAAAAGAATCTCCTGCTCCTGTTGTATCAACAACTTTTGATGCAAAACCTGAAACAATGGAATATCCTTCTTTTGTGCGAACTAAAGCACCTTTTTTCCCTAATGTAACGACTACAATAGAAATTCCTTGTTCTACTAATCGTTCTGATGCCTTAATTGGATCGGCTTCTCCTGTCATCAATTCTGTCTCTTCATCGGAGATTTTTAAAACATTTACATAAGGAATTGGTTCTCTCATTTGTTCTATGGCTTGTTCTTTGCTTTCCCACAATAACTCTCTATAATTTGGATCATAAGAGATCATTGCACCTTGTTCTTTTGCATACTTTACTGCTTCCATAGTAGCTGTTCTACAAGGTTCATCGGTCAAAGAAAGAGAACCAAAATGAAATACTTTCGTCTGTTCTAATAACTTTTTATCAATCTCTTCCAAACGAAGTTTCGTATCCGCTCCAGGTTTTCTTGCGAAGGAAAACTTTCTTTCTCCTGAATCACTTAACTCTACAAAAGCAAGCGTTGTAAAAAAGTTATCATCATAAACCATTCCCTTTGTACAAATATGCTGTTCTTCTAACACTTCTTTTAAAAAAGTACCATGCATATCCGTTCCAACCTTTCCAATAAAGGCTGTTTTCATTCCAAGACGAGTGCTTGCTGTTAACATATTCGCAGGTGCACCACCTGGATTTTGCTCAAATAATCTCATTCCTGATTCAGAAACACCACTTTGTGTAAAATCAATTAATACTTCACCTAATGCTACAATATCAAACATAGAATCCTCCTATCTTCTTCTCCTAAAAAGAAACTTATTCCCATGAAAACTTCTCTATAAATAAAGGAAGTCTTATGATTTCTACAAATGAGAAGCAACCCCTTCTAGCTTTTGTATTTTATCATAAGAAGGAAGTTCTCTCTACTGTAAATTTCCTAGAAATACTGAACATATTCTTATTTTTTAACAGACAATAACATTTTTATAGTTTTCTTTCTTTTAGACAAACATAAAGTTCACTTTTTGCCGCTTGGTAATATGGCATAACTAAAATCCAGCCAAACCCTCCTAATATTGTTGCAAGCAAAAACCAACCGAAAAAAGAAAGTTGGAAAATAAAGATATTCCATTTTTCTCCTTCTGTCATTTTACGGCTCATTGATAGGGCTTGTTCCGCCGTAAGCTCTGTATTTTCTGCCAATAAATAAGACACAAAAAAATATTCATAAGATTTTATAATCCCTGGAATCACAAAAAGCAGTCCCCAAAGAAACACATATAAACTGCGTAAAAATAATACTTTTACAACATTCATATAACCATTTTGAAACGGCATAAGCATTTCGCTTACTCCCATATCTTGATGGCGATTTTTCAAAAAGAAAGAATTTAATCCTACTTCTAGCACACGAACGACAAAAATTTGATATAAGATACCTAAAATTGCTCGTATCATTGCTAACAAAAAACGCACTAATAACCATAAAAGCGCCCCACCTGTAATGTAATAATACGGATTTCCCAAACGACTTAATATTCCAATTCCTCTTGTTGCTGTGCTAATGGGATAGAAATACAAGTTTTCCCTATGAAATATACTCCAAAATCCTTGGAACCGATCCCACATATCGAAAACACTACCGCTTACTAGAGCATAGAGCAAACACGCAAGTAACCCAAATAAATAAAAATGTTTTAAAGCTTCTTTTGCATTTTCCTTTATTTCCACGCGATTAAACATCTTCCCCACTTCCTCTCAATTGCTCATAAATTGGTTTTTTTACTTTTTTTCTCGTTATCTCAACAAGATTTAAGCGTGTCATATCAATGACATCCGTTTTGATTCGATCTTTTGTTACAAAAGTTCGCAATGTCTGTAACAATTCTTCTTTATCTTCCTCTTCTTCCATATCAATAAAATCGACAATGATAATACCAGATAAATTTCGAAGTCGCAGTTGTCTTGCTACTTCCTTTGCCGCTTCTAAATTGATCTGTTTGAAATGTTCTTTCGTCTTCTTTTTGGAAACAGACTTTCCTGTATTGACATCAATCACAACCATCGCTTCTGTCGGTTGAATAATCAGATAACCTCCAGATTTTAGCCAAACTCTTTCCTTCAAAGCTTCTTCTATGTCCTTTTCTAACCCAAGCAATGCCATTAAAGACAAGTTTTCATCTTGATAGTATTCTAATTTTTCTAAATCCTCTGGCTGATAGGTTGATAAATACTCTTTCATCTCAGAATAGACCTTCTCATCATCCGTCACAATTCGATTAAAATTGCCGTTGTTTTGATCGCGAAGCTCTGTTAGATAAGAAGGAGGCGCTTCATACAATAAATGTCCTCCTGTTCGAAACTTTGCAACTTCCAATAACTTTTCATACTGCTCTTTTAGACGATCCGCTTCTAAAAGTAAGCGCTCTTTTGCAACTCCTATCGCATTTGTGCGAACAATCCAGCCATACTCTTTTGAACTTCTTTCTTTTATTACATCTTTTAGCCGTCTACGCTCTTCTTCTTTTGTAATCTTATTAGAAATACCAATCGCACACTTTCCTACCGTTAAAACAAGGTATTTTCCCGTTAGATTAATATAAGAAGTAACCCCAGCTAGCTTTGTCTTCATAGCCTCTTTTTGAACTTGAACTAATAATAGATCTCCCTCTTTTACGTGTTCATCTTTTTTTGCGTTTAAAAAAATAGGCTTTTTATTATCTGCTATCGAATAATAACAAAGCATTTGATCTCCCACTTCTACAAAAGCTCCATTAATATTTTTTACAACATTTTTTACTTTTCCAACATAAATATCACCAAGAGCCCCTTGCTTTTTACCAGAGTCAAAGCTTAGTTCACATAAACTTTTTTGTTCGTAAAGGGCCATAACAATATGCCCTTTACGATTTGTCACTACAAATTTACCAGTCATGCTTCTTTCTTCCCATCTTGTTTTGGTTCCATAATCTCATGTCCAACCGCTCCAAGAGGAATGAGTTTTCCTTCTTCTTTCGGATCTTGCATATAAGTTTCTAAACGATGGACTAAGAAACCAAATGGTTCATATTCCATTCCACACTCTTTGCAAAGTGCCATCATGACCGTTTCTGGTTTTAAATTGGCGACGCTTCCTGTTGCTAACTGCATAAAAATCGCATCATCTTTTTGTTCAATTTTATAAATCATTGGACGGATATCCACTTCTTTTTCGCTTTTCTTTGTCTTTTTTAAAATGCAAATAGAATCTTTTTTTGCAAAAGAATCTAACTGTTCAAAAAAGGTATGATCTTTATAATATCCATCACGAATTTTCACAAGATAGTCAGCTCCTGCTACACTAGCCATAGCATTTTCTGCATTATCATCAAGCTCTTTAAATTCTAAAATATGGAGTTCTTCCACCATGACTTCGTTAATTTTTTCTAACATTTCTTTGCTTGTTAATACGCTTTCAAACTCGGCATCTAAATATTCCCCTTCACTTGTAAGACCGATTCCAAGAGGGGCAGCAAAGGATAATAACTGATGAGGACTAAATCCTTTCGAATAAGCCACATCCACTTCCGCTCTTCGAAATGCCTTTTGGAAATAACGCATCACATCTAAATGTCCAATAAATTTAAGACTTCCTGTTTTTGTAAATTTAATTCTTACTTTCAAAGCAGACACCTCCACCAAATACTTTTGCACCACAACCTACGCACTGTTGACGACAGTTTGGCGTAATGACTTGAGCGTCTGTTGCACGAAGCCATTCACGTTTTAAAAATTCTTTTGTTACACCAATATCAATGAAATCCCAAGGGAATACTTCATCAAGCTCACGAACACGTGTTGTATAGAAGTCGACATCCACTCCATTGTTTTCAAACACTTGAAGCCATGTTTCATATTGGAAATATTCTGTCCAAGCATCGTAAATACATCCTGCTTTATAAGCATCATAAATGGATTTACAAAGGCGTCTATCTCCTCTTGCAAAAACACCTTCTAAAATCGTTGTCTTTGCATCATGCCATTGGAATTTTAAACTCTTTCGATTGTGTTGTGCTTTCATCTCATCGTTTACAATATGGGCTTTATCTTTATAATCTGTCATATTTACCATTGTGGCCCATTGAAGAGGCGTAAATGGCTTTGGAATAAAGAAAGAAGCACTAGCGGTAATGGAAATTCTTCCATGGCGATCTTCGGCTGGAAGCGTATAATATGCCATAGCAATATCTTCTGCTAAATGTGCAATATCTTTAATATCTTCTTCTGTTTCCGTTGGAAGTCCAAGCATAAAGTAAAGTTTAATACGGCTCCAACCGCCCTTAAATGCTTCTACTGCGCCATTTAAAATATCTTCTTTCGTAAGTCCTTTATTAATAACATCTCTCATTCTTTGAGAGCCTGCTTCTGGAGCAAATGTCATACTTCCTTTTTTCACATCTTGGACACGACTCATAACATCCAATGAAAATTCATCAATACGAAGAGATGGCAATGAAATGTTAATTCGTTTCTTTTGACACTCATCGATTAAAAAGTATGTGAGTTCTTTTAATGCAGAATAATCACTAGAACTTAATGAACTTAATGTAATTTCATCTTGTCCTGTATTCTTTAACATTTTCATGGCATACTCTTTTAACATATTGACATCTCGCTCACGAACTGGACGATAAATCTGTCCTGCTTGACAAAAACGACATCCGCGAATACATCCACGTTGAATTTCTAGTACAACACGATCTTGGGTTACTTTCATATAAGGAACAAGTGGTTTTTCTGGATAATACGTATTGGTCATATCCATCTGCACTTGTTTACGGATCGTTCTTGGCATTTCATCATCAATCGGATCAAAACTCTTTACTGTTCCATCTTCGTTGTATGTGACTTCATACATAGAAGGGGCATAGATTCCTTCCATTTTACCAGCTTCTTTTATAAATTCTTGACGGCTTTTTCCTTCTGCCCTCATTGTTTTATAAAGATCGATTAAATCAAAATAAATCGTTTCTCCTTCTCCAATATAAAAGAGATCAAAGAAATCCGCCAATGGCTCTGGATTATAAGTACATGGACCTCCACCGATAACAATTGGGTGCTCCCATGTTCTATCCTTTGTATAAATTGGAATTTGTGATAAATCCAATACTTGAAGAATATTGGTATAACACATCTCATATTGAATCGTAATTCCTAAAAAATCAAAATCTTTTACTGGCTCTTGTGACTCCAAGCCAAATAAAGGAATCTGTTGCTCTCTCATAATCTTATCAAGATCTGGCCATGGAGAATATACCCTCTCACACCAAACATCTTCTCTTCTATTGAACATATCATAGAGAATTTGAATTCCTAAATGAGACATTCCAATTTCATAGACATCGGGAAAGCACATTCCAAATCGCACATCTATGTTTTCTTTATCTTTTGTCACCATATTAATTTCATTTCCGATGTATCTTGCAGGTTTTTCCACTTGGAGCAAGATTTCATCTGACAATGCTAATTTTCTCATAGTTTGTACTCCAATTCTTTCTGTAATATTATTTTACCTCCCACTATTATACATGAATTTTATGTCATGTCCAACACTTTCCTATGGGTTTGCATAAAAAAAGAAAGAGTCCAATTATTAGAAACTCTTTCCTCTTTCTTTATTATCCAGTTGCTCTACTATGTACAAAAACTATTGAACTACTTTTCCTACTTCATGAAATACTTCTTCATAGAGCTCATCTGCCACAGCCTCAATAGTCGGATAGTCACTTAAATGTTTCATGGCCTTTTGGACGATAACTTCTTGTTCACTCCCTTTTAAAGAAAACAAAAAAATACCAAGGCTAATAGCTAATAAAATGCGGATTTTGAAGGAGATACCTTCATGTCCACCATCTATTTTCCTCTCCCTATGATAACTATCTTCCATATAATAAGGAGAATATTCTGTCTCATGCATAAAAGTTGGTCTATTTGAATAACCACTACTATGTAATGCTTGATACAAACGGCTCTGTTCTGTCATCTCTTGATTTCTCATTCGCTCAATCATTTCTAATCTCTGTTCCATTTGCATTGTTTTGCTTCCTAACTTTGTTTGTACACTATATGAACAAGCAAAAAAATTATGCTAGATAACTTTTCCCAATCACCTCTCCTAATCTCACAATTGTTTCAAAACCTTCTTCTGTATTTTTTAATAAATCGGAATCTACGTTTACTTTATCTTTTTGTAATAATAAAATAATTGTGGAACCACCGAATTCAAATCTTCCTTTTTCCTGTCCTTTTTTGACCGTTGCCTTACCCTCATAGTTGCTAATCCTGCCAACCATTAAAGCTCCGACTTCCATTTGCAAAATAACACCAAATTCTTTTGTCTTTAACAACGTATATTCTCTTGCATTCTCTTTATAAATTGGATAATAATCATTGGCAATTGGATTTACGGTATGAAACTTTCCTTTTAAATAATAATTTCTTGTTTTCTCTCCTTCTGCTGGATAGCAATAACGATGATAATCATCAACCGTAAGACGAAAAACAAGAGCTGTGCCCCCCAAATATTTTTCTGCTAATGTCTCACTTCGAAGCAAAGAGCGTACCGTATAAAATGTGTGCTTTACGACAAATCCACCTTGTTTTGTAATGGGATACGCCGATACTTTTCCATCACAGGGAGCAATCAGACTTGTCTTATCCAGACAGATGGGCCGATACTCTTCTTTGATCCTTCTTGTAAAAAAATCATTATAAGAACGATAAGACACTTCCTCGTATTGCTCCATGAGAATCTTGTTTTTTCGAATAAATGGTACAATGGCAACCTTCGACAAGTAAGTATCAAGACATCTTCCACCTATTTTTGAAACAATTGGCATTGTCAAAATTTTTAATATCATTCTCCCCTTTTGTGATTCATATAATTTTTCTAGTAATTTATCTTGAGAAGATACCTCTTCCCATTGATTTCCTGCTCTATCTCTAAACTTCATTTTTTTCCTTTCTGATGCACTTTTCTCTTTTTATAATAACTGAAGGCATAGAACTAATGCACACCCACCGACAATTGATGCAATGGCAATTGTTTTTCCATGTGGTTTTGGAATCTGGATATTAAAAACATAAAAACAAGCAATAATTAAAAGAGAAAAGTCAAGTGTTATTTGAAAACGTGCCCCTAATACCTTTTGTAATAAATAAAGCACTGGTAAAAAAATAGCAATCGACGTAATCGGTAATCCTTGATAATACTTTCTTACCTCACCTTTTTCCTCTTTTTGTCTCTTTTCTTCTGACACATTAAAATGAGCCAGTCGAATGAGTCCACCTAATAAAAAAACAATTAAAACGCTAATATCAAAAATATGTTTCATTCCAAGTTGATAGGTAATAATAGCAGGTAAAACACCAAAGCATACAAGATCACAAAGGGAATCTATCTGGATTCCAAACATTTGTTCTTCATGGGTTCGATCTTTTTTTGTCCTTGCAATTTTTCCGTCAAACATATCACAAATACCAGAGAGTGCCAAACATAAAATTGCCATTTTCATATTTCCACCGATCGCCTGTATCATTCCTAAAAAAGCAATTCCTAGACTAATATAAGTTAAAATAACCGTATAATCCCATACTCCTAATATCGCATCCTCTTGTGCTCTTTTTTTCATTTGTTGCTCTTCTTCTACTATCACTTGTTCCTGTAATAAATGATAAAATTTTGCCATACTCTCACTCCTATTCTTTTTTCGATTGTTTCTTTGTATTCATCCAATTGTATTTTTCATCATTTTCTTTTATTCTCAATCTTCATATCTTCGTTCTAATTCCATTCGCCTTCTAGCCACTCTCCCTATTGTCAAATGAGCATAGGCAGTGACAATGGCACTAATAAGAAGCAATGCATAATAACTAATTCCACGACTTAATATCATAGAAGGCAGTAAAAATGTTTTGCCAAAAATGGAGGCAAATAAAATCATATACAAACTCTCACTAGCTCCCATACCTCCTGGAAGCGGTAGCATATCCACAGATAAGGAAATCACCGCCTGTAACATGACAATTGTATAGGCGCTAACTCCATGGAGTCCAAAACTTCGATAAACAAGATAAGTTACATAAAAAAGACATACTCTTTGAAACACAGATAAATAAAAGACTCTCATCATAACTTTTAAATGTGTTTGAAAAAATCGAGCAGTCTCATGATATTGTTCCATAGAATCCATCACTTTTTCACTGATATTTTTCATAATATGTAATTTCACAAGAAGCTTTTGTATCCATAAGAGCATCGCTTTTACAAAACTTGGTTTCAATACTAAAAAAAGCAAACCTCCTATTCCAATAACATTTAAAATCATACCAAGATAAAGAAAAAAGTTTGATATCGGTGTCATATACTGATGGAGCAATTTTTGTTGAAACAACAATAAAAACGCTCCAATGACAACTAGAACTAATTTATATCCAATGGTCACTATCATTAAAACTAAGGAAGAAGTGGGAATATCAATCCCATCTTTTTTCATATAATAAATTTGTGCTGGCTGTCCTCCGCTAGCAGACGGAGTAATGCAACTAAAGAAAAAACCAATAAATGAATATTTAATACAGCTACCAAAGGATGTTTCCCTTTTTAGGGAACGCATCATATAGTGAATAATAACAGATTCACTGCATACAAATATGACGACAAACACTAATCCTAAAATTAAATACCCTATTTTTGCAAGCTCTAAACTTTTTATCAGATCCGATAATTCTTCTTCCTTTAATAGTCCATAAAAGGTGAAGGAAAAAATTAGAACTAAAAATACGACATTTACAATAAGTTTTTTTCTTCCTTTCATCTTTCTCACTTTCCTTTTCTATCGCTTTCTCATAAGGCATCCTGTACACGTTCTCCCATCTTATCTTTGCTTCCTTCTATCCCTAACCATCGATTGACTCGATCGAAAAATCTCCAAAACAATCGATAGAAAGAAGTCTTTCTACCAATAAAATAAGAAACTTCTGCTAAGATCACTCCACCAAATACATCAACAATGTAATGTTGTTTTGTCACCTGTGTGGAAATAAACACAAGAAGTGCAAAAATACAAGAAGCGACTCGATACCACTTTGGAACCTTTTTCTGTCCTCGGATTCCAATATAACAAAACCAACTGACAAGGCAGTGAATCGATGGAAAGAGATTATTGGCAGGATCAATCTCCCAAAGCCATTGCAATCCTTTCATAAAAATACCATCCCCAACAATCTCTGGTCTTATATTGGTTGTTGGTAGAAAAACATAGAAAATAAAACATACAATTCTTGATAAAACATCCGCTACCTGGAAACGATAAAAATGCTCTTTTCCTTGTTTTGCGATTAAAATATAGTTAACAGCCCAAAATAAATAACAACCAAAATAAATAATTAAAAAAGAAGGAATCAAAGGCACTTTCTGATCGAAACTTGTTGTAAAATCATAATGATATCGATTGCTATTTATTTTCATACTTCCATTGTAGACAAGTGTGTTGACCACAAGACAGAAGATTAATGGTATTATGGCATAGGAAGGAATCCACTGACTACTTCTTTTCTTTACTCTCTCACTCATTTTTTCTCCATTTCTTTTCATGTAATCGTTGTTCTGCAACTATCATATCCCATTTGTGACATTTCAACAAGGTATTTACGTATGAATTAAAAAAAGTGTACTAATATCTACATTAATTCTTAAGAAATTTGAAAGATATACAAAAAAGAGCGATAAAATCTTATCGCTCTTTTTATCGTCTCATTATGAATTTACTTCATTGGCTTTTACCTGATAAAAACCTTTTTTTCCTTTTTTAATGAGTAATGCACCATCATTATTGTAGTCGTTAGAAGTAAATGTCTGTTTTACATCTGTAATTTTTACATCGTTAACAGAAACTCCACCTTGTTCAATTGTTCTTCTCGCTTCAGAACGAGTTTTACAAAGCCCTGTATCCACAAGCATTGTAATTAAATCAACGCCTTCTGCCATTTGAGCTGTTGTGTAGTTGATTGTTGGAATATTAGCACTTATGCCACCATTTGCAAATAAGGCTTTTGATGCTTCTTCTGCTTTTTTCGCTTCTTCTTCGCCATGAACAATCTTTGTAATTTCATAAGCTAATACTTCTTTTGCTTTATTAATTTCTGCATCCTTTAATGCCCCAAGTCTTCTTACTTCTTCCATTGGAAGGAATGTTAAAAGACCTAAACATTCTTCTACTTTTGCATCTTCTGTATTTCTCCAATATTGGTAGAAATCATATGGAGAAGTCTTTTCTGGATCAAGCCAAACAGCACCTTTTACTGTTTTACCCATCTTTGTTCCATCACTTGTTGTAAGAAGTGTTAATGTTAACCCAAAAGCTGGCTCTTGTACTTTACGACGAATTAAATCAGCACCTGCTAAAATATTAGACCACTGATCATTTCCACCCATTTCTAATTTACAACCGTATTTTTCATGTAACACATAAAAGTCATATGCTTGCATTAACATATAGTTAAATTCAAAGAATGTAAGTCCTTTATCTGCACGATTCATACGTTGTTTATAACATTCTGCTGTGAGCATTTTGTTGACAGAAAAATGCACTCCCACTTCACGAAGGAAATCTACATAATTTAAATTTAATAACCAGTCTGCATTGTTGGCTAAAATTGCTTTATCATTGTCAAAGCTAATAAAACGAGAAAGCTGTTCTTTAAAACGATTTGCATTGTGTTCAATCGTCTCTCTTGTCATCATTTTACGCATATCCGCTTTTCCAGATGGATCGCCGATCATCGTTGTTCCACCACCTAATAAAGCGATTGGTGTATGTCCATGCTGTTGCATATGCATCATGGCCATAACAGTTAAGAAATGACCTGCTGTTAAACTGTCTGCAGTAGCATCAAATCCAATATAAAATTTGACTTTTTCTTTTCCTAATAATTCTCTTAATTCTTCATGTGTTGTTTGCGCAATAAATCCACGCTCTTGTAATACGTCATATACATTTCTTTCCATCATCTTCCTTGAGTGTAAAGCACACTCGCTCCTTTCTTTTTGACTCTTTATTGGATTCATCCGATTTCAAAATTCAAATACAGAAGCCTGTCCTCCCAAGTGATAATCCTATTTTTACTTGCAGATTTATTTGTGGTATCACAGAACAAAGTGTGCATCGCACACTTTACAAGGAATCTCCTATAACATAAAAAAACGCCCTTTATCAAACGATAAAGGACGACTTATAACCGTGTTACCACCTTATTTCACTATTACCTCACAATAATAGCCTTCATTAGTGCCATCTAGCACCACGCACTGTAACGTATGCGAAACGGACATAGCCTACTCATCTCTTTTCGGTATGCAGCTCCAGAATGTATTCATATTTTCTAAACCAAAGTCTTTCACCAACCGACTTCTCTCTGAGGTACTCAAAAATACTACTCTTTTCTATCCACGCTTTTTCTGTATTATGGTCTTAATGATATAGCAAACCTTTTTAAAAGTCAAGCATATTTTTTATTTCCCATAGTAAGTTAGCATTCTCTCTCTTCTTTTTGTCTTTGCACTAGACGTTTTTCTAAAAACCGCAAAAAGATTAGTTTACATAAAGCTGTAATCGGCACTGCTAAAATCATTCCAAAAAATCCAAGGATACTTCCGCCAAGAATAACTCCTAAAAAGACAAAAATAGGTTCAATTTCAACGCTTTTTCCCATTAATTTGGGACCAATATAACTACCATCCACCTGTTGTAAAAGAAACAAAAGAATTAGCGCTATTAACACTTGTTTTTCTTGTCCATTTAATAATCCAAATAACATCGTTCCTGCATAAGCCACAAACGGTCCTGCATAAGGAATATAATTGCAAATCCCTGCTACACAGCCAATTAAAATTCCATACTTAATACCAATGACTCCAAGCAACACACTAATGGACACGATCATAAAAACAACGTCTGCCGTTTGCCCCCGAACGTATCCCGAAAAAATGACATCGGCATCATGATAAAAACTTCTTATTTTTTCATAAAATTTTTTGGGCAATAAAATTCGTCCAATGACA
>OBXV01000459.1_pt1 | contig 20597 bp, 23 predicted proteins | sample 1495451 | NCBI WGS metagenome assembly OBXV01 (sample SAMEA2580178, study PRJEB22360) | human gut metagenome | biome: human gut; feature: human-associated habitat; material: faeces | place: Denmark | collected 2008/2010 | reverse complement strand
TCATATATTTTCTCCTCCTATTTATAAATATTTTTTTATATTTTAACATATTTTTTAATATTTAAAAAGGAAGAAAAAACTAATTCTTTACAGGCATATTTTTAAAAATAGCACCAATCTTGTCGGCTAATTCTCCGCCCAGTTCGTCAGCTAATGCTCCCATATGCTTACGAATAGTAGCAAGAATCTTTTCTTCATTATTACCACTGCCTTCAATTGTAATAACAGGATTTACAGATACATTTAGTTCTATTGGTGTATTCATACTATTGTCTTCTGCACTAAAGCTTCCAACATCTTCTGAATTTTCATAAAATTTATTTGTTTCAGATTCATTTCCAGCAAAGAATGAGCTTATTTCTCCTGTAATTCCACCTTTAGCATGTTGTTCTACTCCAAGAATTTTTCCTGTCTGTTCATAAAGTTCCAAAGCCCTTTGTCTTCTTCCTGGAACAAGAGGAATAATTGCTTCTGGACCTTCTTCACAAATCCAACTAAGCCGTTTTCCAGAAGAAATGCTTCCATTTGCATTATGTTCTGTTCCCTTTGCTGAATTTATAAAAGTTCTTGCTGCTGTAACAGCCAAGTTTACAGATGCTCCTATATTAAACGGATTAGAAAAAGCAGTTGTTATACTACTTTGCGCTATACTTCTTAAACTTGCTCCTATACTAGAAAGAGAAGAGGTATTACTAAGCATTGTGCTTGCTATATTTTGAGATGTATTGCCTCCAACCCTTGTTCCAATTGTACTAAAGCTATTAATTAACTCTTTATTAGACATATCACTTAAAGATTGGATAGCTGAATTTATAGGCGACATATCCGTATTAGTTATACCTTCTCCAACATTTTTTCCTAATGTTGTTCCAATATTACTTCTAAAATCTGTGCCAAATGCTTGATCTAAAATAATGCCTACATTGCTAGAAGTGCTTTCTGCAATGGATTGTATCTGATCTGTTAAATCTCTCTCTAAAGTCGTACCTAAACTTGTTCTAAAGTTCGTACCAAATGTTTGATCTAAGATTTTTCCTGAAGTATTACTAATGATTTCAGACATAGTTTCAGCACTTTGCATATTTTCCATAACAGTCTTTGGTATTTGACTGGCAATAGAACTAACCATTTGAGCAATTTCTTCTTGTGTAACTAGATCTAATCTATCAAGTCCTAAAATTCTAGAAGCTGTTTCTGTATCCCAGTTTACAACATCAACACCATTAGATATTGCATCATTTACCGCCTGCTGCAATCTTTCTCCAATGGTTCCAGTATAATCTGCTAATGCACCAGCACCAATCAAATCATCTTCAAATGCTTTTCCAACAATATCAAATTGAACTCCTTGAACTCTTACATTCAAAGAATCAATATTGGCTTTATAGTCGTTTTTAAGCATTTCTACTTGTTTATCAAGTTCTTTTTGATTAATTGAACCTTGCTCCAAAGCAAGGTGAAGATTTGTTATTCCAAGTTCTAAGGCACTATCATAAGATTCTGTTGCTTCTTGAACCTGTGCTTGTATCTCCTGTTGTAAACTAACAAAAGATTCATAGTCCAAATTAGCATTACCAAATTTGATCGTAAGGGTATCAAATTTTGCTTCTTCTTGCGCCTTTGCATATGCATTGGCAAAACTTTGTAATTGTTCTTGAAGCTTCGAAATTTCTTTTTCTTCATCTATAGAGATAATTCCATCTGACAATGCATCACTCATTTTTTTAGATAATTGTTTATTTAGGGTATCTATTTGTTTACCATACTCCTCATACATCTTATCTAATCCCTCAATAACTGCTTTTCTTTCTTCTTTATCTTCTACTAAAAGATTAACTGCAGCAGTTACTTCATAATGTTTATCTTCGATATAATTCTTTGTAGATTCTATGACTGCATCTACTGCACTCTTATAACTCTCTATATCTTCATCTGATAATTCAAAACCTAGACTAGACCTCCAGTTCCATTTATCTAAATTTTGCAATCCACTTTGTAATGTAGTCAAAGAAGACTCTGTATTCTCAATAGCGGAATTAAAATTATCCAAATACTTACTATTACCATTTGTAACAATCTGACTGGCAACTTTTTTGATTTCTTTCAGGGATAATGTTACATTTCCGAAATGTTCTACTAAATCTTCATTTACGGCCTGTTGGAATATAGCGCCAAACTCTTCAGCACTATAACTTGCACTATTAAGAGCCTTTCTTACATCCATACTCCCTATTCTAATCTTCTGAAGTTCTTCATAGGAATATCCAGTAAATATCTTTGATTTATAATCCTTTAATTGCGCTTCTTGAATTTTTTTCTGTTCTTCATTGTAATCTTCTTCAATTCTTTTACTTCTGAATTTTCCAGCTAACCCACCAATTCCTGCTCCAATTAACGCCCCTGGTGCAGCACCAATTCCACCAAAGAAACTACCAATAGTTGCTCCAGTCATTGCTCCAAGGGCAACTCCGGTAACTTTTGTGCTACCTGTTTTTGCATACATATTTGCTTCTGCAGAATCATCCGATTTATATGACTTATACAAATCGGATACACCACTAATAGCAGTTGTACCTCCAATCACTGCTCCAGTTAAAGCTCCTGCACCTACTGCTGCCATTCCTGCCCCCGTTGTAGCTCCTGAGCCTAAAACCATTCCAGTTTTTCCAAGGACTCCTAATAATCCACTTCCAGTTGCTGCAGCACCAGCTTCTGGAACAATACCAGTCCCTGCTAATGCGGCTTCACTTCCTAAAGAAAAAGAGCCTATTCCTTTTTTTAATAAAGAAATAAGCCCTAATTGTGTTACAGTTTCTCCAACACCTGCACCTACACTCCCTGCTGCCGTTCCTGCTCCACTTGCGCCTACAACTGTTGTATCAAATAAAACACTCTTAGACCAACTTCCAAAACTTCCAACACCTCTTCCTACTTTTCCAATCACTTTTCCTAGTATAAGAGCAGAAATTAAAGAAGATAGTCCTGCACTTTCTCCTCCTGGTAATAATTTGCTAGCAGAAGAAACCATACCGCCACCTAATCCACCTAGATTTTTAAGAATTCCTCCCAGATTAAAGCCATCTGAAAATCCTTTTGCAAAGGAGGCACCAATGCTTTCCCCCTCTTTTGTTACACTTTCTATATTAATTCCAAGTAATCCCATTAAGGTCATTGAAATTCCTTGTCCTAGCGCATGGCCAAAATTGCCCATAATATCAGCAACTTTTCTTCTTCCTGAGCTTTCCCACCATTCAGCGAAAGGTTCTAAAATAATTTCATCCCATGCAATTTGTACCTTTCCGAAGAAATCAGCATTTTGCCATTGAGTAGATTCTGTCATATTTTTTATTCTTTCTTTTAATTCACTAGCCTTATCATCTACCCAGTCCATCATATTACCAAGAACTACGTCTAACGCAGGCATAGATTTATCAATCCATTGTGCCAATTCTATTATATAAGGAGCAAATCTTTCTCCTAATTTGAGCTTACTTGTTTCCACAGCTCCTTGCATGTATTCAAGGGCTCCTGCTAAGTTATCTAGCATGGTCTCTGCCATTTTTGCAGAAGCGCCATCCGCATTTTCAATTGCTTCCGTTAGCTTGTCATAGTCTTTTGCACTGGCATTTACGATTGCAAGTAATCCTGCCATACCAGTTTTACCTGCAATAGACTCAGCATTTGCTACCTTTTCGGCTTCTGTCATTTTAGCAAATGCTTCTCGTAGATCTTTCATTACATCTCCAAAGGCACGCATGCTTCCATCAGCCTTTTGTGTTTCAATATGCCATTTTCCAAATTTCTTTCCTACCAATGTCGCACCACCACCAAGCTCTGTCATAATACGTCTTAATGACGTACCAGCCATGCTGGCTTTAATACCAGCATTCGCCATAAGACCAATAGCTGTTGCAGTATCTTCGATAGTGTATCCAAATGCACCAGCAACAGGACCAACATACTTAAATGTTTCTCCCATCATTGCCACATTGGTGTTACTATTACTGGATGCCATTGCTAAGACATCCGCAAAATGTGTTGAATCCTTCGCAGATAACCCAAAAGCTGTTAAAGCATCTGTAACAATATCTGATGTTGTTCCGAGATTTTCTCCTGAAGCAGCAGCAAGGTCCATAATTCCATCGATACCATTTAGCATGTCCTTTGTTTTCCATCCGGCCATTGCCATATAGTTTAATGCTTCTGCAGATTCTGCTGCACTAAATTTTGTATCAGCTCCAACTTGTATAGCTTTCGCATTCAACTGCTCAAATTCATCATCTGTTGCACCTGAAATAGCTTTAACCTTACTCATAGCAGCTTCAAATTCTTTGTATGTATCAATGGTATCTGATACTCCAATACTGATTCCCAGAACTGCTCCAACTTGGAACACAGGATTTTTTAGAAGCTTTATAATTCCTTGAATCGGCTTAGTGGCATAGTCCATAACCTTCATAGTAGTCTTCCATGATTTACTAGCAAAAGAATGTAAGCCAGAGGAAATTTTAGAAGTAACAGGCGAAACCATATCTTTTGCTTCCAACAGCACTTGATATTTTTGTTTCGCCCATTTCATAAGCTCTTTTTGTGCTTTTTCTTGCGTTCGGTCATATTGTGTGGTTCTAGTAGAACGCTGCTGAAAACGTTGAATTTCATCCTGAGTCTTTTTGACCTGTTCCTTCATCTTTTTCAAATTATCTTGTGCAGACTTCAATCCTTTTTCAGTCTGATCAATAACTTCTATTGGAATTTCAATTCGAATTGTTTGTGCCATCTACTATTCCTCACCACCTATCACTTCTTCTTTCTTTTCATGGCGAACCAAAGTAGAGGCAAAGCAGAAACTTTGCACTCCCCTTGGTTTTGCCATAATTTCATCTATTGTTCTCCCTGTGTCTTGGAAAATTTGATGAAAAATTGAAAATCTACCGCCCGCTTTGATTAGTTTTTTATAGCTTCTACCTCTTCGAATTGATCACCATATCCACTAATTTCATCAATAATTTCGATGATTCTATCTTTTTCTCCTGCTCTAAGACAGTACTCAATTACATCAAGCCCATTCATAATCTGGAACCCTTGATTTAATAAAGAGTCCCAGATTTTCTTATTATCCCAGAGTAACTCTCTATCTTTTTTAATAGTTGCTCTGTAAATAAGCTCAGCACGATATTTCACCGCATTTGTTGATTCTGGCATTTTCATTCCAAACTGTTTATTCTTCACGTACTTTGTCCATTTTTTCTTGCTATCTTCATAATCTTGCTCTTTCAATGGAGCAATTTGGAATTTAAAAAATACCTTCCCATTTCTAGCAATCTCTATTTCACGAAATTCTTCTTCATCGATTGTTGCAGCTTCTAATAAACCTCTAATTAATTCATCTTCTGTCATAAGAAGTTGATTTGTAGATTCTTCTTTTGTGAACTTTTGTTCTTCTACTTGTCCTTCTACTACTTCTTTTTCTTTTACTTTGCTTTCTGATAATTTCATTTTTCTTTTTCCTCCATTAAAAAATGCCTAACAAGACACCCTCAGTCTTTTTTTTTATGAAATTTTTAATAAACTCTGTAATTTTGGTGGCTGATTAACAGCAAAATTCCAAGCACGTTTGATGGTATCTCCAACTGTAAGATTCTGAATATCAACTGTTCCACTTGGAATACATTCACGATACATAACTCTTTGTTCAGAGTCATTTCTGCCTTTAAGTACCCCCTGAAAATTCCAAACTGGCATAACCTGTGTTTCTAATGCTTCCATCATTTCAATAAAGAATTGATCATCTTCAATGACAACTTGGCTCATTGTCAATGTCACTTTGAAAGTACCGGCTGTTTCTAATTCTTGAGCATTTCCAAGTACTGAATAATTAGCATTATTAAAACTTACTTGAGATGTAAAACTCTCAACGGTAGCCAATAAAACACCATCTGAATTATAAATTGCCCCATCTTTTCCATGACGGGCATGACGAGCATCCCCTGCTGCTTTTTGATTAATCATTTACTACCCCTCCTATTCTTCATTCGTATTAAACTGATATTCATATGTTAGATAAATGCGTTCTGCGCTATCTTTGTCGATAACACCAATGCTAAACCATGCAGAGTCTCCATTTGCCACATACTCTGTACTTTCCGCAATATTGCAAGAGGTTATTTTACCTTCCAAAATCATTGCATTTGCAACGTCCTGCAAACGACCCATTATAGTCGCTCTTCCATTTGGATCATTATCAATATCCCCTATTAATTCATCCGTCTTTGCATTCATACGGCGCATTAATTCATAACGAGTCTTTATTCGTCTGTTCTTTTTCCAACCTTCATCCTCATCTTCACCACATTTAACCAGCGTATTAATAGAGTTATCAATCCACACTTCTTTATTTGCGCTATAAGAAAGTACTAAACACCCTCTTTTCTCAGCCTCTTCCATAACTGTAGGTGTTAATGGTTCTTTCATTTCTACAGCACCATCAATAATCTTATGTGTTAAAGATGTGCTACTCGGATAAGCAGCAAGCATTCCTGCAATTTGTGCGGCAGTTTGATATCCTTCCATTTCTCCATCTGCATTAGATAACTTTGAGTTTAAGACATAAGAAGTCGCTCTTGAATTAAAAGATTCTGCATGTTCCATTCTTTGTTCTAAATCTACAGATGTTTTTTCTGCAATAACCAGTTGTGTGAACTGTCCTGCTGAAAAAATTCTATCCATAAATTCTTTTGCCAGTGTTAGGATTTCTAACTCCTCTGTATCAACGCAGAAGGTATTAAACAATTCCAATTCTAACTGCTCAAATCCTTTTTGATATTCTGCTGCTGTTACAGACATTTCCATTCCTGGAGTAAATGCCTTTTGTGAAACATCCGCCAATGTACCACCTGTATTCATTTTTTCTGCCTTAAAATACTTACTGTTCTCCATAGCAGATACAAGTGCAGCAGCTTCGTCTCCATCCTTTTCAAATTGAAAAGTTTCAATCTCTTCTGTTCCAGAATAAATAATACACTCTCTATCTTCTTGCGTTAATCTGTTACGAATTGTAACAGCAAACTCTCTCGCTCCAGAATATTTTGCCGTAATTTTTACCGCATCTTGACCTTCTTCTAATTCTGTATTCTTTAATGTAATAGTGGCAGCAGTTCCTTCTTTTCCAATTCTGCAAGCGATAACAGAATTTGCACCACCTTGGAACAGATAATCTATAATGTCGGTTGTCCCTGATGTTCCAAACATTTTTTTATAGTCTGAATTAGGAGTAAATTCCATAATTTGATTTACTGGGCCAAAATCAGCTCTAAATACGCAGGCTCCAACACCATCTAAGAATTTTTCTGTATCATTTTTCTTTTGTGTTATACAATTATAAGTCCCTGGTCTTATTTTTGTTTCTCCAACCTTAAAAATACCGCCCATTTATTTGATCTCCTTTCTCATAAATTTTTCTACAATTTCTTTTGCTTCAAAAGGCGTTGCCTCCTTTTTATTTGCAACTTTAAACGCTGCCATAACACATTCTTTTTGTACACCGAACAGTTTTTTACTGTTCTGTGCAAACTCTTGTAAGGTATAAATAGATTCTTGCGTTTGTGTCTTTCGCTTACTCTGTGACTTTGTTTCTGTCTTTTTGTCTTCTACCTTTTCCAATTTTTCTTCTGCCATTTTATACACCTCCTGTAATTGTTGTATTTCTAAGAATTTTCCCTGCCTGTTGGTAACGTAATAGTCCGTATTGCCCTGTGATTTTAAGTTGCCCTTCTGTAAAATAATCCGCCTTATAGTCAGCTGATAGTTCTTCAATAAACATTGGTGATTTATCCAGTAGGATTACTTCTCCATCTAAGCTCAATTTATTAGCGAGTCCCATTGTCATTTTCATTCGAACGGAACTGTCTGGACAAAGAAAATGAATTGCTATCTTGCCATTAAGCCAAACAACAGTATTAGTTTCTCTATCCACTTCTGTCTCTAATAATCGACAATAAAAAACAGGTGTTTCAACACCTGCTTCTATAATCTCTTCTACTTTATCCCATCCAAGAACAATGGCTTCGGGATAAAGTTCCTTTATATAGCGATTCATGGCCACAATCGGGTCAGGGTCGGTCGTCTCTTGGTTTGTGTACTCCAAAATATCGAAGATAATATCGCAACCTACAACGAGATCACCATCTGACATTCTTGTTCCATCCTGTTTCTGGTAAGAAAATGCTTCTGTTTTTCCCCATGCAAAACAATAAGAACTATTTTCCTCATGTGGAGTTAGAAGAATATCTTTCATGCATGACCTTAGAATTGGCTCCATTTGCTCAGGTAACTGTTCTGTTTCATTCATGCACATAAGTGATATCGTTAATGTTCCTGCAGAGTTTCTCTCTTGATTCGCTTGCATATCAAACCAATAACAAAGACGGGGATATTGTGTTTTATCCCCCCATCCTTCTTGATTATCTGATGGAACTTCTGAATAAAAAATAGCAGGAACACCAGCATAACTTGCCATCTTTCCTGCTACCTCACTATTCAATAAGCGCTTATAAATTAATTCCTCAAATTTCATCTACAGACTCCTTATACTCATAGATATTTTTCAAATCCGGAGACAACCTAATTTCCCACTCTCCTGCTGCAATATCTTTTGCTTTAACAGATGTATGATTGCTAATGTTTCTAATTCCTGGACAAAATTGAACCATCATTATATCTGAAGATAATGATGATATATACCCTACCTTTCCTTCATCCCAACTGCTATGCTTTACATAAGCACACCAGCCTTCTTTTATTTCTTCTAGATTGAATTTGCTTTCCTCTTTTTTTGTTACAATTTGCATCTATTCTCCTCCTATTCATAAGGCCTATTAAGAATTTTTTCTACTTCTGGCTTTGCTTCTTGAATAATCGGGTCTATAAATGGTCTTGGTGCCATTTTCTTTGTACCATCTTGCAAATATCCAGCATACTTATTTCTTGTTTCTAATGATGCAACAACTTTTATTCCTGAAGAACTGTGCAGTCCCTTTACTTTATGCGTAAAACTACGTCTTAAAGTTCCTGTTCTTACAGCTGGTGGCTCTCCTGGGGCAGAAGCTTGATACAATTGGCCACCCCTGAGTTTACGGCCATATTGTCCCATTAGTGCTTTTGTTCCTTGGGTTTTCCTTTTTCCATATGTTCCAACTTTTTTATAGATCCTACCACTGCGTTTTCCAGACATAACTTTCAATTCCGCATTTCGAAGAGCATTACCTACTTGAAAAGCACGACTATATGTCTCTGAATTTATTTTTTCTACCGTTTTTCCAGAAACTCTTTTTAATTCTTCTGCAGCTCCATCAATATCCATTTACGTCCCTTCTTTCCTCTACATAATAAATGGTAGAAATACCAAGGCCGCCACAGTCATCCACAGCTTTTATATCAAATGTTCTATTATCGAGGCGTAATCTTTCATTTTTTTTCGCTTTTGGACTTCCTTCTTGGACAATTGTATGAGTAACTGGTGTTTGTAACTGCTGCCAATTCATAACTTCCTTTGGATCAGACTCTGCTAAACAGCCTTTTAAACTTTCCATTGTAGTTATAAATTCATTTGTTGGTCTTCCAGAAGCTGAAACGGATTGATTCCGCCTTTCGACAAAGAACTCTTTAAACATATTCCCTTGTCTTAGGTACATCATCCTTGTATTCTTCATTAATCCATCCTTCCATCATTACGCATCATTCCTTTATAAAAATAAGGCGGTCTCTGCTCCGCATTCCCTAATTTCGGAACAGAAATCGCCTTTGCCTTTATTTCTTTCTTTAATAATTCATACTCTTCTTTCCAGAGTTTTGCACGCTCTGTCATGGAAGAAAAAGCAAGAGGTCCTGTTTTAGTATCAACTTCATACGAGAACCGTCTATACAATGTCTCTAAGAGCATTAGCTTCGAATGTTTCCAGTTATTTGGATAAGCTGTTAAGGCAGCAGAAATCTCCTCATCAGAAAGAGCTGTTGTATCAGCTCCTCCTTCTGTCATCGTATCACCTAGTTCAAATCTCATTCGGTCTTTTCCAAATTCAGAAACCATTCCTGGATCATATGTATATGTTCCTGCCATCACTCTTCACCTTCTTGTTTTTCGGATTCATCAGAATCTGTCTCTTTTGGGGTTTCGGTTTCAGACAAATTCTCTTGGACGTCACTTTCCATAGAAGAATTATTTTCTCCATTGTCTTCTATTTTTTGAGTAATTTTCTTTGCTTGTTCTACTGCAGCAGCTTTTACACTTTTTCTACTATCAGTTGCATCAATCAGAATTAAAACTTCTTCTTTTTCAATTTTTTTAATTCGTTCTGTTGCTTCTTCTACCCTACTCTGTAAAATTGTAAATACTTCCACAGCATCATCTAAAGCAACTTCTATATCAAATACACCATCATTTATTGGTATATTGATTGTAAGCTGCTTTAGCTCTGCTACATCTATGCCTTCTTCTGGAATTGTTTTTAGCTCTGAAATATATCCGCTTTTTACCAGAGAATAAACTCGTCCAGCAGCTACATCACTATCATTTAAAACTTCTCCTATGATTCTTCTTTTTCCACCAATATTAATTGGTTTTAATACAGTATACGCCATATTATCACCTCTATTTCACGCAATCTGTCAAGAAAATGGCAAGATCATCACAGGTTTTCTTCATATCAGTGGCCATAAGTCCTTCTACAAACTCTGAATGTGTTCCACCTTCTCCTTCAAATTGAGAAGTTGCCATCCATTTTCCATTTCCTAACATATCCCAGGTAAAGATATATCCAGCAGAAGGCTGATCAATTGCTGGTGTCTCTGGTGCATAACATAAAAGAGCAGAATTGCTATCACAAACAAACTGCATATCTGCTACTTGTCCAAGTTCTGCTACGTTATGTGTAGAATAAAGTACCTTTACTTGTTCAATTCCTAGTACAGTTGCAATTACTTGCTCATTGACAAGTGCTGGATTTGGTGTAGAGCCACTTCCTGTAACACGTTCTAAAAACTGCGGATGATTCTTCATAGCTACAAACGTATTATATCCAAGTGCTAGTTTGTTTGGCTTTCTTCTTCCTGAAAGAAGAATGTCTCTCTTATAATCATCAAATAAACCAATAATATCTGAATTAGCATCTGAAAACTTTAAGAATTCATTCGTTGATGGAGAGGAATCCTTTCCTGTCTTCACGTTTTGCCATGCTTCTTTTCTAAAAAAATTCTTTGCAAACACATTATCTAAATGTAACTGCATTTGCTCTGTTACAGTTTTCACTTTGTTTCTTCTTGGATCAATGCTTGCTGGTGAATTTGTACGCTGATAGTTCAAAGTGGCAATCTGATCGATTCCGACAATAATCTGATCAACATCACAACTATATGTCTCATCATCATGACTAAAAATAGCTGTAGCCACTTTACCAAAAGCAGGCTTTCTATCAACCTGATCTTTTGCTAACTCTTCTTTGTTGAATACATAATATTGTCCTATTGATGTTGCTACTGGACAAATAGGGAAAATACTTGGTGCTACATACATTCCTTCTTCTTGAAAAAATGCCATAGACATATTAGATAGATACATATTAGGTTTCCAACCTTTTGCAATATCTAGCATAATTCCTGCTGTTGTTGAACGTGAATTATTCATCCTTTACCTCCTTATGCTCCAGCTTTTAAGTAGCCGGCATTGATAATTTGTATAGTTACTAAATCATTTTTTGCAGTAGCAGCAGATAATGCCCTTGCAAGAATATACTGCCCTTCTGTTGCCTTTTGACATAATCCTTCTGCATCAGCTGTAAGTAAATCTCCTGCTCCCACCGTTGCTCCTGCTTTCCATTTACCAATATCTTTTACTTGTATTGTTACTGTATCGCCAGTTTTTACATTCTCTACTTCTGACAATAATACAATTCCAATTGGAACTTCTCCTGCTCCTGGCAGCTGGACTTTTCCATCTACAAACTTAACAGCTTTTCCTCTTACATCTCCAAGTTCTCCACCACTCTCTGCTTTGATAGTGGGACTTGTGTTAATTGTTGTATATTCATAAACTGCCATCTTCCATACCTCCTATTTATCAAATTCTTTTAATAACTCTGGATCAGATAACAACACTTGATCCATTGCTTGTGCTTCTGTAAGATTTGGGTTATTTTTACAAACTTCTGCTATCTTTGTTCGCATTTTGGCAATAATCTCAGATTCTCCACTATTACTAGCACCACCAGTATGTCCAACTTCACCGAACACACCAGATTTCTGAATTGTATCTAAATTCGTATCTAAGACACTGAGCATATCGTTATAAGCAGTACCTCCTGCTGCCTTAAGACTTTTAAGCACTGGAACAAGTTCTTCTGGCTTCTTTCCAAGCAATTCATATTTCTTTGCAACCTCTGTTAATTCTTTCTCCTCTTGCTCTTCTCTGAATTTTCTAAGACTTTCAAGTTCCGCTTTAACTGCTGGATGTACACCTTTATAAATATCCTCTGGGTCGGACTGTGGTTGTGGTGAATTTATAGAATTCACTCCCATCCCTTTTCCTACAGGTTCTATAATATTAGAGTTCATCCCCTCTCCTGTTTGAACAGGATCTTCCGTTACACTACATCTTTTTTCAATGTCTTCATAAAACGCCCTTTCCGCTGGCGTCATCTTACTTTTATCAATCATGATTTCTTCTCCTTCTTCTCTTTCATCATCTTCTATTGGTTTCTCTGTTTTTATTGGACCTGTTGCCTTTCCAATAAGCTCTTTCATTTTTTCAACATCAAACGATGTTGGTTCTGAAACAATAGACTTCTTAATATTGCTCGTTTTTCTCTGCGACCATTGTGTAACACATTCATTTACAATCTCTGAGAATTCGCTGATACTCTGCTGCATTGACTCTTGCGCGGCAGCAGAGTCTAAATCATCATCAAACATGATCGAACAGAGAGAAGATTGTAAAGCATAACACATATCCCAGATTTCATCTGCTACCTTTCTGCGCTTAACTTCATTCATCTTCTCTCCGAATGTGATTGAATCGCCTTTTGCGATTTCTTCCACAACACTTTCTAATTCTTCTTGTTTCAACCCGGAAGCCTTAGCAATTGCTATGAAAAATCTTTTTACAACGCTTTCTTTTTCTCCTTTAGACTCTTCTTTGTTCTTTTTGATTTTAATATGTGCCTCTGGATTTGCTCCCTGGTCTACAAAATCAACTTTCTTAACTTTAAGATTCTTTAGTTTTGTGGCCATTATTCTGTTACCTCCTCTCTTATTGCTTCACCTTCGATCGAAAACATAGAATATGTACCATCTTTTACTTTTTCCCAAACATCTGGATCCGTAACTTTAAACCCTATCCACCATCCAATAGGGACTGTACCCTCTGGAATCTCCATTGCTCTTAATTTTTCTTCAGTAAATACGACACTTTCTACTAGAACTGCTGCACCACCACGTTCATGCATTTCTCCACCTTCTCGATAGAGTTCCACAAACGTATATGCTGCTTGCTCTAATTCTTCTGGTTCCACAATATCTTCCTGGTAATCTTCTACTACTTCGCCATCCACAGTAATAGATACATTCGCCCAGCCAAATGCAAGCATCTTTTCATCATCTTTTTTCGCAATTTTAAACTTATTGTTCTTCTTTTGCACTTTATTTGGTGGCTTTCTTTCATAATCAAAATAATCTTGAAATGTTTTCATATACACTCCTTTCCTAAAAATGTGCATAAAAAAACGCCTTATTGATTAAGACGTTTTTTCTTATAACTTCATATTATGTATATGCTCTTGTAAACCTATTTTTGGGGACTGAAATAATTTATCATTCTTTCTAATGATTCTCTTGCCTTATCTTTTTCTTCCGCTGACAATTCAAATGTTGCTATAACTTCTCCAGACATAGGCATTCCAACCCTAACCTTAAATAAATCTTCTTTTGATAAATATTGAATATTTTCTAGTCTTTCCTCTTCTGACATTTTCCAAAACTCATCTAATGTCACTACCTTCTTATTCATGCAATCATTCCTCTTCAAGCAATATATGCCATATATTATCCACATATTGTTTATCTAGTACCCTAAATCTCATATTTCTTTCATATAAGACTTCTTGTTCCATTTCATTCAAAGAACTAATGTCATGTCCTTTTTTAGCACCTTCTATGTATATTCTAACCTTAGCTGTATCATCATATAAAATCCCTTTAGAAAATGAAAGAAAACTTTTTTCATTCACTGTCTCCCCTACTAAATATCTTTGTAGAAAGTCTTCTAAATCTTCTTGTTCCAACCTCACTGTACGAATTAAATTTCCTTGAAATAATGGTACTTTGTTTAAAGCATTATCTAATTCTATTTTCCATGTTTCCTCTACATCTGTCAAGTCTAATCCATCTCTTAATTTTGCATTTAATGAATATGACTCTGGACTAATATATCGAATGATTGCCCCTTTTTCTTTTAATGTTAACTCTTTTCTTTTCTCAACTTCTATATATTGAACAGCACATCTGCAATTTGGATGCAACGGTGGAAGAATACCATTCTCTATTTCATTCCCATCTAAATTCTGACAATCTTCGCAAACGTTCTGATTTCCAGCGGAACACCAAATACGCTTAAACTGTCCAAGCCATCCACTTTGATACGCCTGCTCTGCTACCTCATCTGCTCCAAAGTTATATGCAAACGCCATCTCTGTCTGAGCAATTCTCTGCGCTCGATAACGATGTTGCTTTTCTGCATATTTAAGAGCTGCCTCCCTAGCTTTCTTCTTAGCATTTTCCGTTTTCATTCTGGGGTGTTCTTTTTTTAGTGTTTCTTTTACTTTGTTGTAATACTTAATATTTGCAACTGCTTGACGCTTATCCAAACCTACAATTGGCCGTATTATTTTAGAAAATTCCTCTGATGCTTGCCCTTCGTTAATAGCCTGCATTAAAAGAGTCCTGATGGCTTCTCTTTGCTCTGTAGTCACTCTTGTGATGAGTTCAGTGCTTTTATTTTCTATATACGCATTAATTCTTTCAGAAATCAGATCTGCCTTAAATCCTCGCTTTTCTAATTCCTCAAAAATCTTTTGTCCAGTCGTACCAGCAACAATCGCTTGCTGCCATATCGAATCTCGTAACTTTTGCGTAACTAGAATAGAATAATCCTGCTGCCATGCTTGCCATGTCTCTTCATCTATATCAGCATATTCAAACCACTCCCGTATCTCTTGATACGTTAGAGCTTGCTGTTGATCTTTCCAAAATCCATGTAAAATTTCTATTGGGAGTTGAGAGTTCTCTTCCAAATAGCTATCTAACCTTTTTAGTATCTCATCTCGCGCTTTTGATTTTAAAATAGGGCGTTTCTTTGCTTTCTTAAATAAAAACACGTTATCACGTCCTTCCAAGTCTCTTCTTTGCAGCAGTCACCTTTTCATCATCCTCTTCTTCTCCGTGTTCGGAAGAATCAAAAGCAGCAGTAGCAACTTTTCTCTTAGAATTATCTTTTGTTCGCTCTGGCAGATGCCCGGCCTGTCGAACAAAATCTTCTAGTTCATCATCTGGAATCAAAATGCCAATGCCTGCCATTTCCTTGATATATTTGGCCAACTTCTCTATATCTTGATCCTCAATATCACCATGAATCAACTTAGGATAATCAGTGATACCTTCAAAGTGATTTCCATTGATATCAATTAAACGTGGTATTCCCTGGCTATTAAATGTTTGACATATAATGTCTAAATAAGAACCAATGGCCATTGAAAATAATTCTGTTTTATTAGAACTGAGAGCAAAACTCCCTGTTTGCTGGTGCCCCAAGAAAATGAAATCAGCAAGAACTGTCATGGCCATTCTTGTATCATATCTATCTATGATTTTATTGGTATCAAACTGCCTTGCACCGCCTGTACTAAGCAGTTCTAACTTATATCCGCTAGGTAAGACTACACCTTCCATAGAATCTCGACGAATATTCCTTACCATCGTTTCCAGGGTAGCCAATATCCTTTTAGATTCCTCATCTTCTGCATCCCATAGATCATCAGTTCCATACAGCACAGGAAGACCTGCTAGATCTCTTTCTATTCCGATTCCTTCAATCTCTTGTATTCTTCTTTTAAAGTACCAGGAACGATAGGCATTTCTTAAAACGCTTCTACCTTCTGGATTATCTTTTCGGCTTTTTGTTCGAAAATGAAGTGCTTTATCAATAGGGATGGTGAATAAACCATAATTAGGTGGCGGCATTTGAGTCATACCGAGAAGATTATCTTCATCGTCATATTCCCATTGGTATAACGTTTCTTGCGCACGAATTGGCAATTTACGCCATCCAATCAATCCATCATTGTATTTACTATTTGTAATAGGATTTTTTGTTCTTCCCATTCTTCTTTTATATACAATTTCATGATAACTCCAACCGAACGTAATAAAAGACAAGACCTCCGATATTGTATCTGTCCACGTCTTGTCCATATCATTCATACAACTTTCAACAAATTCTGCTGCCTCTCTGTCTTTTTCAGTATCACCAGCAGGCTGCACATTCCAATCTGTCTGTCGCAGAAGAGTTTCAATCGAGAATAGAATTGCACCTATGATATCATCATTACTCGCCATTTCGTTATATATGTCTATGCCTTTTTTCCCACGTAGTTCTGGAAGAAATTCTTCAAAAAAGAAACCACCATAACGATTTTGGCCAATACGACCAAGTTCTTTCATTTTTTCCATATTATCACCACCTTCCTATCTTCCTTTCCAATAGCTCTCTTTACCAAGATTAGAAATAATTTCTTCTCCCGGAGCAGTTCCAGTATGTTTCTTAATTTTTCCAAGATAACAAGATAAAGCCATTGAATCCGCCCTATCTGGTGAATCAAGACCTCTCTTTTTCATATCTTCCTTGCTTTCTAGGCGTAGTTTTCCATTGCTTGCCATCCTATATTTTCTACTTGAAAATTGTGCAAACAGTTCAGAATCATCTTCTATTTCTATTTGCTTTTTCTCTAAAAGTTCTCGGACAACTGCCCACATATGTGTCGTTACGTTGTCATAATACTCTGCTGCTTCCTTTCCCTCTTTTGTATCAGTTTCAATCTTCTCGGCCATATTGATAGGAACAATAACAAGCCTACTTAACTTTTGTTCCTTCTTGATTTCTTTCAAACGGTCTGTAACACCTCCACCCAATCCGGTATCATCGATGTTCACATATACCTTTTTCTTATATTCTGGAAACTCTTTTAGAATTTTCTTATATTCATTTACTATCCATCCAACTGTGGCCATCAAATCTTGCCCTCTATACTTTTTTGCAATCTTTATTTTTCCATGCGCATTACGAGTAATAATCGTCTCATCATTACCAAACCTTGCAACATCGACTCCAAGAAGAATAAATGGACTTCTCTCTTGTAGTTCGTATATCTTACTGCTGCATTGTTCTACTAATGTGCTAGAAATAAAAACATCTGCATCCTCTTTCGGAAACAGACCTCTAACACGCACTCGTACAACATTGCTATCATAACCATATTTTCGTATAAGTGCCTCAATATTCTGTTTATTTGTTCTTGGACTATCTTCAGACGAAACTGTATGGCAACAGTATAACTTTCTATCTCTATTATGGCTATCATAAAAGGTACCACTTGCTTTTGTGGGGTTTCCACACAGTAGCAGCTTATTATTAACACCTGTAAGAGTACCAAGAATCGCTTCCATAATCGGATCCGCTACACCAGATGCCTCATCCACGATAAAGAGCATATTGTCTTCGTGGAATCCTTGCATATTCTCCGCCTTGGTAGCAGTACGAGCAACCGCAAACCACCGCTTTTCCTGGCCTATCATATAAACATATGTTTTTGTCCATTTAAGTATCGAAGAAAGCAAAGGCGATTTTGCCATCCATTTGGCGACTTCTGACCATAGAACATCATTCAACTGCTGCCTCGTTGGTGCAGTAGCTACAACACGAGGATATGGAAAACATACTAAAAACCATAAGAAAGCAACTGCTTCTATACCTGTTTTCCCAACACCTTGACCAGATTTTATACTCACTTTAGGATTCTTGGCCAAATCCATAAGAGCATCTTTTTGCCAATCATCTGGCTTAAACAATAGGACTTCGTTCGCAAATAAGACTGGATCGTTCCGATACATCAGAATTCGTTTCTTAAAAAATACTTTTCTATCCATCTTGTTCTTCTTCATCAGCTTTCATAACCTCTTCTATCCAATCATCTGCTACAGAATTCCCTTTATCTTCACCAGTAATCTTATCTGTTTGAGCTTTTATGTATGCAATTCTAGCCTTCTGCTCCTCTGTGGCCAATTCTAAATTCTTATGTAGAAGTTCTTCATACTGCTTTATAAGGGAACGTAGTTCACCTTGAGCTCTAGCCTGGGCTTTTAGAAAGTTAGCTTGTTTATCCCAAGCTTGCTGCACTTCCCACTTTTCCCCCATAACATCGCCAAATTTTTCTTCTATCTTCTCAACAGTTTTATCATCTCTGTCTCGAACATACATGATTTTTTGTGCTCTTATAATAGCAGCATAAGCAATTTGTATATTTTCCCACAGAATATCCAATGGATCTTTTTGTTCAAGTTCCTGGATAATAGAAAAGGTTTCTTCCGGAAGATACCTAGAGAAGAAACCATGTTTTTCTGCATTCTTATTTTTTCGTGGTGCTCCATGCCCAACAGCATTTTTATTTCCTATTTTTTTACTCTGCTTTTTCCGATCGATCGCCTTTTGACTATCCGATCGATCGCTTTCATTTTCTTTGATTTCTTTCCCCCATTTTTGAGTGGATTTCCATCTCCGAACCTTATCAGCAGATATCCCAAGTTCCCTTGCAATATCTACTAATTTCATTCCTTCATTAAACATTTCCTCGGCTTTTATACTATCCGGATTTCTTGCTTGTGGGCATTCTCACCACCTCTCATTTCGTTTGTTTTGTAAATTCTCTTTTTTTACAAAAGATAGGATAAAAAGAGAATAAAAAAAGAGAGGTTTTTATACCTCTCTTAATACAATGGACCCTTTGGGACTCGAACCCAAGACCGTTCGGTTATGAGCCGAATGCTCTAACCAACTGAGCTAAGGGTCCATAATGCACACCCGTAGGCTCGAACTCGGTTACTTTTACAAGCGTTTTACCATGTTAAACTAATGTGCATCCAGCTTATACTATTTACTTCGCAACTACAACTATACCCACTAACATATTACTACTTATAATCGGACATGTAAAGGACATCATTTGGACATCATTTGGACACCTACATAATATGATCAACTCCAAACAAAAAAACACCCATCTTATTAAGCATTTCCCTGTTCCAACGTCTTAATGTTCTATCTGAAGCATGATACTTTTTCATCAACTCTTCTTGCTTTTTCTCATTCAGATAGAAATCCTTAAATGCAGCATACTTCTGCTGCTCTCCCAGACGCTTCTGCTCTTTCTCTAAACATTCAAGCGCCCAATCTACGTGAGCTATCATTACCATACTTCGCATTTTGCTTTGTCGTATGCTTTTAATGAATATAGCTCCCTCATCTAATTCTTCTACTTCTTCACTCTTAATTTGTTCAGATTCACTTATCCCAAACTTAACCTGGTCAGTGATTTTATTGTAATTTTTCATCAACAGCTCTGTATTCATATATATTCTTTTTTTATACTCTTTTTTCTCTTCTTTTTTAAATTCTGCTAAAGCTTTTTTAGCTGTCACCTTTGCTAATTCTTCTACATTTTCTCTTCTCATATTCTCCTCCTTTAACGAGAAATAGCAGATAAGCCTATTTAGCCTATCTGCACCTAATTTTTATTTATAATTATTTTTCTAATCCCTTTAACACTTCTTCTATACTCTTTCCTACATTTAGTTCTTGTACAACATCCGAGAAAGAAATAGCTTTATATTTTTTTATAGGATAGTGCTGATATAAAGCATTATATGCACGTCTTCCATATGTATCCCAATACTTATTAGCTAACTCTTTATCCATATCTTTTGTTTTTGAACGATTTGTTAAAGTAGTTTTTGAACCATCTGAGTAATTAAATGTTATTTTCCACATAATTCTATTCTCCCATTTCTCTTTATAACTTCTATTAAATTCTAAAATCTCTCTTCCGCTTCTATTGTAGACATAACCTTTTGTGCTAACAATACATATAGTCTTGTTCATCTTTAACCACCCCAAACTCTACCCCTTTCTGGCATCTATATTCTAAGAAAGTTCTATAGACATCTTCTGTCATTTTCCCTTCAAACACTACTCTCTCTCCATTAAAGAGGAGTGTTGATCTAGGAACACTATACAAAATCCGAGCTATTTTATCTTTTTTTCCTATTTGCAGAATTTTCATAACTCCCATTTTAATATCAAGACTTCTTATTTGAAAAAACTCTGCTGAATTTGAACATATATATTCAAATCCCATCTCTTCCAATTTATTTAATAACTCATATTTTTTCATTACTTTCTCCTTCTAGTCCTTTCTTTTTGAGTTTCAGTATTAAATACTGGAACA
>OBXV01000455.1_pt1 | contig 20715 bp, 18 predicted proteins | sample 1495451 | NCBI WGS metagenome assembly OBXV01 (sample SAMEA2580178, study PRJEB22360) | human gut metagenome | biome: human gut; feature: human-associated habitat; material: faeces | place: Denmark | collected 2008/2010 | reverse complement strand
ACTAAATAATTAGTGCGACAGCCCCTTTTTCTATCTTCGCTCTCTCCACTGTTGAACGATAGTTTCTAATAAATCTACTGTTCCATCAATACCAAGCCAGCTTGTATTGATCATCATGTCCCTTCCGTCACTTCCATCCCATTGCCGATCAGTAAAGTAAGAACAATACACTTTTCTCGCCTTATCTATTTTTGTTATTTCTTTTTTCGCCTCATCTCTTGTCAAATGATAAAGCTCCATAATTCTTTCTATGCGATCTTGTTCTGGGGCGTAGAGAAATACTTTAAAGCAATTTTCATTATCACGCAAAATGTAATCAGCTAAACGACCTACAATGACAAAAGATTCTTTTTTCGCCAACTCATTGATAATTTTAAACTCTGTCATATAAAGCTTATAATTAATATCGCCATCTTCTGGAACATAAGGATCCACGAACCGAGAAACAATTCTCTCATCTGCTTTATCAAAGAACTTCTTATCCATTCCTGTCTTTTCCGAAGCTAATTCGATAATCTGTTTGTCATAAAAAGCAAGGCCTAGTCGCTTTGCTAATTTTTCACCGACTTCTCGTCCACCACTGCCATAAGATCTTCCAATTGCAATAATTATATTTTCTTTCATTAAACTTCGCCCCTTTCTATCATTCTTACTATTATTATAATTCATCGATTAAAATCTGACAACTTTATTTTATTATATTTTAATTCTAAAACGATGAAAATCATAATTTATGATAATAAAAATTCGCATAAAATAGCATTGCTCACATCGATCCCTTGATCCGTTAAATAAATTTGACGCTCTCCTTTTTCTCCATTCCATTCTAATAAATTCATAGAGTGAAATTTTAATAGAACATCTCCATAAACCTCTTCTAATACCTCTTTAAATTTCTCAAAAAATTCTTTTTCTGAAATTCCTTTTCTCATTCGAAGTCCTAAGTACATAAACTCTTCTATCGCATCTTTTTTTGTAATTTCTGTCCACTCTTCTCTTTCTTCACAGACCGTTACAGGATTTTCTAAATAAGCTTTCATTGAGGATACATTTTTAAAACGATAGGCATACACCCCTTCTTTTTCTTTATCTCCAACATATATATGATCGGATCGCAAATAGGAACTAGCTCCTAATCCAAGCCCTAAATATTCTCCTCCTGTCCAATACACACTATTATGACGACTTTCTCTTCCTTCTTTTGCGTAATTAGAAATCTCATATCGATGATAACCTTCTTTTTGTAAGAGCTGTCTTGTCAACTCATACATGGCGCGGTCTTCTTCTTCTTTTGGCAAATGATCTAAAATTTCATCATTATTATAAAATGGAGTTCCTTCTTCGATAATTAAACTATAAGAAGAAATATGTTCTGGTTGGAGTGCAAGAATTCTCTCAATATCTTTTTGATAAGAAGCCAAATCTTCTTTTGGTAATGCTGACATTAAATCCACACTGATATTTTGAAATCCTACTTCTCTCGCCCATTGATAGTTATGTAAAAACTGCTCATAAGTATGAATCCTTCCTAATACTTTTAATCGTTCATCATCGGTCGTTTGTAAGCCAATACTCAATCGATTGATTCCTATTTTATAATAGGTTTCTAACTTTTCCTTTGTAACCGTTCCAGGATTCATCTCAATTGTAATTTCTGCATTGGCTTTTATTGGAAAGGATTGCTGTATGGCCTTCATAATTTTCTCCATCTGTTCCCCTTTTAACACGGAAGGCGTTCCTCCTCCAAAAAAGATAGTTGTTACATCAAAATCAACGTTTTTAACATCAGAAAAGCTTTTTATCTCATTACAAAGTGCTTGTACATATTGCTCTTTTACTTCTTCGGTAGCAGAAAAAGAAAGAAAATCACAGTAATTGCACTTTCTTACACAAAATGGAATGTGGACATAGAGTCCTAATGTTCTCTTTTTTTCCTTCACTTTTTTATTCCTTTCTATTCCTTCTCTCCTTTTTCTCTAAAATCCATCCATAGAGAAAAAAATCAGGCTTATGTAACTTAGAAAAGGTATAGGCGAAAAAACCTATACCTTTCTTATTTCTCTTTTTCTCTCTTTATTTCTCATCTAATTTTAATACGCTCATAAACGCTTTTTGTGGAATTTCTACGTTTCCAATTTGACGCATACGCTTCTTACCTTCTTTTTGTTTTTCAAGAAGTTTTTTCTTACGAGAAATATCACCACCATAACATTTTGCAAGCACATCTTTTCTCATGGCTTTTACAGTCTCACGAGCGATGATTTTGCTACCAACGGCTGCCTGAATTGGAATTTCAAATAAATGTCTTGGAATTTCTTCTTTTAGACGTTCACACATTCTTCTTCCACGCTCATAAGCAGTATCTTCATGAACAATAAAGGATAGGGCATCTACTTCTTCACGATTGATTAACATATCTAGTTTCACAAGTTTTGAAGGCTCGTATCCTTTCATTTCATAATCAAAAGATGCATATCCTCTTGATCTTGATTTTAAAGCATCAAAGAAATCGTAAATAATTTCATTTAATGGAAGATCATATTTTAACAATGCTCTTGTTTCTTCCATATATTCCATTCCTAAATAAACACCACGGCGTTCTTGGCATAATTGCATAATGGAACCAACATATTCTGTTGTCACCATAATTTCTGCGGATACAATCGGCTCTTCCATATAATCGATTTCGGATGGATCTGGTAAGTTGGATGGATTTGTAAGTTCAATCACTTCTCCATTTGTCTTATGCACTTTATAAATAACACCTGGAGCTGTCGTTACAAGATCTAAGTTAAACTCACGCTCTAAACGTTCTTGAATAATTTCTAAGTGTAACAGTCCTAAAAATCCACAACGGAATCCAAATCCCAATGCGATAGAAGTTTCTGGCTCAAATTGTAAAGAAGCATCATTTAATTGTAATTTTTCTAATGCATCTCTTAAATCCGTATATTTTGAACTATCCGCTGGATACATACCACAATATACCATTGGGTTTACTTTTTTATACCCTGGCAATGGTTCTTTACAAGGATTTTCAGCATCGGTAATTGTATCACCAACACGAGTATCCTTTACATTTTTTAAACTAGCGGTTAAATATCCTACCATTCCTGCGGATAATTCTTCACAAGGAATAAACTGTCCTGCTCCAAAATATCCTACTTCCACAACTTCTGCTTCTGCACCAGTTGCCATCATACGGATTTTTGTTCCTTTTTTCACCGTTCCTTCTTTTACACGAAGGAATACGATAACACCGCGATACGCATCGTATAAACTGTCAAAAATCAACGCTTGAAGACTTGCATTTTTATCCCCTGTTGGGGCTGGAATCTTCGTCACAATTTGCTCTAGGACTTGTTCTACATTAAGCCCTGTTTTTGCTGAAATTCTTGGAGCATCTTCCGCTTCTAAACCGATGACATCTTCAATTTCTGCAATGACACGTTCTGGTTCCGCACTTGGAAGATCTACTTTATTAATAACTGGCATAATATCTAAGTTATGGTCAAGAGCCAAATAAACATTGGCAAGCGTTTGTGCCTCGATTCCTTGGGCTGCGTCTACGACTAAAATTGCCCCTTCACAAGCCGCTAAAGAACGGGATACTTCATAGTTAAAATCCACATGCCCTGGAGTATCAATTAAGTTAAAAATATATTCTTCTCCATCATTTGCTTTATAAACAATACGAACAGTCTGTGCTTTAATCGTAATTCCACGTTCTCTTTCTAAATCCATGTTATCAAGCACCTGCGCTTGCATTTCACGTTCTGTTAGCGTTCCTGTCATCTGAATAATACGGTCTGCTAATGTAGATTTTCCATGGTCAATATGAGCGATAATGCAAAAATTACGAATTTTACTTTGATCAATTGTTGCCATATTCTTCCTCCTATACATCTATGTACGTTTCTCTTTTTATCTATCCTAATTCAATATGACTTTTCTCATTCTGTCTCACTTTTTCTAAAAAGCCATCGATATATAAGTATATCATACAATCAGGAACCTCGTAAATATCTATGTTTTAACAGTTGTATTTTTCTACTGACTTTTTCCTTTTCGTAAAACATCATTTAACATATCCGCAATTGGCTCCATGGCATTTTTCACTTCTTGTAACGTGTTTGTATTTGCCCCAGCTTCAATTAACATGGCTCTTGGCTTTACATGAAGATTATAACGATACGTCTTTATGTAAATTTTTCGCATTAAAGTAGGATATTTTTTTTCAGCATCTAATTGCATTTGTAAACTAAAGGCTAAATTTCCTTGTTTGTTGGCATTATACAAATAACTAATATCTCCATTTTTGGAAGAACGACTGACTCCATTCATAATCATAACCTTTGCTGTTGGCTTTCCATTGACTTCCGTAACAAGATGGGTGCCTTCATCAAGGCCATCTCGATGAAGATCGATGACAACATCAATCGAAGGATTGTCTTTTAATATTTTTTCTACCCCTTTTAACGACATATTATACGCAAGGCTTCTATCTAATTTTCCATCGATAATATCATACACCGTCTTATCATGATACACAGGAATATGATACTTCTCTTCTAATAGCTTTGTTAAGTAAGTTCCAACTCCAATAACCGTATCCTCATAGTTATTAGCTCTGCTATCTTTAAAACTTTCACTGCCATGAGTATGATAAATCAAAATTTTTGGTTTTTTTCCATCTAATTGAATCGTAAGATCTTTATTTAATAATGTTTTCCCATCGATCTCTGACGGCAAAAGACGGGCAGTTGACTCCACCACATAGAAATTTTTCATTAAAAATTCGGTATTATAAAGCTGTGCTTTAGAATAGGTTCTCCCACTTACGGCTACAGCGTTTTGAGATAACGTTTCCTGTTTTTCTTTTTTATTTTCTTTGTTTGTTTTTACTTCCAAATTTAGCTCCTTTTGTTGCATTTCTTTTTGATTTTCCTCTTCATTTTCTTCCATTAAATACAAATAATTTTGGTTGTCCACCGCTAATGTTTCCACTGCATCGTATCCCCATTCAAAATGCAATGCTGGCAAAAATTCCTTCGCTAAAAATGCAATCAGTGGTGTCTCGTCTTCCTCTTCTCCCCGATCCATCATGGTCTTCATAGGAACTAATTCCTCTACTACCGTATTTGTCATAGCCTCTAATCCATTTTTAAGTTCTTCAAAAAATAGATGAGTCCCCTCGTTTGTTGTGATTGTATTTGGCATATTCATTCCTATTTTTGCAACAAAAAAGATGACTATTATGAACAGAAGTAAACGGACTATTTGATAGTTTTCTCGCTTCATAATCATTCCCTTTCTTTCCTGTTCATTATATTCATCCTAAAATTAAAATATACTTACGAAAGGTCTGTATATTGATTAATGGCTTCTGAAATCGTAAAGCTAATTCTTCTCACCGCCTCATCAATATTTTTTGGGGTTACAAACATAGAGACAAAATCTTCATCTACGATCTCTTTTGCCAATTCAAATTGCTCTTCCTCCGTAAACGTATCAAGCACATTGTTGCCATTCACTTGTTCTAATATTTGGAAGATTCTTTGCATAGAATCGTTGACAATAGCAGGAACAGAAATTACTGTTGGAACACCGATGGCAATGACAGGAACACCAATGGTCTCTTTCGTCAATGCTTGTCGATAATTCCCAACTCCCGATCCTGGTGCGATCCCTGTATTGCTAATCTGAATCGTTTTATTAAGCCGATTGGAATTTCTCGCCGCCAACGCATCGATAGCAATGACAACATCAGGCTTTGTCTGCTCCACCACTCCACGAATAATCTCTTGTGTTTCCATTCCTGTCTGAGCCATAACTCCTGGAACAATAGCACTCACTTCTTTTTCACACGCCATTTGCAATAGGGATGCTTTTTTTAAATGTCTTGTAATAAATAAATTTTCTACAACAAGAGGTCCTAACGCATCCGGTGTCACTTCTTTATTTCCAAGTCCAACGACTAACACTTTTTCTTCTTTTTGAATGAGGCGATCGAGTACTTCATGTAAACATTGACTCATCTCTGTAAAATAAGACTCATCTTCTTCTAAAAAATGAGGACTTTCTAATGTAATATACGCTCCTATGGCCTTTCCCATTTTCTCGCTAGCTTCTTTTGTATCAATAAAAATCGTTGTCTCTCGAATTCCATTTTCCTTTTTTTCTCTTTTCTCCATTCGAATTCCTTCAAACTCGGAATATTCTTCTTGCAATTCTACGGCTAAATCTGTTCTGCTCTCTACTTTCATAATTCCTTCCTTTCTTACATTTTCATTCCTTTTTTCTCTCTTTAGTATTCCAAACTTTCCGTAAAATTATGTCAATTTTATTGACTTTCCTATTGACAAGCCAATTTTTCCTCTATATAATAGAAAAAGTATGTTTTCGATGTAATTTATCGTGTCTCTTATAAAGAAAACATTTCGAACTATTTTAATAAACTAATACCATTTAATTTTTGGAGGAATAGAGAACATGGCAAACATTAAATCTGCAAAGAAAAGAATTTTAGTAATCGAAAAGAAAACTTTAAGAAACAAAATGATCAAAACTAAAATCAAAACTTTAGTTAAAAAAGTGGAAACAGCTATCACAGCTGGAGATAAAGAAGCTGCTAAAGCTGCTTTAACAGTAGCTATTTCTGAAATCAGCAAAGCTACATCTAAAGGAATTTTCCACAAAAATACAGCTTCTAGAAAAATCTCTAGATTAACAAAAGCTGTTAACACAATGAACTAATCTATTCTTAAACTTTTTATATACAACCGTCATGTAAGCACTCGGATTAACCCACCGAGTGCTTTTTTTAAACTTCGTTATAAAAAAGGAGTCTTTTATGCAAACAATCAATGAACATATTAAATCCCATACATTTCAAACGGTTTATTTAATTTTCGGCGATGAGACTTATTTATGCAATCAAGCAAAAAACAAACTAAAAAATGCCCTTTCCTCTCCTGATGATACAATGAATTATAGCTATTATGAGGGAAAGAAAATTAATATTTCTGAAGTAATCGATCTTGCTCAAACACTTCCCTTTTTTCAAGAAAAACGATTGATTCTTTTGGAAGATACTGGTTTTTTCAAATCTTCTCCTGACGAATTAGTAGCCCTTATGGAACAGCTCCCTGATACTACTTGTATGGTATTTGTAGAAAGCGAAGTGGATAAACGCTCAAGGCTTTATAAAGCGGTACAAAAACATGGATACATTGCCAATATGAGCACCCCTGACGAAAAATCTCTTGTCTTATGGATCGCCTCTCTTTTAAAACAGGAACAAAAAAAGATCAAAGAACCTGTTCTTCGTTTTTTTCTCGAGCGAACGGGAACCGATATGGTTCATATAAAAAACGAGTTGGATAAACTATGTGCTTATACGCTAGGTCGAGAAGAGATCACAAAAGAAGACGTAGAAGAAGTAACAACGCAAATTACAACAAGTAAGATTTTTGATATGTTAGAAGCCATTGTAAAAGGAGAGCAAAAAATCGCTATCGACTATTATTATGATCTCCTCGCCTTAAAAGAACCACCAATGCGAATTTTATCCCTTCTTGTACGCCAGTTTAACTTAATTTTACAAGTACAAGAAATGGATAACCATTCCATTCCAAACGCAGAGATCGCAAAACAAGTTGGAATTCCTTCTTTTGTTGTAAGAAAATATATTCAGCAAGGAAAATCTTATAATCGCTCTCAATTAGAAGAAATTTTACACTTATGTGCCACTTATGAAGAAGATGTAAAAACTGGAAAATTAGTGGATCATATTGCAGTGGAACTTCTTATTATCAAATTTTCTACCCGCACTACCGCAACTTGAAATGGAGAATAAATACTGCTTGGCTCGTTACTTTTGTACGAATGTGAGAAACGTGTTTTACAAGTTTCTCACGTTTGCGGGCAGTTTATAGGAGAAACTCTAAAAGACACAGTCTATCAATTTTTCATGAATTTAAATATTTTTTAATTCGCAACGTCTTTCCATCGGTTTGAAAGAAAATAGCTCCATCCTCTCCTGTTTTATAAATTGTTGCTCCATATCGTTGTAATCTCTCTACCACTTCATTGTTTGGATGCCCATATCGATTCTTTTTTCCATAGGAAAATACCGCATAATCTGGATTTATTTTCTGAATAAACGGTTCTATGGATGAATTTTTTGAGCCATGATGTCCTACTTTTAATAAGGTACAATGTCTGATATCCTCCAACAATTTTTCTTCTCTTTCCTTTCCCATATCTCCTGTAAAAAGAGCGCTAAACTGTTTATAAGAAAGATAAAAAACTTGAGAATTATCATTTTTATCCTCTTCTTGTTCGATCCGATCTGGTGAAATCCATTGGAATTCCACCTCTCCTTCTCTTATCTCATCTCCTTTTGCCATATAATAAATTTTTGTTCCGTATGACTTAGCCTTTTTTTCTAATGCTTCATAGGCTTCTTCTTTTTCTAATAACTTTGGCAAAAATAGCTTTTCTATTTTTACTTCTCCAAATAATTGTTCCATTCCATTATAATGATCCGCATCAAGATGAGTGACAATCGCCTCTTCTAACGTAGTCACTCCATAATAATGTAATAGTGGTAACAAACGATATTTTCCAACATCTTGTATACTACTACTACCTCCATCTAATAGATAATATCTCCTCGTTGGCATTTGAAATAAAATCCCATCGCCTTGTCCTACATCTGCACAAATAATAAAAAGATTCCCTTTGGGTTCCCAAAGACAAATACTAATGCTAACGACCAATAAGCAAACCCATTGCTTTTTCTTTTTTCGTTTTAAGAGAAGAAATCCAACTGTCATCATAATGAAATAAGGAATATAAAACTGAAAACCAACTTCTCCTGTGATAACAAAAGAACTTGGTATTCTCTCCATTCCCTTACAAGCCAACTCATAAAACTGTAAAATCAAACAAGCTGGCACTAACAATATTTTTGCCCATAACAGAGAAAAAAGACCAACAAGCCCACCAAAAATTCCGATGGGCAATAAAACTCCCATCATCGGTATAATAAAAAGATTCAAAAGAATGCTATAAGGAGAATATCCAAAAAATGTGTGCAATAAAACTGGTAGTGTCACAAGCTGAACCGCTCCACTGACAATCACACTTTCTTTTAAAGAAGCCCCCCCTTCTCCTTTCTTAAAACATTCTTTTAACAAAGGTGCATAAATTCCAATACCAATAATCGCTCCATAAGACAATAAAAACCCTGCATCATTTAAGCAATAGGGATTTTCCAATACGAGAAAAAGAGCCGAAAGTGCCATAGCTGTTAACATATCGTAACTTCTTCCTATCATTTCTCCAGTCAGTAATAACAAAAGCATAACACAGGCCCGAAAAACAGAAGCACTTTTTCCTACCATAATACAATAACCAATTAGCAAGACCATAGCCCCTCCTCCAGAAAGAATATAGCCAATTCCTCTTTTTCTTAGCTGTCTAAAAATCCCTCGACCAACAAACGCTACATGAAGCCCTGAAATCGCTAATATATGAGCAATTCCTTGCTCTTGGTACATTTTCTTTACTTCTTCATCAAGACTTCCTTTCTCTCCTGTAATCATTGCCATTAAAACCCCTGCTTGTCTTTTCTCCATACTTTCTTCATATACCGTATTTAGTCTTTCTCGAAATTTCCAAATACTCTCGAATAAGACACTTCCTCTCCCCCATTGTTTCTCTATTACTCCCTTTGTCACACTACAAACAATCCCCTTTGATAAATAATATTGCTTTTGATTAAACTGTCCTGGATTGCTGGCTGACTCTAATTGTTTTAGTTTCCCCTTTACTATAACTTTCTGCTTTAAAACGACCTCTTTTTTTATTCCATATAGTTTTACATCTCCTGTCAATGTATGAATTTCCTTTGTCTCTTTTCCTTCTTTTCGAAATAAAACCGATGGATTTTTTAATCGATAATGAAAACCTTCGTCTACTCTTTCTTTTTCGATCACTTGTCCGATCATAGTAACTTCTATCCCGTCTTCCATCCCATCAGGAACAATCATTATTTTCTGAAAGAAAAGATTATGACAACATCCACTACAGAAAAAAAGTACAAAAAAAGAAAAAGACAGCAAGCGACACTGTCTTTTTCTTTTTTGAACTCTCTTTTTCGTTTGTTTTTTTTCTTTTGTCTTCCAACGAATCCATAAAATCCCTTGAAAAGTAAGAATCATAACAACAAAAACAAAGAAAATATTCCAACAAAAAGCCACTTCCTTTTTTGTGTATCGCCCACATACCTCTCCAAGTACAAGTGCCATAACTGCCAAAAAAAATGGTCTTTTCAATAATTATTCTCCTTTTATTAATTCAAGATTTCTCTCAAATATTCCATCAAATGCTATTGTTTCTCGATATTTTGCAACACGCTCTCCTTCAATTGTGAATTGCACTTTATTGATATTTGGCAACTCTACAAGAGAATTTACAATAGAATAAATGGTAACTTCATCGCTAACATCTGCTACTCCCTCTAAAAACTTTCGATTGAGATCCACATAGCAAATACCATCTTTTACAGACGTTTTAATTACCTTTGTCCCTTCTGGAATCGTCGCTTTATATCCCTCAGAATCTGGACCTTTTATCAAACTCCCAATTACTTTTTGTTCCATTGAAACATTGTTACCTGTGTCCAATTGGGTTTGATATTTTACTAATTTTTCACCCTTTGTATCCGCAAAATAAATATTAACTTCTCCATAAGTTCCATAACTACTCAGATCGTTTGCATCCATAATAAAACTTTCACTATTCATAATGCCGATCACTTTTCCATCCCGATCCGTAATTGGCTGTCCATTCATTGTGATTTCCACATTATTTACTTTTGATAGCTGTGTAATACTCTTAACAATTGCCCCTCGACAAAGTACCTCTGTGGCCATATCTAGTTTTCCATAACCAGTATTAAAATCTAAAGAAACATAGCTATCTTCAATTTTCACTTTATGAAAGCCCATATTTTCTGTAATAACAGCTTTATATTTTGAAAGATCTGGTGACTGTTTTAACTGCTCAATAATAACTTCTACGGCCTCTTCTGTATCCTTTGGAATTTCCTCATATTCAAACCAATATTCTAACAGCTTTGTTCCTTCTGGATTTAAATAATAAAGGGTAACTCCTTTTTCTTCATCTCCTGCTTGATAAGACTCACCTTCTTGACTACAGCCAACGAAGCTAGTCACAATAATAAGAGCGAGCAATATATATTTTATTACTTGTTTTCGTTTCAAATTTTTAGCTCCTTTCTACACCACATAATTGAGAGGAATTCGAATTGTAAAAGTCGTACCTTCCCCTTCCTTGCTATAAAGTTTTATGGCACCTTTGTGCATTAAAATAGCATTTCGTGTAATAGAAAGACCAAGCCCTGTTCCGCCAGTTTCTCTTGAACGGGCTTTATCCACCCGATAGAAACGTTCAAAAATTTGATCTTGGCAATCTTCTGGTATTCCCACGCCGGAATCTGCAATCTTAACATAAAAAAACTTATGATCCGCATTTAAAGATACGCGAATCCAACCATTATCCACATTATATTTAATTGCATTTTCCACTAAGTTAGAGAATGCCAAAGAGAACTTCACTTCATCAATTTCTGCTGATACTGGACGAAAACTTTCAAATACAATCTCTATATTTCTCTTTGCTGCAAGAGGTCGTAATCGTTTCAAAAGCATTTCTAAAAGCTCATTAATATCAACTGTTGTAATATTTAAAGCAGAAGCCTTTTTATCCATTTTTACAAGAGCTAATAGATCGTTAATGATCTTATTTTCTCGCTCAATTTCCGCTGCAATATCCACTAGAAACTCTCGATATAATTCCGCTGGAACTCCTTCTTGAGAAAGCAAAGAATCCGCAAGTACTTTCATAGAAGTGATCGGTGTCTTTAATTCATGGGATACGTTTGATACAAATTCCTGTCTAGAATCTTCCACTGCTTGAATTTTTGCTGTAATATCATTGATAACCGAAGCCATCGTTTGCATTTCAACATAACCTTCCACTGGAATTTTTTCATCTAAATGTCCATCTGCCATATGACGAATGGCCTCATTAAACACTTTAAATGGTTTCGTCAAAAGAGAAGAAAGTCCCCATGCAATGCTCACTGCCAAAATTGCAAATATCACATACAATGTCTGACTTTTCTCGCGAATGGCTAACTGAGTCATCGCAATGTCTTCTGTCGATATAAATGCCATTACAATTCCTTGACAGTCCTTTCCGCTTTCATCAAAAATAGGAACCATCACTTCGGCATATCCCTTTTTTGTCTCATAAGACTTTAAAGTATCTCCACGCATCATCCGAATCATATCTTCTGAAATAAAATATTTATTTTGATCAAATCCATACGTATCTTTAATAATCCGAAAATTTTTATCAAGAATCATAATTCTCCCCTCTAGCACACTGGCCAGCTGATCAACCTCCACATCTAGTGTACTAGAAGAATCTTGAATTAGAAAATTTAAATTATACACTTGGTTTGCAAGCATATTACATTGTAACTGCACTTGATTTATTTTCTGTTCTATGGATTTTTTATAGTAGGCATTCTCCAAACCTTTTCCAAAAGTAAAGATTAGCACCATCATCAAAGAAAAAAAGGAAAGAAATACAGCAAACTTCATACTTTTTAAGCCATTTAGCTTAATTTTGAGACTGGAAATAATATCCTACACCCCATTTCGTATGTATGTACTTCGGATCTCCTGGATTGCTTTCAATTTTTTCACGAAGTCTACGAATATGAACATCAACCGTTCTCACGTCTCCAGGATAATCATATCCCCAAACGGTATTCAATAATTTCTCCCTGCTGTATACTTTCTCTGGATTTGTAATTAACAATTCCACAAGATCAAATTCTTTTGCTGTCAAATTGACTTCCTTTCCATCAATATGAACACGACGGCTTTCGCAGTCGATTTTAAGTCCACCAGAAGTAATCACTCTTTGCTGTTGTTTTTCACTCACTTGCTTGCTACTTCTTCTTAAAATAACTTTAATTCTCGCCTTTACTTCTAATATATTGAATGGTTTTGTAATATAATCATCTGCGCCATATTCTAATCCGAGAATTTTATCCATATCATCACCTTTTGCTGTTAGCATAATGATTGGAACATCTGAAAATTCTCGGATCTGTTGGCACACTTCAAATCCTGTTAACTTCGGAAGCATCACATCTAGCAGAATAATATCATAACTATTATTTCTTGCCATATTAAGTGCTTCTTCGCCATCATAGGCGCAATCTACTTGCATATCATCTTGTTCTAAGCTGAATTTAATACCTTTTACAATCAGCTTTTCATCATCTACTACTAATACTTTTCTTCCCATTTTTTCTATTCACCTCAGTGTATTGTTATCAAATCTTTCACTTTTTGAAAGACTCCATCTTTAATTCCCCTTATTTCTTTCAATTCATCAATAGAACGAAACTCTCCATGTTCTTCCCGATAAGCAATAATGGCTTCTGCCTTTGCTTCTCCAATTCCTGAAAGAGACATCAGTTGTTCCTTTGTCGCTGTATTTATGTTTATTTTTTGTTGTCTCTCATTATCACTTTCATTAGGAAACTCTTGATTTTCACTGAGGTCTTCACCCTTCTTTGGAATAATGATTTGCTCTCCATCGGAAAGCTGTCTTGCTAAATTCACTCTTTTTTCATCTGCATCATGATTGAATCCGCCAGCTTTTTGTACAGCATCTTTCACTCTGCTTCCTTCTAAAAGTTCATAGACATCAGGATACTTCACTTCTCCACATATATAGACATAAATTGTACATTGGTTGGTTATCTTTCCTGACACTTCTGTCTCAGAAAAGTCTGTTGTCTGCTCCACTTGCTCTGTTTGCTCTTTGAGCAGAATCTCAGTTTCACTCTGGGAATCACTACAGGCTGTAAGACTTACAGCTGTCAGGACAAAAAATAAATAAAGGAATACGCCTTTCTTCATACAATGATAACTCCTTTCATTGTATAATAGATCTCAGATTACGACAAGTAGATGGATTATTATCCCTGTCATTTATGGCGTTATCTTTATTGTACCGAATCTTTCTCTCCTTTTCAACTGATAAATCTTACTAATTACTTACGATTTCCACTGAAAAAGTGCAATACCTGACACTGCGACTAACACACCTAGTAATTTTGTCCAATAAAACGGCGTTTTCTCCGCACCAAACAGTCCAAAAAGCTCAATGAGATAAGCCACAAAAATCTGCGCAATGACAATAACTAATACCGCTTTTGCTGGTCCTAATTTTTGCATTGCCATAATAACCGTCCATGTGATCATAGCACCTATCACACCGCCTAAAAGTAAATATTTTGGCTCTACTTTTATTATCTTTAATAAATTATGTTCTTTTCTTTCTGTAAAGAACCAAATAACCATACAGACAAGAAAACCTGTTAATTGTACAAAACTGTTTGTAACCCAAACACCACTTTGTTTTGTAACACCTGTGTTAAAGACACCTTGAACCGACATAAGCGCACCAGATATGAGTGCAATTAAAAATCCGATCATTTCATAGCCTCCTTTATTTTTTTGTTTTGAACTTTTCTCAAAACTGATTTCTTTCTTAGGCTTTCCAAACAATCCCTTTTTATACATAAAAACGATGAGAAACATTCGTTACCCATTTCTCATCGTTTTCTATATCTTCGTTTTCTATGTCCACACATAACATGCACATTGTTTAAAGCTTATGACTCTTATCCCCTACTCTAATAGGTATCTTGACATATCACCAGCTTATGAAGAAAGAAGGTGCTCCATTTTCTTTTGTACCTCATCCATCTGCCTCGATACGGTAGCACCATTCCATATATTTTCATTGGCAATTCTCATATAATTCCAAAAATATTCCATAACCTTTCCTTTTGGAATTGGCATACTTTTTTCATACTGACGATAAATCATCTGCAATCGTTCATCTTCATAAAAAATTCCCTTTTTGGCCGATAACCGTCCAATCGTATCGTATTGTTGATTGGCAAATTCATAGGATAAATAACTAGCAAAAAGTTCTGCCGCTTTTTGTTGTTTTGACTGTTCATTGACAACGGCTAATTCTGTAATAGACAAACTGTTGCTTTCAATCTCATCGGTTAACTCAGGAAGTAATGCCACTTTATAAGAGCTATTTTTGGGAATTCGATTGATGGCATCCATTTCACAAATAGCAAATACTGCCTCATTATGTTCAATCGAACTTAAAACCGTTTCATAATCTACCGTTTGCATCGTACCAATCGGCAAATTGTTGAGCTCTTGAAAATATTTCATAGCTTCTATCGTCTGATAATTATTAATTTTAAACAAAGATGTGTCATCTCCTGTATCCCCAAACAGTTCCATAGAATCCCCTAAAAACATAAAATTTGTATAAGGATCTGTTAAATCCCATTTGAATAAATTGGTATTATCCTTTTTATCCGAAAGCTGTTCCCCATATTCAATCATTTCATCAAAGGTAGTTGGTGCATATCGCACATCCTCTGAATAATAAAGTAAAAAATACGTATCAAAATAAAGCGGATATCCATAGATACCATCTTGTAAACTTCCTGCCTTTATCGCTGTCTTAGGATAATTTTCTTCCCAAAACTGCTGTGGAAAAAATTCCACCGGTTTTGCAATTCCATACTGTTTTGCTTGCTGTAATTGGGCATTGGAAATAAAATAAAGATCTGGCGCTTCATTACTCTTACTCTTTAGCGCAATCTCCTTTAAATAATCCGTTTTCTTTACATAATGGCTTTCCACTTCAATCGAATATTTTTCTTCAAAAGCTTCCGCTGCTTCTAATAAAAATTGCTCTTCCTCTTCCTTTTGATACCAAACAGTTAATTTTGCGTTTTTTTCCACAGGGAAATCTTTTTTTAGTCTTTCATAACTCATACGATTCCTAGACTCTTTCTTATTGTCCGCCTTATTGCATCCAGATAATAAAAAAATAGAAACTAACGCAATAATTCCTCTATAAAATACCTTCCTAAAACTTCGTTTCATTTCCTATAAACACCTTTCCAAAATGGAAAGCATCTCATCTACATGGTGTTTTTCTATAATCAGTGGTGGCACTAAACGAATTGTATTATTACCTGCCGATAAAAGAATCAACCCCTGTTTGAGTGCTTTCTTAATCACTTCTAAAACAGAGACTTCTGGTTTTAATTCAAGACCGTGCATCAAACCAATCCCTCTATGTTCTTTTATCATATCATATTTTTGTGTCAATGTGTCTAGCTTTTCTCCAAGATATTCTCCAATTTCTCGCACATGTTCTATTATCTTTTGTTCTTCAAATAAATCATATACTTTGCTTACAGCAGCGGTAGCCAGTGGATTTCCTCCATAAGTCGTCCCATGATCCCCCGCCACTAAAGTAGAACTGCACTTTTTACTCGCTACAAACGCTCCTACGGGAACTCCACATCCTAACGCCTTTGCAAGAGTCATAATATCTGGTTTTACACCATAAAGTTCATGGGCATACATAGCGCCACAGCGCCCCATTCCACATTGAATTTCATCAAAGATTAAAAGAATATCCTTTTCATCACAAAGGTTTCTAAGCCCTTTTAAAAACTCTTTGTTGGCAGGATAAATGCCTCCCTCTCCTTGCACTACTTCTGTAATAATTGCACAAGTGCGATCCGTTATTTTACTCTTAACATCCTCTAGATCATTAAACGTTGCAAAAACTGCACTAATTCCCTTTGGAATCATTCCTTCTCGATATTTTTTTGTACCAGTCACCGATAAAGCTCCTTGGCTTCTTCCATGAAATCCATGATCCATAGCGATAATTTCGTATTCTTTTGTGGAATCTTTTAAATAAGCATATTTTCTAGCTAATTTTATTGCTCCTTCAATGGCTTCCGTTCCACTGTTTGTAAAGAACACTTTGTCAAGCCCCGTTGACTCTACGATCTTTGTAGCTGCTTCAATTGCTGGAACATTATAATATAAATTGGATGTATGAATGAGCTTATCGATCTGATCTTTTAACGCTTGATTATACGCCTCATTATGGTACCCTAACGCAAAAACTGCAATTCCTGATCCAAAATCTAAATACCCCTTTCCATCGGTATCATATAAATAAACGCCCTCTCCTTTTTCAAGCACTACGGGAAAACGATTATATGTCTTCATGATTACTTTCTCTGCTTGTTCTTGATAATTCATGTTCCCATTCCTTCCTCTCTCATAACTTATTTAAAATAAAGGCTCTTTTACAATTGCCGTTCCAATTCCCTTCTCAGTGAAAAACTCAAGTAAAAGACAATGTTTTTGACGCCCATCTAAAATATGCACTCTTCCTACTCCACTTTCTACCGCTTCAATACAATTGGTAAGTTTCGGAATCATCCCACCACCGACAACTCCATTTTCAATAAATTTTTTTGCTGTTGGTAAGTCCATCTCTGAAATCAACGTTTCTTTATCCTTTGGATCCACATAAACACCTTCAATATCCGTTAAAAACACTAATTTTTCTGCATGAATCCCTTTTGCAATGGCACACGCCGCATCATCGGCATTGATATTATAAGCTTCAAATTCTTCTCCTAATCCAATCGGTGCGATAACAGGAACATAATCATCTTCCATTAAGTTCTCCAGTAAATCTGCTTGCACCTCTTTTACCTGTCCAACGAACCCGATATCTTTTCCATCGGAATATTTCTTTTCTACACGAAGCATTCCTCCATCGCGTCCACTTAATCCAACCGCTTTGATTCCTTGTTTTTCCATCATTGCCACAAGGCTTTTATTCACTTTATTGAGCACCATTTCTGCCACTTCTATCGTATCTTCATCGGTCACACGAAGTCCATTGACAAACTTAGGTTCTTTTCCTAACAATGTCACCCATTTGCTAATTTCTTTTCCTCCCCCATGAACAATAATAGGCTTCATTCCAATCAGTTTTAAAAGAGCCACATCTTTAATCACATTATATTTTAAATCCTCATCAAGCATGGCACTCCCTCCATACTTTACAACAATCTTTGCCCCATTAAATCTACGAATATAAGGTAACGCTTCGATTAATGTATGAGCTTTTAACATAACTTCACTTTCTACTTGCATTTTTTCTCCTCTTTCCTTCCTATCCTATTCATTTTTATTGTTAAAATTAAGAGCGGTAATCTGCGTTAATATTCACATATTCATGGGTTAAATCACAGCCCCAAGCCGTAGCTTCTTCCCTACCGCCTTTTACATCCGCGATACAAATAACATGGGAAGAGGATAAGATTTTTGTTGCAACCTCTTCATCATATCCCGTTGCTATCCCATCTTTTACCAAACAAAGACTTCCATATTCACTTTCGATGGTAATATCCGTTGTATCAGGCTCAAATTCCGCTCCTGAATATCCCATAGCACAAAAGATTCTTCCCCAGTTAGCATCTTTTCCATAAAGAGCTGCCTTTGTTAAATTAGAGCAAGCAACGGATTTACTTAAAAGTTTCGCATCTTCTTTTGTCTTCCCATTAATAACCGTTACTTCAAATAACTTTGTAGCCCCTTCTCCATCCTCTGCAATCCGTTTTGCCAAATACGTGTTCACATAATTAAGGGCTTCTACAAATTTTTCATAGGCTTCATTTTCACAATCAATCACAGGATTTCCTGCCAATCCATTGGCTAGTATATAAGCAGTATCATTGGTTGATGTGTCTCCATCAACAGAAACCATATTATAAGTATCCTGTACATTGTCATACAGCGCTTTTTGTAACATTTCTTTTGTAATGGCGATATCAGTTGTAATAAAAGCTAACATCGTTCCCATATTAGGATGAATCATACCAGAGCCTTTACACATACCACCCATCGTCACTACGTTTCCATCGATTTCAAATGTCACTGCAATTTCTTTTTTATGAGTATCTGTCGTCATAATAGCTTCTGCCGCCATACTCGCTGATTGTCTATCCTCTTTTAACGCAGGTACTAAAAGTTCAATTCCCGCCTCAATCATATTCATTGGTAGTTGGTTTCCAATAACACCTGTGGAACAAACAAGCACTTCCTCTTTTTGAAGTCCTAGTTTCTTTGCGGTCATTTTGGCCATACTCTCACAATTTTTCATGCCTTCTTCTCCTGTACAAGCATTAGCAACACCGCTATTTACAACAATCGCCTGCACTTTTTGCTGTGTTTTTACAAGTTGTTTTCCCCATTTTACAGGAGCAGCTTTTACTTTATTTCTTGTAAATGTCCCGGCAAACACCGCAGGTATTTCACTATAAATTAATGCCATATCTTTTTTTGATTTTCCCTTACGAATTCCTGCATGAAGTCCTGCTGCTTGAAATCCTTTTGCTGAAGTTACGCCACCATCGATTACTTTCATATTCATTCTCCTTCTTATCATTCCTTATTTCATTATGTGGATTTTTATGGAAACATTGGAACAAGTTCTAATCCTTCCTCTTCTGAAAGACCAAACAACAAATTCATATTTTGTACTGCTTGCCCTGCTGCTCCTTTTACTAAATTATCCATAGCTCCCATCATAATAATACGATTTGTTCGCTCATCAATTTTAAAATTTACATCCACATAGTTACTTCCTTCTACCCATCTTGTCTGTGGATAACAGTCTTTTTCAAGAACCCGAACAAACTTTTCTTTCTTATAATAAGAATCATAAATTTCCTTTACTTCTTCATAAGAAACTTTTTTCTTTAAAGAAGCATAAGCCGTTACCAAAATGCCCCGATTCATCGGAACAAGATGTGGTGTAAAATTAATCATCACTGTTTTTCCTGCTGCATAAGAGAGCTGTTCCTCAATTTCTGGTGTATGTCGATGACCTGCCACTCCATAGGCTTTTATGTTTTCATTCACTTCACAATAAAGATTATCAACTTTACTTCCTCTCCCTGCCCCTGATGTTCCAGATTTGGCATCAATAATAATGGTATTCGTATCAAGCAATCCTTCTTTTACAAGAGGATAGATGGATAAAAAGGAGCAAGTTGGATAACAACCTGGATTTGCAATTAATCTGGCCTGTTTAATTTTCTCTCGATTCACTTCACAAAGCCCATACACTGCTTCTTTAATATAAGAAGGGCTTTTATGCTCGATTCCATACCATTCTTCATAAGTGGCCACATCTTTGATACGAAAATCCGCACTTAAATCAATGATTTTCACTTTCGATAATATCTCTTCCTTTATAAGAGAAGCGCATAGCCCTTGGGGTGTCGCTGTAAAAATCACATCCACCTTATCGGCTAATTGCTCGATATTATCATCCATACAACTTGCTTCCACTAATTCAAATAAATTACCAAAAATAGAAGCATATTTTTTATCAATATAACTTCGAGAGCCATACCATACAATTTCCGCCTCTTTATGTTGTAATAAAATCCGAACAAGTTCTTGCCCTGCATATCCAGTCGAACCAATAATACCTACTTTTATCATAAAACCTCTTCCTTTCTTACTCTCTTCCTATTCCCAACAATTTCTATTTGTATATTTATTGAATTTTTCTTATAATTATACACCTATGTATATTTTTATGCAATACATTTTTTGGAATTTCTGCATTTTTTACATAGCTACGCAAAAAAATTACTTGAACTAA
>OBXV01000447.1_pt1 | contig 21223 bp, 17 predicted proteins | sample 1495451 | NCBI WGS metagenome assembly OBXV01 (sample SAMEA2580178, study PRJEB22360) | human gut metagenome | biome: human gut; feature: human-associated habitat; material: faeces | place: Denmark | collected 2008/2010 | reverse complement strand
GGGTCGAGGGTTCGAGTCCCTTTTCTAGCTTTTAAGACAAAGGAAAAAGAAGTCTCAAGAGAAACTTGGGACTTCTTTTTTCGTGATTTACATGGAAGGCATAAGTCAGGTAGAAATGTTTCCATTTCTATTTTACGCGAAGGAAACGAGTAAGGAACTATGCTTGCATAAGTTTAGAAGACTGCCTGCCAATGTGAGAAGTTCGCAAAGCGTACTTGTTATCGTTTGCAGGAAGAAGAACAATCAAATTCAGGGTTAAAGGCATAGAAGTTTTTAGAGTCAAGTTGTTCTTGGACTCTTCTAAGTCCCTCACCGAATCTTTGATAATGCACAATTTCCCGCGTTCTTAAGAAGCGAATTGGATCCACAATATCGGGATCTTTAATTAATCGTAAAATATTATCATAGGTTGTGCGAGCTTTTTGCTCTGCGGCCAAATCTTCATGAAGGTCGGTTATGGCATCTCCTTTTGATTGGAAAACAGTTGCACTAAAAGGAGTTCCACTCGCCGCCTGTGGCCAAAGGCCAACCGTATGATCTACGTAATAGTCAGCAAATCCTTGACATTTAATTTCTTCAGGCGTTAAGTTACGAGTCAATTGATGAACAATGGCACAAATCATTTCCATATGTGCCAATTCTTCGGTACCGATATCCGTTAAAAGACCAGCGATATCTCGAAATGGCATAGAATAACGTTGAGAAAGATAACGCATAGAGGCTGCTAGTTCACCGTCTGGTCCACCAAACTGCGTAATAATAATTTTTGCCATAGCAGGATCTGGATTTTTGATTTTAACAGGGTATTGTAAGCGTTTTTCATAAGTCCACATAGTTATCCCTCCATTTCCCATGGCCATGGTGTCTGTACCCATGTCCAATAGTCACAAGTTTCTACATCACGGTATGTCAAAGGACCGAAATGTTTGGTATAAGCATCCACTGCCTTTTTTCTAAGTACACGAAGATGTTCGTAATAATCAAGAGCCTTTTGATCCATTGGATGGGTATCTAAAAAAAGAGCCAGCTCATCCATTCCAAAAGAAACTTCATTAATATATTGCATCAGTTGTTTTTGATTCATTTGCGCCATGACTTACAACCTCCTTCTCCCAAGAATGGTTTATTTAGTTCAGGGAAAATGGTACCGCATTGAAAGCCTTTTGGAAGATCATAAGGACAGCCAAAACGCTGGAAAGGAACATAGGCCATAGCCAGTGGAAATTGTTCTAAGCAAGAATCATAATTGTTCTGAGAACAAGATTGAAATTCCATAATTTTTAACTCCATTATTTTATTGTCAATGTTAGTATATGACTAGAAACAAAAGAAGGTGAAAAAAGCTCTGCACCAATTTTATGGAACAGAGCTTTTGAAAAACGAGAAATTCGTATCGTTTGTTTCTCATCGTTATTTACTTGCATTAATCGCTTGCTGAATGGCTGTTAGAAGGCTATATTTTTTTACGGTTGTATCTTGCGTGATTTCCCAAACCATAACACCACCGAAATGATTGATTGCATATTTTGTTTTCTTTCGAATCGTTGGCATGCCGTTATAATAGGCCTCCATACCATAGATAGTTGCAATATCTTTCTTATAGGCATTTTTATCTGTTTGTAAAATTGTTTCATAACTTGCCCAAGAAGGACGACCGTAAAAAGGAACTCCAAGAACGACCTTTTTGGCTGGCATTTTTCTTGTTTTTCTCCAATAGTTTCCAGAATTTACAGCGAATTGATAGCTAGAGTGACGAGCACCATCTCCACCGTCGTATGCCATAACATTAATCCAGTCCACAGCTTTTAAAACTTTATCTGTATGAGCAGCCGCATCGTAATAGATTTGTCCATCTGGAGTGGCACCACTCAATACTGCGGAGGATAGAAGTTTTCCTTTGGCATGAAGTTTCTTGGATAATGCTACCATAACAGCTTCATACTGTTTCTTTGAACTATCATCGACACGAGGGTGCTCCCAATCCATATCCACTCCATCAAAACCATATTTCTCCACAAGTTTTAAAATGGAGTTGACGAATTTTTTACGCTTTGCTTTTGTAGCAGTGGCGGATTTAAAGGTTGCCTCTAAAGGAGTTCCATTATAGCTCCAACCGCCAATGGCAATTAATGCTTTGGCATTGTTAGCATGGGCTTTCTTAATAATCTGTTTTGCAAGAGCTGGATTTTCAAGAGGACGGAGTCCGCCGTCAGAAGTAGGAATAGCAAAGGAATAGTTTACATGTGTGATCGTAGTAAAACGAAGTTTATTCAATCCATTTGTCACCCAAGAAGGGTAGTAAGCCACTACTTTAAAGTTATTGGGATGTTTCGTTTTTGTACTAGTTGTTGTTTTATCCTTATTTGAAGTATTTGAATTGGAAGGATTCGTGCTTGAATTGGTGCTTCCACTTGTAGTTGTATCTTGGTTGGTGTTTGAAGTGTTGGAACTTGTGCTGTCGTTTCCGCTCATATTTGTAGAAGAAACTTTTTTAATATACTTCCAAACTCCCCATGTATCTTCTTTAGATGGAATTTCATTTTGTGTCCACCATTTTGCTTCATAAATGTTATTTTTATAAATAACGCGATCGCCCGCTACATATACGGTTTCAGAAGACCAAGATTTTATGGCATTTTTTGTGAGAGAATTTTTTGAAATTTTTGTCTGCTCTATCGAAGTGCTTTTGGTATCCTTGTTTGTTTCTTGTTCTGATTGTGTGCTAGTTGAGTCAGCGGAAACTATTTCAGTGGAAATTGTTCTTGCCTTTGTTTGGTTTGGTACATAAGAAATAAAGGCGAATAAAATCCCAATGGTAAGAATCATTCCAAATAAAATACCGCTTAAAAAGAGTAAATGTTTTTTTGAGCTCATTTTAGTTCCTCCTAAAAAATAATTCCATTTTATAATTAAGCAATAAAAAATTTTATAATAAGATTCCAGTGTCAAAGGATCATTTTAGAAATAGATAAAGTCAATTTGCATAACTCAGAAAAATTTTGTTTCACGATACAGAGTTAAGAAGTTCTAAGTATTCTGCTCTTATTTTTCCTAGATGACAGGCGCAATCGCACAAAATTCTTTTCAGCCTTGCGCAAATTATCCATATAGTTTTTGGAATTACCAAGTCATGATAAAAAATAATAGATTGTTTTGGATTCAGTAAAATTTAAATAAGATGGTGAGGAAGAAATTACCATAAATTGGGAAAATTTCTACTCGATTAAAGAATACCATTGAATAAAAAATGACACAACGAAACTTTCACAACTTAACGTGAAGATTTCTTAACATAAAATAGGAAAGGCACATATCATCGAAAATGACATACTGTAACAATAGTAAGAAAAAAGGGGAGGGCAGTATGGACGAACAAAGAAGAGTGAAAATGTCTGAAATGAAGGAAGGTGAAAGTGGAAAAGTTGTTTTATTTCAGGCGGAACCTTCGATGAGAGAGAGATTTCAAGCACTAGGCATGGAAGAAGGCGTATCGATTAAATGTCTATTTTTTTCTTTTGCAAAAGATCCGATTGTGTTTGAAATTTGTGATTGTGTTATTGCCATTCGAAAGAAAGATATGGAAGAGATAATTATAGAGTTAGAGGAAGAACAAAAATATTCTATGACAGATCAAACGTATACTATTTTATTAGCGGGAAACCCCAATGTTGGAAAGAGTACATTATTTAATTATTTAACAGGATTGCATCAACACACAGGGAACTGGACAGGAAAAACAGTGGAGAGTGCAAAGGGATTTCGAAAAGAGGGAGAAATTCTTTATCAATTTTATGATTTGCCAGGAACGTATTCGTTACATTCTCGTTCGGAGGAAGAAAAAGAGGCTGAAAAATGTTTAAGAAATATGCAGTATGATAAAGTTATTGTTGTGTGTGATGCTAGTTGTCTAAAGCGAAATCTCTTGTTGGTACTTGAGATTATGGAATTAACCAAAGAAGTTGTTCTTTGTGTCAATTTATTGGATGAAGCAAAGAAAAAAGGAATCGAGATTGATTTAGAAAAATTAGAGAATTTATTACAAGTACCAGTAGTTGGTTGTGTAGCAAGAACAGGAGAAGGAATTGAACAGTTGCTAAAAGCATGTAGAAAAAGTGATAAGATAGGCAGAGAAACAAAAGGGGAATTAGAAGAAAAAGTAGAAATGTATTCGAGCGATTCGAACAAGAAGGATGTCTTTGTATCCGCTATGTCACAAGAAAAAAGTTCAAAACTAGAACAAACAACTATCCAAAGAGCAGAAAATATTGCAAGTCAAGTGATACATCAAAAACAAGATACAAAGTGGAAGAAAGAAGAAACGTTCGATCGGCTGTTGACAAGAAAAAGTACAGGAATTCCCATTATGTTATTGTTATTATTTGGGGTTTTTTGGATTACAATGAAAGGTGCCAATACACCTTCTGATTTATTGGCACGAGGTTTTGAACATTTTGGAGTTTTCTTAAACGAGTGGTTATTAAAAATCCATATGCCTGAATTTTTTATTGGATTTTTGATGAAAGGAATTTATCAAGTGACTAGTTTTGTCATATCCGTTATGTTACCACCTATGATGATATTTTTTCCATTGTTTACTCTGTTAGAAGATTACGGATTTTTACCAAGAATCGCACTAAATCTCGATCATATTTTTCAAAAATGTCATGCTTGTGGAAAACAGGCATTAACTATGTGTATGGGATTTGGATGTTCGGCTGTTGGAGTAACCGGTTGTCGAATCATTGATTCTAAAAGAGAGAGGCTAATTGCTATGCTCACAAACTGCCTTGTACCATGTAATGGGAAGTTCCCTACATTAGTTGCCATGATTGGAGTTGGCATGGTAATGCTTGGAAAAGAAAATAGTTTTCTTGGAGCACTAATATTAACAGGGCTTATTTTATTAGGCGTTGCAATGACCTTTTTTATTTCCTACCTGTTATCCATAACTCTTTTAAAAGGAGTTCCTTCTGCCTTTACATTGGAATTGCCACCATACCGTAGACCGCAGTTTGGAAAAGTTCTTATCCGTTCTTTTTTAGATCGTACACTTTTTGTTTTAAGAAGAGCGGTTGTTGTAGCCATGCCAGCGGGAATCCTCTTATTTTTAGCTGGACAGATACAAATACAAGGCATTCCATTGACCATGCAAATAGCTCATATTTTAGATCCAATTGGAAGACAGTTAGGATTAGATGGCATTATTTTAACCGCTTTTTTATTTGGTTTTCCGGCCAATGAAATTATTGTTCCGATTATGTTAATGTTATACTTATCAACAGGAGATTTAGTAGGATTTGCACAAGTAGGGGAACTAAAAATCATATTACAAGCGGCAGGGTGGACATTAGAAACAGTTATTTGCGTTTGTATTTTTATGTTATTTCATTATCCATGTTCTACTACTGTTTTAACAATGAAAAAAGAAACGAATAGTTGGTTTTGGACTTTCATTGGCTTTTTATTACCAACCCTTGTTGGAGTTATTTTGTGTATGCTCATTCACTTTTTATGGTAGAGAAACAGAATGAGGCATAAAATTTCTTGGTTATTTTTTGGTATAAAAATTGCAGGAAGAAAAAAGACTTGGTTGTAATGACACTTTTTTTAAGGGCGTTTTTCGTGTATACTAATAGACATTAACGCCCCCTTTTATATAAAAAAGTAAAGTTTATGATAAAAGGAAAGAAGAAAAAATAGTAGGAGGAACTATGAAAAAGAGAAAATATGTAGTTGCAATATGTTTCATGATGGCAACTATAATGATGATTGCATTTCCTGTGTTTGGAAAAACAAAGGACAGTGCACAAAAAGAGTTAGAAATTGTATTCACACATGATTTACATTCCCATTTAGATAGTTTTACGACGGAATTTAATGGAAAACAACAAAAAATGGGTGGTTTTTCTAGGATTGCTACGGTGATCCAAGAAAAGAAGAAAGAAAATCCTGCCACTTTAGTTGTGGATGCAGGAGATTTTTCTATGGGAACCTTATATCAAACCATTTATGAATCAGAAGCATCTGAACTTCGTATGCTTGGAAAAATTGGATTTGATGCGACGACTTTAGGAAATCATGAGACCGATTATCGGAATCAAGGGCTTGCGAATATGCTAAATTCCGCAAAGAACTCAAACGATCCGTTACCAGAGTTTGTTTTATCCAATATTAGTTTTGAAAATGCAGGAGAAGAAGAACTTGTCGTAAAAGAAGCGATGGATCACTATGGAGCTAAGCCTTATACTATCATGGAAAAAAACGGAATAAAAATAGGCTTATTTGGAATTTTTGGAAAAACATCTATCGAGTATTCCCCTATGTGCACATTAACGTTTACCGATCAAATAGAAAGTGCAAAGACGGCAGTGAAAGCTTTGAAAGAAGAAGGAGCAGATATTATTGTTTGTCTTTCCCACAGTGGAACAGATGTGGATCCAGAAAAATCAGAAGATGAAATTTTAGCAAAACAAGTTCCTGATATTGATGTCATTATTAGTGGACATACCCATACAACATTAGAACAGCCAAAAAAGGTTGGAAATACGATTATTGGTTCTACAGGAGCGTATGGAATTCGCATCGGAACAATGAAGTTAAACCAGCAACAAGATGGAAGATGGGAGTTAGAACAATATGAATTAATTCCGATTACTTCCGATATAAAAGAGGATAAGAAAACAAAACAGCAGTTAGAAGAGTTCCATCAGTTGATTAATAAAGATTATTTATCACAGTTTGGTTACCAAATGGGACAAGTATTGGCAACCAATACGGTAGAGTTTACACCTATGAGTATTATGGGAGAACGACACCAAGAAGAAAACTTAGGAGACTTTATCGCGGATTCTTATATTAATACCATTAAAAAAGAAGAAGGAGAAAATTATATTCCGATTGCCGCGGCAATTGTACCAGCAGGAGTTGTGAGAGAAACCATTCCAAAAGGAGAAGTGAAAGTAGAAGATGCTTTTATGACCATGTCTCTTGGAATTGGAAAAGATAAAATTTCAGGATATCCTCTTGTAGATGTATATTTAACAGGAAAAGAATTAAAAACAGCGGCAGAAATTGACGCTTCTATTTCTCCGATTATGGGGGTGGCTCAGCTTTATACATCAGGACTTCATTTTACCTTTAATCCAAAACGTTTAATTTTTAATAAAGTAATGGATGTTTCCTTATGGGATGAAGAAACAGGAGAGCAAAAGCCATTAGAAGATGACAAGTTATATCGTGTTGTTGCCGATCTTTATAGTGGGCAAATGTTAAGTGCCGTAGAAAAACAATCCTTTGGATTGCTTTCGATCGTTCCAAAAGATAAAAATGGAAATAAAATAGAAAATTTCGAAGATCATTTAGTATATCAATCCAATGGAAAAGAATTAAAGGCATGGCTATGTGTTGCCGATTACTTGAAGTCTTTTGAGCCAAAAGAAGGAGAGACGGTAGGAAGTGTACCGGAGTATTACAAGGAGCTTCATAATAGAAAAGTAGTGGATAATAGTGGAAGTTTAAAAAGTCTATTAAGTCATCCAAATAAATTCACATGGATTGCATTAGGTATCGTTGTATTCATTATTATAGTAATTGTTTTATTCATTCGATTGATTCAAAAATTATTGTTTCGTAGAAAAAAATAATAAGATAAAATACAATAAGAAGAGTAAGGAAAAAGCGAAATAAAACAAGAAAGAAGGAGGAAAAGATGAGTTTTACACATTTACATGTGCATACGGAATATAGCTTATTGGATGGTTCTAGTAAAATTAAAGAATTAGTGCAAAGAGTAAAAGATCTTGGAATGGATTCTTTAGCAATTACGGATCACGGGGTCATGTATGGAGTCATTGATTTTTACCGTGCAGCAAAAGAAGTCGGTATTAAACCAATTTTAGGATGTGAAATTTATGTAACTCTAGGATCTCGATTGGAAAAAGAGACAGGAAAATCAAGATATCATCACCTTGTGCTGTTGGCAGAAAATGATACAGGATATCATAACTTAATGAAAATTGTGTCAAGAGGATTTACAGAAGGATTTTATTACAAACCTCGTGTTGATTATGAAGTGCTAGAAAAATATCATGAAGGTATTATTGCATTAAGTGCTTGTTTAGCGGGAGAGGTATCTTCTTTATTAAATCAAGGGTTTTATGAGGAAGCCAAAAAATCAGCGTTACATTTAGAGAGCATTTTTGGGAAAGGAAATTTCTTTTTAGAAATGCAAGATCATGGAATCGAAGCACAACAAGTGGTAAATCAAGGAATGATGCGACTTCATAAAGACACAGGGATTGATCTTGTTGTAACAAATGATATTCATTATGTTTATGAAGAAGATGCAAAAGCCCATGATATTTTGCTGTGTATTCAAACAGGAAAGAAAGTGGCAGATGAAAATCGAATGCGTTATGAAGGAGGGCAATATTTTGCAAAATCAGAAGAGCAAATGAAAGAGTTGTTCCCTTATGCATTAGAGGCAATTGAAAATACACATAAAATTGCAGAACGATGCAATGTAGAAATTGTATTTGGTGAGCAAAAAGTGCCAAAATTTGATGTGCCAGAAGGATATGATGCCTATTCTTATTTGACAAAGCTTTGTGAAGAAGGGTTAAAAAAACGATATGGGGATCAGGAAGTAAAAGAAGGAATTTGCTTAAAAGAACGATTACAATATGAACTTACAACAATTAAAAACATGGGATATGTGGACTATTTTTTAATTGTTTGGGACTTTATTAAATATGCAAAAGATCATCAAATTGCTGTAGGGCCTGGGCGTGGTTCTGCGGCAGGGAGTATTGTATCTTATTGCTTAGAAATTACGGATATTGATCCGATTCGTTATAATCTTCTTTTTGAACGTTTCTTAAATCCAGAGCGTGTTTCCATGCCTGATATTGATGTGGATTTTTGTTTTGAACGAAGACAAGAAGTCATTGATTATGTCGTAGGCAAGTATGGGAAAGAGAAAGTTGTGCAGATTGTAACATTTGGAACGATGGCAGCAAAAGCGGTAATTCGAGATGTCGGGCGTGTTCTTGATATTCCATATGCTGTTGTGGATAGTGTTGCAAAAATGATTCCAAATGAGCTTAATATGACCATTGATAAGGCATTAAAGGCAAGTAAGGATCTAAAAGATATCTATACAAACGATCCACAAATACAATATTTAATTGATATGTCAAAGCGTTTAGAAGGACTACCAAGACATTCTTCTATGCATGCAGCAGGAGTTGTAATTGGACAAGAAGCATTAGATGAATATGTACCATTAGCAAAAGCTTCTGATGATGCTATCGTTACACAGTTTACTATGACTACGATAGAACAGCTTGGACTTTTAAAAATGGACTTTTTAGGTCTTCGAACGCTTACAGTAATCCAAAACGCCATTAGTCTTATTGAAGATAGAATTGGAAGACGTTTGGAAATGCATCAGATCGACTATGATGATAAAAAAGTATTTGAACTGATTAGTTCAGGAAAGACAGAAGGGATTTTTCAGCTAGAAAGTTCTGGAATGAAGAGTTTTATGAAGGAATTAAAACCTGAAAATCTGGAAGATATTATTGCGGGAATTTCGCTATATCGTCCTGGACCAATGGATTTTATTCCAAAATATATTCAAGGAAAAAATGATCGACATCTTATTCAATATACGTGTCCACAGTTGGAGAAGATTTTATCACCAACGTACGGGTGTATTGTGTATCAAGAACAAGTTATGCAGATTGTTATGGAGCTTGCAGGCTATACAATGGGACGAAGTGATCTTGTAAGACGTGCTATGTCCAAAAAGAAAGGAGATGTGATGGAGAGGGAACGCCAAAACTTTGTTTATGGCAACGAAGAAGAAGGAGTTCCTGGTTGTATCAAAAATGGAATTGATGAAAAAACAGCCCATCAGATTTTTGATGAGATGATTGATTTTGCAAAATACGCATTTAACAAATCCCATGCAGCCGCGTATGCAATTGTTTCTTATCAAACAGCATATTTAAAATGCTATTATCCTGTGGAATTTATGGCAGCCCTTTTAACGTCTGTTCTTGGAAATACGGCTAAAGTATCCGAATATATTATGCATTGTCGTCAAATGGGAATTGAAATTTTACCGCCCGATGTAAATGAAGGAATCAGCGGGTTTTCCGTATCCAATGGAAAGATTCGTTATGGACTTTCTGCCATTAAAAGTCTTGGTAAACCTGTGATTGATGCTATTGTGGCAGAGAGAAAAGCTGGTGGAACTTTTAAAAGTTTAAAAGATTTTGTGGAGCGGTTATCCAGTAAAGAAGTCAATAAAAGAACCGTAGAAAGTTTTATTAAAGCAGGGGCTTTTGATAGCCTTCATGCCACAAGAAAACAGATGATGCTTGTTTATATTAGTGTTATTGACGGTGTGAACCAAGAAAAGAAAAAGTCGATTTCTGGTCAGATGTCATTATTTGATATGATGGAAGAAGAAGAAAAACAAGAATATGAATTAAATTATCCAGATGTGGGAGAATATAAGAAAGAGCAACTGCTTGCAATGGAAAAAGAAGTGCTTGGCATTTATGCAAGTGGACATCCATTAGAAGAATATGCAGATACTTTACAAAAAATGGTAAATGCAACAACAGCAGACTTTTTAATTGATTCAGAAACAGGAACAGCAAAAGTACAAGATCAAAGTCTTTATATTATCGGAGGACTAATTTCTAATAAAACCGTTAAAATGACAAGAAATAATCAAAACATGGCATTTTTAACAATTGAAGATCTTTATGGGACAGTAGAAGTTGTTGTATTTCCAAGAGATTATGAGAAATATAAACAGGTGATGAATCTCGATGAAAAAGTATATATTCGAGGAAGAGCATCTGTTTCAGAAGAAGAAGGAAAAATGATTTGTGAGATGATCGTTCCATTTGATAGCGTTCCAAAGGAGATTTGGATTCAGTTTCAAAATAAAGAGCAGTTTAATGAAACAGCACCAGCTCTTTATCGGATTTTTGGAGCAAATAAAGGAAACTGTCCTGTTGTCATTTACTGTAAAGAAGATCGGGCGCTGAATCGACTTCCAAGAAATCTTATGATTAGTGGTTCCGAAGAACTATTGTATAATTTATCGGAGAAATATGGAAAAGATAATGTAAAAGTTGTTGAGAAGAGTATTGAAAATCTGAAGAAAATACATTAGAATTAAAACTGATTCTTGCATTGGTTTTAGTGAGGGAATATATAACAAATGTGGAGGTAGTTATTATGTCAAAAGAAACAACAAAACCAGCAATCGTTACAAAACCAGCCGTATCTACTATCGGTATTTTAACAAGTGGTGGAGATGCCCCTGGTATGAATGCTGCAACAAGAGCGGTTGTACGTGCTGCACTTTCAAAAGGATTGAAAGTAAAAGGAATTCGTAAAGGTTATAATGGTTTGTTAAATGAAGATATTTTTGATATGTCTGCAAAAGATGTATCTGAAACAATTCAGCATGGCGGTACAATTCTTTTTACTGCTCGTTGCGAAGAATTTAAGACACCAGAAGGACAAGCAAAAGGTGCAGAAATTTGTAAAAAACATGGAATCGATGGACTTGTAGTTATCGGTGGTGATGGTTCTTTCCAAGGTGCATTAAAACTTGCAAACTTAGGAATTAACACAATTGCACTTCCAGGTACTATCGATCTTGATATTGCTTGTACTGATTATACGATTGGATTTGACACAGCCGTTAATACAGCTGTTCAGGCAATTGATAAAATTCGTGAAACATCAAACTCTCATGAGAGATGTTCTATTGTAGAAGTTATGGGTAGAAATGCAGGATATATCGCTTTATGGTGTGGTATTGCCAATGGAGCAGAAGATATTTTAATTCCAGAACGCTATAATGGAAATATTGTAGAATTAGAAGGAATGTTAATTGATCACATTCGTGAAAGTAGAAGAAAAGGGAAATCACATCACCTTGTAATTAATGCAGAAGGCATTGGACAATCCCATGGAATGGCTAAAATCATTGAAAATGCTACTGGAGTAGAAACAAGAGCTACCATTCTTGGTCATATGCAAAGAGGTGGAAGCCCAACAGCAAAAGACCGTGTATATGCTTCTTATATGGGAGCAATGGCAGTCGATCTTCTTTGTGAAGGAAAGACAAACCGTGTTGTTGCATATAAAGATGGTCAGTTTGTTGACTATGATATTCAAGATGCGTTAAAAATGACAAAAGATATTAGACAATGGGAATTAGAGGTTGCAAGATTATTAAGCTAGTGATATAGTGATATCATACAAGGCATGAAACGGACAGATGTTTTTTTCTGTCCGTTTTTATCGCTAAAATACTTTGAATAAGAGGAGGATATCGAAAGACATTTATGTCATTTATATGAGAAACATAATTTACATAAGTTATATGAGAAACTTAAAAATAGGCTTCTTAAATTGAAAGATTATGGAAAATTATGAATGATAAGGTCTTTCCTATAGTAGAGTGAGATGAATGTGATATTAGAAAAACTTAGTAAAATATCTCCACCCCGTATTATTTTACTTGGATTTTTAGGTGTTATCTTTTTAGGATCTCTATTGCTATCATTGCCGATTGCTACGCGATCAGGGGAAGCAACCCCTTATGTAGATGCTTTATTTACGTCAACAACATCGGTTTGTGTGACAGGGCTTGTTACGGTAAATACATTAGAACACTGGAATCTATTTGGACATATCGTAATTCTTCTACTGATCCAGTTTGGTGGACTTGGATTTGTAGCGGTAATGACAGCAATGATGTTGATCACAGGGAAAAAACTGAGTTTAAAAGAAAGAATTTTAATACAGGAGGCCTATAGTTTTAATAAGCTATCAGGACTAGTAAAATTTACTCGAAGAGTTTTGATTGGTACATTGACAGTTGAATTATGTGGAGCTATTTTTTATATGTTTCAGTTTATTCCAGAGTTTGGACTGGTGCGAGGTACTTGGATATCCATATTTAATGCAGTTTCTGCTTTTTGCAATGCTGGAATTGATATTATTGGAACAAATAGTCTTGTGCCTTACGTACAAAATCCGTTGATCAATCTTGTAACAATGACTTTAATTGTAAGTGGTGGTATTGGTTTTACGGTATGGTGGGATGTACTCCGTGTTGGAAAGCTTTGTATTAAGAAAGAAATACAGCCAAAGCGTATTTTTCAAAGATTGTCTCTTCATACAAAAATCGTTTTGATAACGACAATTTCTTTAATTGTCGGTGGAGCTATTTTAATCTTTGTATTAGAATATAACAACACAGGTACCATTGGTAATTTTTCTGTTTTGGGAAAAATACAGGCGTCATTTTTTCAGTCGGTAACACTTCGTACGGCTGGATTTGCAACATTTGCACAAGAGAATTTAAGAGATGATACATCACTTATTTGTATTATTTTAATGTTCATAGGTGGATCACCAGTGGGAACTGCTGGTGGTATTAAGACCGTTACCATTGCCATTTTGTTTGCGACGGTGATTTCCGTTGTTCGTGGACATAAAAACGTGGTAATCTATAATCGTAAAATATCAATCGAGTATGTAAAGAAGAGTTTAGCGATTATTTGTATCAGTTTATTTTTTCTTTTAGTTGCTACGATTTTACTGAATGCAACAGAGCTAAAAGCAGATTTTATGACGTGTTTATATGAAGTTGCATCGGCGTTAGGAACTGTCGGACTTAGTAAAAATTTAACGCCTTCGCTATCAGTAATAGGGAAGATTATTATCATTATTGCCATGTACATTGGGAGAGTTGGACCAATTACAATGGCGGTAGGCTTTAATGTAAAGAGTAAAAAGACATTAATTGAATTTCCAGAGGAAGATATTTTAGTAGGATAAGATTGGGAAAAAATTAGGATAAGATAAGGAAGATGTAATTATGAAAAAAGGATTTGCAGTTTTAGGACTTGGTAGATTTGGGACAAGTGTGGCAATACATTTGGCGGAAACAGGGGCGGAAGTTATGGTAGTGGATCAAGACGAGGCAAATGTCCATGAAGTGGCGGATTTGGTAACTTATGCCGTTCAAGGAGATATTTCAGATCCAGAGACGTTAACTTCACTTGGAATTGGCAATCTGGATGCTGTTATTGTAGCGATTGCGGGAAATATTGAGGCAAGCGTTATGGCGACAATTCTTGCAAAAGAACAAGGAGTTCCTTATGTCATTGCAAAAGCACAAAATGAGATGCATGGAAAAATTTTAGATAAAGTAGGCGCCGATAATGTTATTTATCCTGAAAAAGAAATGGGAGCTCGTATTGCTCGTAATTTAACGGTTGGTAATTTTATTGATTTATTTGAATTATCTTCCAAAGTCAGCATGGTCGAAATGATTGTAAAACCAGAATGGGAAGGTAAGACACTTATTGAGTTAGATTTAAGAGGACGCTATGGAGTCAATGTAGTAGCCGCAAAACGTGGTGTTGATTTAGATGTAAGTCCAGCTCCAACAGAAGCGCTTCAACCAGGAATGCACCTTCTTTTAACAGGATATAATCATGACTTAAAGAAATTAATGCAGGGGAAAGCGTAATGATAACAAGTGGAACAAACGGACAGATTAAAAATCTTATCAAGTTACAAAAAAGTGGAAAGTATCGAAAAGAACAACAAATGTTTGTTGTGGAAGGGTTGCGAATTTTTAAAGAAATCCCAAAGGAATGGCTAATAAAAGCCTATGTTACGGAAGAGTTTTTGCAAAAACAAGAAGAATTATTAAAAGATGTTCCATTAGAAGTAGTAGCTCCTAATGTTTTAAAAGAAGCAGCGGACACAAAGACACCACAAGGAGTCATTGCTCTTGTGAAAATGCCAAATTCTTCTATTACATCGTTTTTACAAAAGGAAAATCCTTGTTTTATTGTTTTGGAAAATTTACAAGATCCAGGAAATTTAGGAACGATTCTTCGTACAAGCGAAGGTGCTGGAATAAGTGGAGTTTTGATGAGTGAGGACACGGTGGATATTTATAATCCAAAAGTTGTTCGTTCTACAATGGGATCTATTTTCCGAATACCATTTTATATTGCACCAATGGAAGAAATTTTTACATTTTTAGAAGAGAATTCCATTACAAGTTATGGAGCTCACTTGAATGGAAACAATTTTTATCAAGAAGATTATACAAAACCATGTGCATTTTTCATTGGGAATGAAGGCAATGGATTAACAGAGGAAACGACCGAGCGAGTGAATAAAAAAATAAAAATTCCGATGCATGGTCAAGTGGAATCATTAAATGCCGCAATTGCAGGAACTGTTCTTATGTATGAAGCAATGAGACAAAGAAGTATTTTTTAGTAACCTTAAAAAATATAATAAGTAAGTTTGGTACAAACAAAGAATTGCTGTAAAATCTTATTTTTATAGCAATTTTTTTGTGCCTATAAAGAAAGAAATAAGAATTTCTTTATAAAAAATTATTATTTCTGCAATAAAGTTGTAATAATTAGCATTAAATAAATAGAACCAGAAAGAAAAAAGAATAGGAGAAACAGGAGGAAAAAAATGAAAAAATGGTTTATGGCACTTATGATTTGCTTGATTTTCATAGGAGCAAATCATATTGTCTATGCAGAACAGACAATGGTGCAATCCACAGATAAGAATGGGCAAATAACGACGTATGGAGAATTAGTATCGACAATGAAGCTAAATGGCAAAGAGCAAAACTTAAACAATATGCCTGGTGTTATTGTGGATGGGAAAGTAATGCTTCCTAGATATTTAGCATTTAAAAAGATTATGGGAATGAAGATATCTCATACAAGCACTACCATTACTCTGAAAACAAAAGAGCATACAGCAGAGTTTACAATGGGTTCTACAAAGGCACTAGTTGATGGAGAAGAAGTGGACTTAGCAATTGCACCTTTTTCTGCAAAGTTTGTAGTGACAAATGAAAATACAATGATGCTTCCAGCAGAAGATATTGCTAAAATTTTTGGTTATGAGTATTCTTATGATGCGGTGAATCAGGTGGTATCTTTCGAAAGAGAAGGCGGAATAGAGTTATCTTATGGAGGACTTTCCTACTATTATAAAGATGAGCCTATTGATTTATATGTAGATGGAAAAGAAGTTGATACAGCCATTTCAGGATTTTTTATTGATGAATGTGATTTTGTTCCAGCATGGAGAATTTCAAAAGAATTAGGAGTGAAATACTCAAAAAGCGGAAAAAAGATCACAATGACAAGAGGAAAGTATAAAGTAGTTTTCAATATTTATAAGACAAATGCAACAGTAAATGGGAAAGCATATACACTAGATGTAGCACCAACGTATATTAAGGATAAAGAAAATAATGTAGGTGCTTATATGGTTCCAGGAAAAGTAGTAGCGGAAGCCTTAGGATTTGGTTATGAATGGAACGAAGAGGATTATAGCAGTTCTTTTAAGAAGTCAGAAGAATATCAGATTGCAATTCCACTTCCAGAAGATTGTCAAGATGAAAATTATGAGACAAATGATGATTATTTCAATAATCGTTTTGAAATTATTTTAGATGGCAACTATAGTTCCTTTTATAAAACAAATTTAGTATCCAATCCTTATTTCGCTGTAGATAAAGTATCTGTTAGTACTTCAAATGGAAAAACAAAAATAATTTTACAAACAAGTGAAATTAAGGGCTATCGCTTAAAAGAAGAAAATGGTATACTATATGTAAAAGTCGGTACCCCAAAAGAGATTTATGATAAAATCCTTGTCTTAGATGCAGGACACGGTGGGACAGATCCTGGTGCAGCAGGAAATGGTATTTATGAAAATAATTGCACTCTTAATATTGTAAATGCTGCAAAAGATTACTTCGATGAGGATGGTTCTATTAAAGTGTATTATACGAGAACGACAAATACACAAACAAATATCACTTCTGGCTCCAATGGATTAAATACAAGCACTTCTTTACGTGCTAGAACGGATTTAGCAAATAAAGTCGATGCGGATTTATTTATTAGTGTACATATTAATTCAGCAGGAAATACAACTGCAAGAGGAACAGAAGTTTATTATAGTGTCAACAATAACAAAAAAAATAGTGGAGGCTTAAGCGCTTCAAAATTAGCACAGATGGCTTATGATAGTGTAGTAAAAGCAGTTGGTAGTTCTAAAAGAGGGGTTAAGACAGCCAATTTCTATGTAATTCGCTATACAAATATGCCAGCAATTTTAATTGAGACAGCTTTTATATCAAATAAGCAAGATGCAGAAATTTTAAAAAGTGATAAAAAAATCGACCAAATCGGGAAATCAATCTATGATACGGTTGTTAGTGCTTTTGACAAGTATCCGACTGGTCGATAGGTGACATTGAGGAGGAAGCATTGTGAGAAAAAATCTGGTTAAATTATGTCTGTTAACGGCGTTAACGTCTGGAGTTGTGATACAAAATGGTATGGATGTACAGGCGGCAAATAAGTATGATAAAATGGTGATTGCGAATGTAGACAATAGTTTAAATGTGCGTAAAGATGCGTCTACAAGTTCAAAAGTCGTAGGACAAATGAAGCGTGGAGCAGTCGGGACAATTGTTAAAAAAGGAAGCAAATGGACAAAAATTAAATCAGGAAAAGTAACTGGATATGTATCAAATGATTATATTCTGACGGGAAAACAAATGGAGAAATTTGCGAAAGAGAATATCAAGACGAAAGATGCTACAGTTACAACAGAGGTTCTCAATGTCCGCGCAAAAAAAAGTACAAGCGCTAAAGTTATTGGAAAGGTGACAAAAGGAACAACTTTTTCCGTAAAAGGTCAAACAGTGGCTTGGACAAAAATTAACTATAAGAAACAAACAGGATATTTATCTAATGATTATATTGAAGTGGAGTACCGATTTGTAACAGCAACTCCATTAAATAGTTCCGATCCAGATGTATCGATTTCCGATAATGAAAACAGTACTGTTGGTGATAAAAATCCAAGCAGTAATTCCGATAAAAATAATAATAGTGGAAGTGATAATAATAGTACAAGCAATAACACTAACAATAACAGTGGAACAGGTTCACAAGAGAAAGAGGATCAAGTAACAATACCGAATGTTGATACAGACGAACTTCGAGAAGAAATTGTGGATTATGCATTGCAGTTTGTCGGGAATCCTTATGTCTATGGCGGAACAAGTTTGACAGAAGGGGCAGATTGCTCTGGATTTGTACAATCTGTATTCGGAAAATTTGGAATTAAGATCAATCGAGTATCTGCAGATCAGGCAACAAATGGAAGAGAAATTTCCTTAGATGAAATTCAACCAGGAGATTTAATCTTTTATGTAAGTAAGGGAAGCTCTAGAATTAGTCATGTATCTTTATACATAGGGAATGATATGGTTGTACATGCACTAAACCAAGCAAAGGGAATTTGTGTTACAAATATGTACTATAATACACCATATATGGTAAGAAATATTATAGATTAAGATAAGATTTTTTTCATAGGCACCTGCCAAGCCCTTTCTACATATGATAGTAGAAAAGGGCTTAGAGGGTGCTTTTCTTTTGCAATCATTTCAAAAACCATTGAATTCTAAAGAAGAACAACATTATCTAGCATTGAGTCAGGCGGGAGACAGAGAAGCCCGAAATATATTAGTGGAACGAAATTTGCGTTTAGTCGCACATATTGTAAAGAAATATCATAATGGGGAACGAGAAGTAGAAGACTTAATTTCTATTGGAACGATAGGACTTATAAAAGCCATTAATACTTATAAAATAGAAAAGGGAAATCGATTAGTCACTTATGCTTCAAGATGTATAGAAAATGAATTGTTGATGATGTTGAGACAGGAAAGAAAATGTTCCAAAGAGGTATCGCTTTATGAACCGATGGGAACCGATAAAGAGGGAAATGAAATCAGTTTAATGGACATTATGTGTAATCAAGAATTATTAGTAGAAGAATCCGTTATTTTCGGTCAAAATGTTGGAAAGCTGTATGAATTAGTAGGTAACATGAAGCCAGGACGAGAAAAAACAGTTTTGATTATGCGATATGGACTTTATGGGACAAAGGAATATACACAAAGAGAAATTGCGGATATGCTTGGAATATCAAGAAGTTATGTGTCACGGCTAGAGAAAAAAGTCGTGGAGAAATTACGGAGTGAATTTGAGATCAAACAGTAGTAAAAGACAAAAAATATGGATGTTGAGAAGGGGAAAAAGGTTTGGTATTAGTAAGAGTTTGTTTATAAAATATGCCAGAATAATAAGGGGTTAAAGAGAGGAAAACTATTATTAAATTTAATTTGGAGATTGAGAGAAGTCGCTTTTAAAAAAAGAGATGGATAGGTATTAAGTAAAGGATATCTTTTTATTGTTATATTGATTTATAGAGTTTTAACTAACTCTATTTTTTGATAAGTCAATGGGAAGATATCCTATTTTAGATCTGGGAATGAACGATTGGAAGGAGTACTATCATAGGGAAGTCATTGCAAGGAATTATAGAATATTTTTTATTTGGTTAAGAACCAAAAGAGAAATAAAAGATTATGATATGAGATTAGAATAGACCTATTTAGAACGAGAAAAGTTATATTACGATAGAGTGGAAGGGAAATTTTGTTGTGAAAGAATATTTTTGTGGTATAATTAGGAATAAATTGGAATTTGAATGGGGATATATATGAAATTGTTATTAAGTGGATTTGCATTTTAGATGTCAGTAAATGATAATAGAGAATTTCTAGTTCTATTGTTAAACTGTGACAATTAAAACTGAAAGAGGTGGTTAAGTGGAGTATTTGAATATATTTGGCTTGATTTTTATGGTTATCATTATGATTCCAAATATTGTTTTTGCTTTTAAATGCCCTAATGGCTTCCATAACGCATGGAGGAACAAGAAGGTTGAATTACTGGAGCAAATTGGACGTTTCGGTTGTTTTGTTCTAATGATATTTAACATACCAAGTACGTGGTTTGGATTTTCATCCGATGAAGCATTTGCAATATATCTGATAGTTAATTCTGTAATGGTGATTTGTTATTGTTTAATATGGATTATTTGTTTCAAAAGAAATACGGTTTTTCGGGCATTGGCCTTGTCTATCATTCCGTCTTTCATATTTCTTTTTAGTGGTATTATGAGTCATTTAAATTTTCTATTGCTTGCAGCGATTATTTTTGCACCATGTCACATTATAATAAGCTATAAAAATGCTGTTTTGACGAATGATATGAAATTTAGAAATAAGTGAAAAAATCTTGATTGTCATTTAGAGCAGAAAAGAAATGAGGATACTTGAATATCATGTTATAATACAATGACAGAAAGTAAAATATAAATTGGAATTTAATTGGTACAGTGCTATGTTAATATGCGTTGCTTGCCGCAACGATATAATTAAGCATAAAATTAGTCCAAAAAACAAAAAGAAAGGAAAGATATTATGCTTAATGAAAACTTAAAAACGATTAGAAAACAAAAAGGATTATCGCAAGAGGAATTAGCAATTCGTTTAAACGTTGTTCGTCAAACTATTTCTAAGTGGGAAAAAGGACTTTCTGTTCCTGATTCTGATATGCTAGTTAAAATGGCTGATATATTAGAAGTTTCAGTTGGAGAGTTATTGGGAAGTAAAATAACCGATGAGCAAAATAAAGATGAAATTGCAGAACAACTAATAAAAATAAATGAATATCTTGCAATTAAAAACAGACGAACTAAAACAATAGTCAAAGTCATACTTGGAATTATGATAGGAATTTTTGTTCTAAATATACTATTTATTGTATTGGGGATGGTTTCTTTTAATAGTTTTCAAACAGAGACTACAATAGAAGTGGAAGAAAATGTAAGCGAATCAAATCCATGATATCAGTATTTCCACATTAGGTATTGGGTTTAAAGTAGATATTTTGGGGGAGGAGAAAATGAAAAAGAGAGCAATTAAGATTTCGACTATTTGTGCTATTATATTGTTTTGTGTTTTATGGATGTTTGGAGAGAAAAAATTTTCATTAAAGTTAGATGAAATCAAAAAAATTGAAATATTTAATGGTAATACAGGACATAGTATCGTCATTCAAAATAAAGATGAGATAGAGAAAATAGTAAATAATTTAAATCAAGTATCAATGAGATGGAAAGAAATTTCATTTTTAAAATTGGGGTATAGCTTGAAGTTTTCTGTTTATAATGAGCAAGGAAAAAAGATGAA
>OBXV01000445.1_pt1 | contig 21572 bp, 16 predicted proteins | sample 1495451 | NCBI WGS metagenome assembly OBXV01 (sample SAMEA2580178, study PRJEB22360) | human gut metagenome | biome: human gut; feature: human-associated habitat; material: faeces | place: Denmark | collected 2008/2010 | reverse complement strand
TGATTTACTTTTGAATACACCGTTCCTAGAAAATCTTTTGATACGACTTCTCTCTTCCACTGTTTCATTGGAATCGGAGTAATTTTCATGCTTTTTGCCCAATCCACATAGGCATAATAAGCGCCTAACGTGGTCCAATGGTGATCTGTCTTATAATAAATGTATTTCTCTTTTTCTTTCTTAAATGTGGATCTCAAATCGATAAATGTCCCCTTTTTCGCAGACTGTTTCATATCGTTTAAGATTTCGTCTTGGGGATCTTTTGGTGCTGACTTCGGTAGTTTATCCCTTAAAATAGCAGAAGCTGTCGGTGCAAACATCACCTTTACATGCCCATTTCCTAATAGCTTTGTATAAGTATTTGTTACCGTCTTTAACCGCTCCATATTTTTTTTATATTGTGCGCTATCCAGCTCACCTTTCGTATGTTTTTCAATTAAATAATCATCTTTTGCAAAATAAACACCATTGACTTCCTTCTTTCCTATCATGCGGTCAGAAGTCGTCTTTAGTGAAATCCATTGATCGCGACCAATAAATTGATCCGATAAATATGTTTCATATTCTTCCCCAAATGTCCCATTAAATAAAGAATTGGCAGTTAATTTCGGCATTTGTTTTAACTCTCGATTTTCAACTTCTGAAAAATCTTTTGCCGCTATCAATTGATTGGAAATCGAAACTCCAAATAAAAGGATTCCAAAAAGAGCAACTGTAATTTTATTTCGATTCTTCATTCTATTTCTCCTTATAAAATACAAAACTTAAATCTAAAACTTAAAACCTAAAATACAAAAATGGATTGTATGTGGCTTCCACTAAATACGCAACGCTTATGAAAAATATCCCAATTAAAAATAACTGCTCGATCACATAAAGAATTGCATTTTCCTCTCCAAATCTTTTTTGAATGTGGCACCATACTTTTTTAGGAAAAGCCGTGCATCCAATGATTAAAATAAGAAATAAAATTCCATTGGACAATAATGCATAGATATCCTCATTTGTAAATAAAACATGGTTTCCGATTCCAAACATATTTTTTAAAAACAATCCAATTTTTCCTTCCTCTTCAAAGGCAAAAATTGTCCATCCAATCCAAATAAGAAAAATTCCATAGATATGTTGTATGATATTAGGAAGCTTTCTTAAAGCTTTCCCGTAACAAAGCTTTTCTAAAATTAAAATAACCCCAAAATAAATGCCCCAGTACATAAAATTCAAACTGGCTCCATGCCAAATTCCTGTTAAAAGCCATACAATAGCAATATTTCGAATTTGCTTTGTAAGTCCTGCTCGATTTCCACCAAGTGGAATGTATACATATTCTTTAAACCATGTTCCTAAGCTAATATGCCATCTGCGCCAAAAGTCTGTCATACTCTTCGCTTCATAAGGATAATGGAAGTTTTCTGGAAAATGAAATCCAAATAATTTTCCTAACCCAATGGCCATATCGGAATATCCGGAAAAATCAAAGTAAATTTGAAATGCGAATGCACTAATTCCAATCCACGCTCCTAAAACCGATAGTTCCGATCCTATTTGATTTTCATATTGCTCCCATAAAATTCCTATTTGATTTGCTAAAATTACTTTTTTTCCAAGTCCTATTAAAAACCTTGTAATTCCTTCTGCCATGAGTGTAGAATTTATCGTTCGTTCTTTTAACTCATCTGCTATTGTTTGATAGCGAACAATTGGCCCTGCAATTAACTGTGGAAATAATGTCACATACGCTCCAAAGTCAATAATATTTTTTTGTACGGTCGTCTCTCTTCGATAAACATCAATGGTATAGGACATTGTTTGAAAAGTATAAAAGGAAATTCCAATTGGAAGTGGTAAATCAAGTCCCGAATATTTAAAAAATCCTAATAATCCTAAATTAATAACGATAGAAGCTGTTAACGCTAACTGTGCCTTTCTTTTCTTTCCCTCATTTAAATAACGATCTACCAATAAACCATTCCCGTAATCTACGCCTGTTGAAAAAAGCATCAAAACAAAATAAATTGGCTCTCCCCATGCATAGAAAAGTAAACTCATCAAAAATAGCACCAAATTTTTTCCTTTTTTTGGTGCTATCAAATAAAAGAATATTACAGATGGTAGAAACAGAAATAAAAACAATAAACTGCTAAAAACCATGCTCGCCTCCTATAATTGCATATGTCCCATCGGGCATTTTCTCTAATTGAAGGGTATAATTTTCTCCCTCATCCAACGAAAAAGAAAGCCAAGTGCTATCAAAAGTAACTTGGATTTTCTCGCCTTTTTCCCAGTCTCCTGCTTTTTGTTTCAAAAGCAATACTGCATTTTTTCTTATACTTTCTCCTTCTTCCCATACACGTTTCACAGTTACGAAAACCTCAATTTGTGATTGTTCGTCCCCAATTCTTTTTTGCTCCACTTCTTCATTAAATTCTTCTATCCTATTTTGAGAACCAATTTCTTGTTCTCCCTGTTCTGTTGAAAAAGCAATCGATACTGGCTCTCTTTGTATCTCTTCTTTCCACACGGTTGAAGCAATTACGAAAATACTGCTCACAACGATCCCTGTCGCTAAAACATTTCTTAACAGGAATTTTCTTCCTGTAAACCATTTTTTCTCATTCTTTCTTCCCTGTTGTTCTAACGCTTTTTCATAGATTTCACGGAGAAATGTCTCATTATCTTTCATGCAATCTCTCCTTTAATGCTTTTCTGGCACGATGAAGCGATACTTTAATCTGGGGAACTGTTTTATGCAAAACTTTTCCAGCTTCTTGATAGGAAAGTCCTTCCAAATCAATTAAAACGATTAATGCTTGATAATTGGAATTTAATGTTTTAATTGCATCAAGTAGTTGCTGACGCTCTTCTTTCCATATCAATTGCTCTAATAAGCTTTCTTCCTCTATTTGTTCCTCGTGCAATCGCTCCATATCTACCATCGGAATTTGTCGTCCTTGCTTTCTTATATAATCAACCGCCTTGTTTCTTGCAATCGTATACAAATATGTTTTAAATCGATATCGAAAATGATATCGCTCTTTGTTGATATAAATATCCACAAACACATCTTGTGCAATATCTTCTGCCGTATGAATATTCATAACATATCGATTGATAAAATAAATCAAATGATCTTTATACTGAAGTACAAGATATTCAAACGCTTTTTTATCCCCTTCTAAAAACCTCTGATACTGCTGTTCCTCTGTATTCATGGTCGTCTCCTCCTGTCTGTGATTCCCCTCATTTTTCCATTTTTAAAAACTACTATACTATATCACAGACAAAGTGACAATCCAATATCTATGAGAAGAATTTTGCAATTGTATCATAAGCAATCTGATTTTGTTTCTTTGCTGCTTCTAAATAAGCCTCTTCTGATTCTGGCTCCTCGCCTTGTGGAGAGACAAGCATGCTAAAGAATACATAGTTTCCAAAACGATACACTTGTGTTGCAGGAATTTTTGAAGCATTCATCGGATATTGCATGGATTCATCTAATAAATATTGTTTATATTTTTCCATTGCAGCCTTTACTTCCTCTGCTTTTCCCTCTTTCGCCTTTACCGCAATAAATGTATCAATTTGGAAACTGAGCATAGGACCTTCTGCAATCACTTCCTCATACATACTCTTTTTAATTCCATATTGCTCGGCTAACACATCTTGATCGATCGTCATATTTGGTAAATATCCATCTCCATAGGCTTTTTTTACTGCCGCTACAATTTCTGTTAAGGATACATCCTCTTTTTGCTCTTCTTTTCCATTTGAAGGCTTGCTTGGTTTTTCTGTTGTCGGTTTGCTTGGCTTATTTGGTTTCGTTGTAGATGGTTTACTTTGACTTGTAGAACCATTTGGCTTCGTTGTTGTGGATGGCTTACTTTGATTCGTAGAACTATTTGGCTTTGTTGTTGTGGATGGCTTACTCTGGTTTGTGGAACTATCAGTATTTACTGCTACTGTCGTATCCTCTTTTTGTTCGGTTGTAGTAACCTCCGTCGTAGCTTCTGTTGTAGTTTCGGTAACCTCTTCCTTTTTGCTATCGTCTTTTTTATTCTCTTCCTTCTTCTTATTTTCCTCTGTAGTAGCCTCTGTTTTTGTTGTACTTTCTTCTGTTGTGACACCTGTTGTACTCTCTGTACCTACTGCTGATACCTCTTTATCGTCTGATTTGTTCGCATCTTTATTTCCACCGCAAGCAGAAATACTAATTGCCATCATCATCGCAAGTGCCATTGTCATTATTTTTTTTCTCATATTACATACTCCTTTTTCCTTTTCAGATATCTTATCTTCCCTATAAGAAATGTTTTTTTCCAATCGGAACTACGCTCTCTTATCATCGAAATAAGTCCTCTTATCTATTATTCGAAAAAAGACCAAAAAGGTTACACTCCTTTTTGATCTTTTTTAATAGTGATAAAAATATTTGATTGGTTTTTGGATTTAATTAAAAAACTTATGCTCTTTTCGAAATTAAATTTCAATTAATTCATACTCATGGCTTCCAAGTCCTAATTTCTCTGCGTGTTCAATACAGCTCTTCCAATTCGTTGATGGATGAATATCCGTAAAATGATCGTGATGAACATGAGCACTTTCGTCCAAGCGACTTCCGCGAAGAGGTTCTTGTGCATTGACTGCATCCGCACAAGCTACATCTAACGCAACAGGATCAAAGGAAGCGAACATTCCAATATCTGGAACAATTGCCGCATCATTTTCTGCATGACAATCACAGTATGGGGATACATCGATAACTAAACTAATATGAAAATGTGGGCGTCCTCTTAAAACTGCTGCACTGTACTCTGCCATTTTACAATTTAAAATATCGTTGGATTCATCAGAACTTGGTTTTACCGCATCCTGTGGACAGACACCAATACATCTGCCACAACCTGCACACTTATTCTGATCAATCGTCGCTTTTTTCTGCTCAATAGTAATAGCATCGTGAGCACACATTTTTTTACACATGCCACAGCCAACGCATTTTTCTGTATGTACAAATGGCTTTCCTGCGCTGTGCATTTCCATTTTACCTGCACGAGAACCACAGCCCATACCAATATTTTTTAATGCACCACCAAAGCCTGTTGCCTCATGCCCCTTAAAATGATTTAAGCTAATAAATACATCCGCATCCATAATGGCTTGGCCAATTTTTGCTTCCTTTACATAAGTACCATCTTCTACAGGAACAAGAGCCTCATCTGTCCCTTTTAAACCATCCGCAATGATAACATGACATCCAGTTGCATATGGAGTAAAACCATTTTGATACGCCGCATCAATATGATCAAGGGCATTTTTACGTCCACCAACATATAAGGTATTACAGTCCGTTAAGAAAGGTCTTCCTCCAAGAGATTTTACAACATCGGCAACGGCTCTTGAATAATTTGGTCGAAGAAAAGCCAAGTTTCCTGGTTCTCCAAAGTGAATCTTAATGGCGGCATATTTTTTCTCAAAATCGATGTCCCTAATTCCTGCCTTTTTTATTAAACGCTGTAACTTCATTGGTAAACTTTCATTAAATTTTGTTCGCATATTTGTAAAATAAACTTTTGATTTTTCCATACTGCACTCTCCTTTTTTCTTATTTTGTATTGTTTCTTTTCTCTTGTTCAATCAACCGTTTCACTGCACCAATAGCAACTTTAATTGCTCCTTCTGTATCATAAACTTGTTGATCGGAAAGCCCTAATTCTCTTCTCGTCTGATTGGCAATGACAAGTAAAACCGAACCAACTCTGACTCTCCTTACACTTCCCACAATGAAAAGTGCTGCCGATTCCATTTCAGACGCCAAAGCACCACAACGAATCCAAGAGTCCCACCTCTCTTCTAACTCTTTTGCAACAGGCATAGAGTTTGGATCGTGTTGTCCATAAAAGTTGTCTTTACATTGTACAACCCCAAGATGAACTTTTTGTTGCTTTTCCTTTTCTTTTCCTTTATTTTCTTTTTCTAAAAACTCCTTTGCACTTTCTTTCAATGCTTCTGTCACCGTAAAATCGGGAACAGCTGGAAATTCAATTGGGGCATATTCTTTACTGGTGCCTTCAAATCGAATAGCACCTGTGGCAATGACAAGATCTCCTCCGCATACTTCTTTTTGCATTCCTCCTGAAGTTCCAACTCGAATAAAAGTTTTCGCTCCACAATGAATCAGTTCCTCCATTGCAATGGAAGCAGATGGCCCACCAATCCCCGTGGATGTTACACTTACTTTCACTCCATTTAACGTACCAGTGTAAGTGACAAATTCACGATTTTGTGCTACTTTTACTGGATTTTCAAAATACTTGGCTATTTTCTCACAGCGGGCTGGATCTCCTGGTAAAATGACATACTCTCCCACTTCTCCTGTTGTTGTACCAATATGAAATTCTTTTCCATGTGAATATACAAGTGACATTCTATCCCTCCTCTATTTTACTTTATAATTCCCAATCCATCAAACTCTGGAATAAAACTTTCAAGGGCAGTATCTTCTTCTTGAATAAATCCATTTTCTACCCCAAGTTCAATGGCATAATTCACAACCTCGTCATACTCTTCTTCGGTAATCTTTCTACCAAGAACGGGATGTGTCTTTAAATGTTCCATTGGTGTATATTGATTCATAATACTAATATAAATCCCATCTCCATACGTTTCATAGAGATATTTTATAATTCTTTTTGAATCTTCTACCCCTTTTGGCAAAACAAGATGCCTTACAATAATCCCCTTTTTCATAATGCCTTGTTCATCAAAAACGGTCTCTTTTGTCTGCCTTACCATTTCAGCAATTGCCTTTTTTGCATATTCACTATAATCAGGGGCATCGGAATACTCTTTTGCCATTTGACGATCCATATATTTAAAATCAGGAAGCCAAATATCCACAATTCCTTCTAGTAAACGAAGAGTTTCCACTTTTTCATAACTACTTGTGTTATATAAAATCGGAATGGTAAGCCCTTGTCTTTTCGCTTCTTTTATCGCCAATACAATGGAAGGAATATAATGTCCTCCTGTTACAATGTTAATATTATGAGCACCTCTTGCTTGCTGTTCTAAACAAATTTCCGCCAATCGCTCAATCTCTACCAAAAATCCAGCTTTTCCAGAAGCGATATTCCCATTTTGACAAAATATGCAACCAAGAGAACAGCCACTAAAAAATATTGTTCCCGAACCTCTTGTTCCTGAAATACAAGGCTCCTCCCACTGATGGAGAGAAGCCCTTGCTGAATAGATAGAAGAGGATTGTTTACATCTTCCTTTTCTTCCTTCTAAGCGATTCACATGACAATTTCTCGGACAGAGGGTGCAATCTTTATAATATCTTAACCACTCTTCCATATTCATCACCCTCGTTTCTTTCTTCTTTTACAATTCTAATTCTTTTGTATAAATGGTATATCCATTTCTTCCATTCTCTTTTGTGTGATAAAGAGCAATATCTGCTCTTTTATATAAATCTTTAAAACTACTTCCATCTATCGGATAGAAAGCAACCCCAATGGATGCAGAAATTTTTACTTGTTGTCCATCTTTTTCATAGACTCGTTCTAATCGAGTGTTTAAATAAGGAGCAATCTTCTCTATATTCTCTTTTATTTGAAGTCTTTTCAACAAAACAACAAATTCATCTCCACCAAGACGAGCTACAAAATCATACTCTCTTACATGATTTCTTAGTATCTTTGCCACATCTTGTAATACAAGATCTCCCATAGAATGTCCTAACGTATCATTGACTTCTTTAAAATGATCGATATCGATAATACAAAATGCCTGAAGCTCATCCTCTGTTATTTGTTGCAAATAGCCATTGACTTCTTCTTCAAATTTCTTTCGATTCCATACTTTTGTTAAGAAGTCAAAACTAGATTCTTCTGCTAATTGTTTAAATTCTAGCTCTTTTTTTTGTAATTCCTTTTCTTGTGATTTCTGCTCCATAAAATCCATAATGACGCCAATTTTTACGTTCTGTTTTCTCTTAGCATCTCCATCGATCATTTTCGCCTTAATCCATCTCTCTTTGCCTTCCACATAAACACATAGCACTTGTTCCACTCGTCTTTTGTTAGCATATACTTGCTCTAAAAATGTTTTTGCATCTTCTCTTGAACACTCTGCCAAAAATCCTCTTTGGATCAATTCGTCTACATCTGCAGAAAAACTTTCATATTCTCCATGACTTTTATATAAAGTGTTTTTGAAGAATATAATTTTCTTCTCTTCCATATTCAACTCAAACGGAATATCTTTCGTATTTTCTAACGTTAAATTTAAAATATGATTTTGCATTTCTAACTGCTCATTTTTATTTCGAATAACTCTGCTAGAATATCCTTGATAAACGTATAAAAAGATTCCTAACATAAGAAAACCAAATATAATTTTTAGCAATAATTCCAGCGCTAAGCTATAAAATAATTTAGTAGAACTTGTCGCATCTGCATCCACTAAAATAGAAATAATATACCAGCCATTCCTTCCTAATCGTTCATAATTGACATAGCGTATATTTTCTTTATTTTGGAATTGAAAACTTCCTCTTTCCCCATTTTTCATATCAGCCTTTACTTTTTCTACTTCGTCGTGATCCACATAGTTATTATTCTGTAGCGCTTCCCAAAAATTAGTTTCCTCTTTCGCCATCACATTTTCATTTTGTGATTTACTTACGAAGTTCCCATTCGAATCCACTACTAAGAAATAAAGAGAACTATCTTTGGCAAAATCCATTTCTTCTATAAATCGAGCGGAATCATACCAACCATATAAAACTCCAATTACTTCTTCTTCTTTTTCAATCGGTACAGAAAATAATAAATGCTTTCCTTCTCCCAATTCTATATTGACAATGTTGGAAAGATATCGCTCTCCTTTTATGGAAGTCTTAAAAAACTGTCTATCACTCAAATCTCGTTTTACTTCATCTGTTGTATAGGCAATACCATCTGGATATACAATTCCCATACGAAGAAATTGATTTTGCGATTGTACCTGCTTTAACTCCTCTATCATTGTTTTCTCATTTTGATCTCGCTGTATCTCCTTTCCCATCATAACAGCTACCCCATTTAAGATCTCAAACATATCATTGATCTTTCTGCGATAATTTCTTGTGATAAATTCAGAAATATCATCCATAGATTCTTCTTGCTTTTGTAACGTTAACTTGTACGCTTGTTTATTAAAATCATAGACGGCAAAACTAGAAATTATAATAATCACAATTAATATTGCCAATAACCATACATATCCTTTTGTAATATTATTCTTTCTTTTCATGTTTCTCCCTCCCGTAATCCTTTGCCAAAGTCCTATAAAACCCGAATCTATCCTTTGATGAATTAATCAATGTATTATATGGATATTCTTATCAATTCTTATCCACAACATCAACAATCTATTTTTGATACTGAAAACTTTTCCTGATTATATTGTTCTGGCTAACGGTTTATTCTATTTTTCATCATTCCTTTCCTCTTTTGCATTTTTTTGTTAGTATTTTCATCTTATTTCTCTGATAAAATAAGATCTAACTACTGCAATAAATTATTAAACTCTTTTTCCTTATATGGATCTTCTCATCAATATCCTTTCTCTCTCATCTCCCATTCTCACAGAAACCCTCCTTTTTCTGTTTTAAATTTCTCTCTTATCTGAACAATTTATTTTAACGCTATTTTTACCAAAATAGCAACCCCTTTTTCTTCCAAATGCCTTCCAATATTCAGCTCTTTTATAAAACATTAGATAAAAAATAAATCCACTGTTTTCTCCACCATGCCCAATCATGTGTCACATCATATCCCCAATAATCAACCCACGCCAAAATTCCTTGTTGTTTTAATAACGCATCAAACTTTCTCGTTTCTTCTAACAACTCTTCTTCCCATGCACCTTGTCCAACACAAAGAATAATAGTAGAACGGGCATAAAGTTCCCGATAGGGATGTTCCTTCGGCAAATGAGCAATACTATCGTAAGGGGAATTTAAATAAACGAGAGCATCCATGTAATCTCCTACGATTAATTTCAGATGATAAAATCCACTCATGCTAATTACGGTATCAAAAAGATCAGGTCTTCTAAAAAACACATTGGCAGCATGGTAAGCTCCCATGCTACAACCTGCGACGATGGGCATTTTGCTCTCATCTTCCCCTTGAGCACTTGTATTAATTTCCATCATTCTTGGATAAAACTCTTCCACTAAATACCAAAACCATCGTTCCTGTTGTTCCATTCGCTCTTTTATCGGTCGCTCCAAAGCGGATATGGTTTCCCTATCGATGGTGTCCACACAAAACAATTGTAACTGTCCATTTTCAATCAACGTCTGACAAGCCTCTACCATCTGAAAATTTTCAAAATCATAAAACCTTCCATCTTGAGAGGGAAGAATAAGACAAGGCTTTCCCCCATATCCATATACTTTAAATTCCATATCTCTTTCTAACCGTTTGCTATATTCTTTATAATACCGAATCTCCATAATCCCTACCCATTCCTTTCTTCTCTGATGTTATGTTGCTTCCTCTGTTTTATTCATTTGTCTTGATTTCTTTCCTCCTTTCAATTTCTCCTTCTTGCTTATTGGCTTTTCTAATACAAACTGCACGAACTCTTCCATTTCTTTTTTTGTCTGAAAGCGAGCAATACACATATAATCTCCCATTCCATGTGCAATCACTTCTGGAAGTTCTCTTGCCATTTTAATATTGGCATCATACTTTCCCCATATGTCTTTGTCATCATGTAGGTATTCCTTTTTAAAACGTCTCCCAACATAGACGGAATAATAATGGTTCTCACTCTGTCCTGTTTTCAACCCATGAAACGCTATCATATCTGCCCAGCATTGATACACATCCGTATCCAAAGAAAAATTAATCATATCGGGCGTATATCCACCAGAAGGTCTCATATTTACTTCTAATCCAATGAGCTGTCCTTTCCTTCCGATCCCTTCTTGATCTCTTTTTAAGCGAAAGAACTCAAAATGCACAAATCGCCCTTTCACACCAAATGCTCTTACACAATTTCTTCCTGCTTCTTTTATATCATTTGCCAATTGAGGAACGATATAAAAATAGACATCTCCTTGCTCGTTTACCATATCCATAATCGAAATTGGAGTAATATTTCCTGTTTCTAATAATGGCTCTCCTTCTTGATTAATAATTGCATCATAAGAACAGATCTCTCCATCCACAAATGGCTCCATAATATAATAATTTTCTTTTTTCTTTTCTTGCTCTTTATAAAAGGCACAAAGCATCTCCTCTCCTTCAATTTTTCTCGTATCGTTAGCACCGACTCCATTATCTGGCTTTATAATAACGGGATACCCAACTTGTTTTATAAACTTCTTTCCTTCTTCTAATGTCGTCACTAAATGGTATGGTGCTACCAAAACCCCCGCCTTTTTATAACATTCTTTCATTTTGGATTTTCTTTTTACAAATTGCATCTCCTCTTCTTGAAAGCCTGTGGTCACATGAAAATCTGTCCGAAGTCTTGCATCTTGTTCTAGCCAATATTCATTATTACTTTCAATCCAATCGATCTTTCCATATTTAAATGTGAAAAAACCAACGGCTCGCAATACTTCATCATAATTTTCCAAATCAGATACCCGGTAATATTCGGTCAAACTTTTCTTTAATAGCGGACTCAGCTCATCATAAGGCATATCCCCAATACCCAATACATTTACTTGATTTTTCTTTAATGCTTGGCAAAAATATTGATAATTTTCTGGAAACTGTGGTGATATAAAAATAAAATTCATATTTCCCCTTCCTTTCTCCTAACAATAATTTCAACCTCTTTTTTCTTTGTCAAATCTACCATTTCTTTTACTATTTTAAATTTAAAACCGTCTTAAAGCCCCAATCACTCCCGATACTACCTTGTAAACTGGTGATTCTAAGGTACGCTTTACATTTTTTAATTCCTTGCGAATCGCAATTTCTTGTGGGCAATGCTTTTCACATTTTCCACAAGAAACACAAAGAGAAGCATTACTTTTTTTCGAACGCATGGTAGTACACATAATATATTCTTTTTCCGCTTTTACAAGTCCATCCGTATAGCGAACATTATAACATCGAAATGCTCCAGGGATATCAACTCCCTTTGGACAAGGCATACAATAGCCACATCCTGTACACGGCACTTTTACTTTTTCGTTTAAAATCTCTTTTACTTTGCGATAAACTTCTCTTTCCTCTTCTGTTACACAATGAATACCTGCCTCTGATGCTATTCTTATATTTTCCTCTACCATTTCATTTGTATTCATTCCCGATAAAACAACAGTAACTTCTTCTTGGTCAAAGAGCCAGCGAAGTCCCCATTCGGCAGGCGTCCGATTTTTTGAAACTTTCTCCATTTCTTTTAACGCTTCTTTTGGCAATCCTGTTACAAGTCGTCCTCCCCTTAAAGGTTCCATAATAATAACAGGAATTCCCATCTTATTTGCCTTCTTTAATCCAGCACGCCCTGCTTGGCTATGCTCGTCCACATAGTTATATTGAATCTGGCAAAAATCCCATGAATACAAGTCTAGCAATTCTTGAAAAGAACTTGTATTTCCATGATAAGAAAAACCGATATTATGAATAATTCCTTTCTTCTTGTTTTCTTCTAACCACTCAAATACCCCCAGTTTTAAAAGTCGTTCAAACGTTCCTTTATCAGGAAGCATATGAATTAAATAATAATCAATATAATCTGTCTTTAATCTTTTACACTGCTCCTTAAAGTAACGTTCCATATCCTCTTGTTTCTTAATAAAATAATGAGGAAGCTTCGTCGCAATATATACTTTTTCACGGCATTGATTTTGAAAAAGAACTTGCCCTAATGCTTCCTCACTCCCTCCATATACATAAGCAGTATCGAAATAATTGACACCATGTTCGATGGCATTCATAATCTGTCGATTTGCCTCTTCCATTACAATAGTTCCTTGCTTTTTTTGAAAGCGTAAGCATCCAAATCCAAGCAGTGATAACTTATCATTATTTTTCGGATTTATCCTATATTCCACTTTTTCTCCTCATTTCTCTTCCATCTATTTTATCTATAATCATGATTCGCCTCTTACGACAAATAGGCTTTTTTATACTCCTATTTTTTATGAGCATTTTATCATAAGCATACTTCATAATCCCCATTTGTCGTTCGCAATAAATAGGCTTTACCTACTCCTATTTGCTTACCTTCATTATACCATAAAATAGCAAAAAACATCTACAGCAAAATGATGCGAACGATACTTTAAAAGTTATCTCGTATCAATTTACTGTAGATGTTTTCAAGTTTTGTTTTCACATTTTAGGAGAACAAGTCTCCAGTTTCTGTCGGGAAACCATAAAATGTTTTGTTTTAGTTTTCAATCAATTTACTGCTATCATTCCAGCTGTATAATTTACGAAGTTCTTCACCTGTTTGTTCTAACTGATGACTTGCTTCTCTTCTTCTCATGGCTAAGAAGTGTGGGCAGTTTACTTGGTTTTCTAATAACCAGTTTTTCGCAAATGTTCCATCTTGAATATCAGATAAAATCTGTTTCATCGCTTTCTTTGTTTCCTCTGTCACAATTTTTGGTCCTGTAATATAGTCACCAAATTCTGCGGTATTGGAAATAGAATATCTCATGCCTTTAAAACCGCTTTCGTAAATTAAATCTACGATTAATTTCATCTCATGAATACATTCAAAATAAGCGCTTTCTGGTTCATATCCAGCTTCTACTAATGTTTCAAAACCAGCTTTCATTAATGCAGTTACACCACCACAGAGAACTGCCTGTTCTCCAAAGAGGTCTGTTTCTGTCTCTTCTCTAAATGTTGTTTGAAGAACACCTGCTCTTGCACCGCCAATTGCCAATGCGTAAGCAAGTGCCATCTCATGAGCTTTTCCTGTAGCATCTTGATGTACAGCGATTAAACAAGGAACCCCTCTTCCAATCTGATATTCGCTTCTTACTGTATGCCCAGGTCCTTTTGGTGCGATCATAGCAACATCAACATTTTTAGGTGGAACGATCTGGCCAAAATGAATCGCAAAACCATGTGCAAACATTAAGAGATTGCCTTCTTCTAAGTTTGGTTCGATGGATTCTTTATATAATTTTGCTTGTTTTTCATCATTGATTAAAATCATAATAACATCGGCTTTTTTTGCTGCCTCTGCCGCTGTATACACTTCAAATCCAGCAGCTTCTGCCTTTGCCCAAGACTTACTTCCTTCATATAACCCAATAATTACATGACAACCAGATTCTTTTGCATTTAATGCATGTGCATGCCCTTGGCTTCCATAACCGATAACAGCGATTGTTTTTCCTTCTAATAATGATAAATTACAATCTTCTTGATAATAAATTTTTGCCATTTTCTTTTCCTCCTAATATAAAATGCTATGTATCAAACCTTTTTGATTCTTTCGTCCAACATAGATAAGACTTGGTCGAGTTTTCGTTTATAAAGAACATTGACTGTTTCTTCATAACGTTACTATAGCACAGCATTAGGTATAATTGAAATACATATTAAGAATACTTGTTATAATAATAAGTTATATCTTTTTTTTGAACGATTAACATTTATCCACGTTAATAATCCAATCCACCTCATCAGGATCGTCTGGACGAATGGTTCCTTCATAAGCACCACGGCTTAATGCTGTGATTCCTGTTCTTACCATCTCTTTAATTTCAAAATCTTTTAACAGGTCTAAAAATGCGTCTAATTTATTAATTGTTCCTGTAATTTCCATCATAAGAGAATCCGAAGCCACATCGACAATTTTCGCACGGAAAATATTAGCAATTGCAATCGCTTCTTGCTTCTCCTTTTTATCAACGCCTACCTTCACAAGCATAAGCTCTCTACGCACCGATTGTTCTGGATTCATGGTAATAATTTTACGAACTTCTACCAGTTTTGAAATCTGCTTACGAATTTGTTCTAACACAAGATTGTCGCCAGAAGCCACCACTGTAATTCTTGTAAGCTCTGGATCTTGTGTTACTCCTGCGGTAATGCTTTCGATATTGTATCCTCTTCGACTAAATAACCCAGAAACTCGACTTAATACTCCAGGATTATTGTCAACAAGTAGCGATAATGTCATTTGATTTGTATTCATACATTTTCCCCTTTCTATTCAAACAGGATTCTAAAACCTTTTATGGCATTTCTGTTTGGGTACTTTCATCTATTTTCTCTGTCCCATCTTGTTGCCCAGAAGGCTCTTCATATTTATTGAAAATAAAATCTTCAATTCCTTCTTTATTGGCCTCTACATCAACGTCCAATACTTTTGCAGGCAGCGTTGTTGCAGGAAGAACGACTTTAATATCCGTATAAGTCCCTTCCATCGGCACACAAAGTTGTTTAATTTCTTTATCTTCTATTTTTAATACAGAAAATGCTAAACTACTGATTTGTTTATTGGATAAATCTGTTGTCACATTGCTCAATACCATTTTCAAAATATTCGTTAGCTCTCCAAAACTTTGATTTTTAAATTTTTCAAAAAGAGAATTTAACACAGTTCTTTGTCTCTCTGTTCTTCCAAAGTCATAGAGTTTCCCTGTGCTAGTAGGAACTTGTCGGATTCTTGTATAAGCCAATGCCTCTTTTCCTGATAGCACCTGTTTTCCTTCTTTTACCTGAATTTTTCCATGATAAGCATTGTTCAAATAGTTGGCCTCTACTTCTGTCAATGTGATAGTAACGCCACCGAGTTCATCAATCACGTCACGAAAGGCTTTAAAATCCACAATGACATATCCATCCAAACGAATATTAAAGTTTTGCGCGATCGTTTGATTTAACAAAGAGACTCCACCAAACTTATAAGCAGCATTAAAACGATTCTTTTCATGCCCTGGAATATCAATATACATATCGCGCATTAAAGAAGTAAGCTTTAACTGTCCATTTTTCATATCAAGAGTGGCGATCATGGAAGAATCCGAACGCCCCGAATCGTTCCACTCCTCTCGTGAATCGGCACCGATCAATAAAATATTGATAATGTCCTTATCATAAAGGGTTGCCGCATCCACCTCCATCTCTTGAAACGAGACTTCCCCACGTTGAATGACACTTGTCAGTTCATATTGCAAATATCCAATTTTTCCTCCGACGAAACTGGAAATTAGGAGAAGTATGCCTATTACAACTACTTTCCAAGGTCGAATCTTCCTCTTTGGTTTACTTTGAGCCATTCGAAAACCTCCTGTATTTTCTATTTTATTTTCATTATTTTATGAAGATACAATAATTTTCCTCTTACTGCAACAAGTTTTATCGTTTTTTAGAAAAAAGACTCAAAAAAGACTCGTTATTGAAAGATTTTCTCCCAATAACTCGGATTCATTGTACATTTTTTAATCAACCATTTTGGAAGTTTTTCATAAGATTTTCCAAAACGATATCCCAAAAACTTCCATCCACTTTGCCAAATCAACTTTGGAATCAAGTACCATTTCCCTGTATGGAGTAAATGTTTTAACGTAGAAATCACTAATCGAATTCCTTCGCTTTCAGATTTTACTTTTAAAAACAAGCCTCCATACGTCTGTTGAGAAACCGCTAAATCAAAATTTCTATGAAATTGTTCCATTGCCGAATAATCATGCCAATGCCAAACTTTTGCATCGGAACAATAATAAACTGCCTTTCCCATTTCAATAAATTTAGAGGCTAAAATCATATCTTCGTTGAAAATGGTTTCTGTTACAAATCCTCCTGCCTGATCGTAATCTTTCTTTCGATAGGCGGCGCACACATTGGAGCAAAAAAAGGTTTTAATGCCAAGAGTGTCTAAATCCTCCTTCGTCTTCTTTTTGCTAATGGTTGGATAATTAAACGTTCTTGTATAAGCCTCAATAGGACTTTTTTTCTTATCTGCCATCTGTCTTCCATAAACAACACTGACCTGTTCATCTTCAAACGGCTGTAATAAAGCTTCTATCATATGTTGATTGGCTGGAATCGCATCTTGTGTCATAAAAATAATAATATCCGCACTGGATAACTTCGCTGCCTGATTTCTCGTGCCACCATGATCAAACTCTTCTTTTTTAATATGATGGACTTCCACATTGGAAATTCCCTCTAAACAAGAAGCATCGAAATATTTTTTCTCTGTATTGATTAAAATAATACGATCTGGTTTTCTCGTCTGTGCCTCAATTCTCTTTAATGTCTTTTGAAATTCCTTTGTTGGCTTATAAACAGGAATCACCAAATCCACTTGGTATCCTTTTCCTTGTTCCTTCTTTTTCTCCACAAAATTCGCCTCCTTTTCATCGTTTCTTCTTTTTATGTCAAGAAGATATGCCCATTAACTTTTGCACTAATTTTACCGCTTCTGCTGCATCTTTTGAATAGCCATCCGCTCCTATTTCTTTTGCAAAACTATTGGTGATAACAGCACCTCCAATAATAATTTTTACATCGACTCCTAATTGATTCCGATATTCTACCACATCTTTCATTCGCATCATAGTCGTTGTCATCAAAGCGGATAATCCAATAATGTCCGCTTTTTCAGCAATGGCGGTTTCTAAAATTTTCTCTTTACTCACATCTTTCCCAAGATCGATGACGTGAAATCCATAATTTTTTAACATAAGAACAACTAGATTTTTTCCAATATCATGGATATCTCCTTCTACTGTCGCCATAACAATCGTTGGCATCGCATCCCCATTTTCTTTTTTCTCAAGCATTGGTTCTAAATATTCAATGGCTGTTTTCATCGTTTCTGCACTGGAAATAAGCTGTGGTAAGAAATATTTTTGCTGTTCAAATAATACCCCTACCTGATTGATGGCAGGAATTAAAAATTCATTGATAATTTCTCCTGCTTGTCTTCCAAGGGCTAATTCTTCTTTTACTTCATTAATGATGGAGCTTTTATTTCCCTTTACGACACACTCATATACTTTTGGCATTGTACTATCAAGTTTTTGCCCCTTCTCTTCTTCCTCTTCTTTACTCAACCGACTCATACGATCAATATATCGAATATCACTTTCTTCTTTATTCATCAAAAGATCCGTTGCAAATGCTAAATTCATTAACAGTTGTTGGGACGGGTTCGCAATCGCCATCGTAAGTCCATTGGCAATCGCCATCGTTAAAAACGCACTGTTTACATAAGAACGCTCTGGAAGTCCAAACGAAATATTGGACAATCCACAAACCGTACAAATTCCCAATTGTTCGGTACAATATCGAATGGTTTCTAACGTTTCAATGGCTGCTTTTTTATTAGCACCTACCGTTGCCACAAGACCATCTATAATGACATCTTCTTTTGTAAACCCAAAAGAATAGGCTCTCTTTAACACCGTATGAATGACTTCTTTTTTCTCTTCTAAGTCTTTTGGAAGACCTTTATCCGAAAGTGGGAGTAAAATAAACATAGCCCCATATTTTTTTGCAATCGGAATCAAGCGCTCATACTTTTCTTTTTCTAAGGAAATGGAATTAATCAACGCTCGCCCTGGATAAATGCGAAGAGCGGCCTCAATGACATCAATATGACTAGAATCAATACAAAGAGGTAGGTTTGATGCCATTGTCACTTCATAAATGGCCTTTTCCATCATCTCTTTTTCATCAATTCCATTCATTCCCATATTGATATCTAAAATACTAGCACCTTGCATTTCTTGATCTTCTGCCATTTCAACGACAAGATCAAAATTGCCTTCTCTAAGTTGCTCTTGTAACTTTTTCTTACCAGTTGGATTAATCCGCTCTCCGATGACTTGAAACGTGCCATAAGGCTCAAAAAATGTGGTCTGTCGTTCTGATGTAACTGCACGATAACTGCGTTTTTTTATCGGTAACGTCTCCATCGTCTTTGTTGCCTCTACAAGGGCTTTTATATGTTGTGGTGTCGTTCCACAACATCCTCCTAGCATACACGCTCCTGCCTTTATCAACTCTTTTCCATACTGGGCAAATTCTTCTGGTGTCATAGCATAAATGGTCTCTCCATCCACAAGTTCTGGAAGCCCTGCATTTGGTTTTGCAATAATTGGAATCCCCGCATATCGCTTGATATCTTCGATAAGAGGTATCATTTCTTTTGGTCCAGTGGAACAGTTAATTCCTACCGCATCAACCCCTAAATTTTCTAATACAATAGTAGCTGTCACAGGATCTGTTCCATAAAGAGTTCTTCCATCTTCATTGTAGGTCATACTCACAAAAATTGGGAGATCTGTTGTCTCTTTAATGGCTAACACACAGGCTCTTGCTTCGGATAAACTCATCATTGTCTCAATAAAAAATAAATCAACTCCAGCTTCTACTAAATATTTTGCCTGCTCCTTATAAATATCCACCAATTCTTCAAAACGTAGTGTTCCGATTGGATAGAGCTGTTCCCCTGTCATTGTCATATCGCCAGCCACATATCCTCGCCCATTGGCTGCCTTTTTTGAAAGAGCTACTAATCTTTTATTAATTTCTTCTATTCGATCGGCCAGACCATATTCTTCTAACTTTACACGATTGGCAGTGAAGGTTGGTGCTAATACAATATGACTTCCTGCATCAAAGTAACTTTTTTGCAGGTCTATCATCACATCTTCATGGTCTAAAATCCACTTTTCTGGACATTCGCCTGTTTCCATTCCCGCTTTTTGTAAATTCGTTCCAGTAGCCCCATCGATATAGACGATTCCCTGTTCTATCAATTGTTTTAACTGTTCTTTTGTCATCGTTTTAACTCCTCTACTCCATTTTATTCCCCTAGTTCTTCTCGCAATTTTTTAAGAATTCTCGCAATTAATTTCACGCGATTAAAGGGTGTCATAAAATAATATCCATCGGCGATATCTTTCATTTTAAGAGCGATATCCACAGAAATATTCACTGCAATTTCCTCTGACTCCTCTCTTGTCATCTCCTCATGATACTGTTCAAAAATCTCATCTGGAACATGAATTCCTGGCATTTCATTTCGGATAAATCTAGCATTTTTATAACTAACAAGAGGCATAATCCCACATAAAATTTTTGTATTCACCTTTTCTTTTATGTAACGAATTCTCTCCATATCTTCTTTTGAATACACTGGCTGTGTAAGAAAATAGCTACACCCTGCTTCGATTTTCTTTTCCATTCGTTCAATAATCGCCTTTACATTAGCACCACTATAGTTTAATGCCCCACCATATACCATTGGTTCTTCTTGGAATAATTCCACATTCATATCTTTGATATAATCCATAAGCCGAATGGAGTTAAAGTTATAGACCATCTTGATTCGATCTTCCTCTCCTCGATCAATTGGATCTCCTGTTATCACTAATAAATTACGAATTCCATTAATATGAGCGCCTATTACTTGGGAACGCATGGCAATTCTATTTTTATCTCGACAACAAATATGAGGCATTACCGTCACTCCTGTTTCATTTTGAATCCGAATTGCCATTTGGATAGAATCTGCCCTCGCCCTTGCTAATGGAGAGTCCGCAAGTGTCAATATGTCAACTTCTTCTCCTGCAAGAAGCTCTGCTCCTTTTAACAACTTTTTCGCATCGTGGTTAAACGGAGGATCTAGCTCTACCGCAATCACTTTCTTCCCACGATTTAATTTGGCTAAAAACGGGTTTTGTTGATCGTTAGAAAAAACGATCTCCTCTTCTTTTCCTTGCTTAATCTTTTTTTCATATACATGATGAAGATCAATCGTTTCCTTTAGTTTTTCAATATAGCTTGGTCTTGACCCACAACAAGCCCCAATAATATTGGCACCAAGGGTTACCACTTTCTCCATCTGCTCTGCAAAATAAAGGGGACTATCGGAATAAATTTTCTTTCCTCGCATCCGATAAGGATATCCAGAATTTGGAATGCAACTTAAGTATTTATTGCTTGGAAATGTTACCTTTTCTAACAACTGATACAAGTGAGAGGCTCCAATTCCACAGTTAAAGCCATAAGCATCTAACTCCTTTTGACATCCAACGAGATTGACAAATCTTTGGATACTAAGCCCTTCTTTTGTATACCCCATCTTATTAAAATGGAAATGTCCCATAATAAATAAATTTTCATCTTTCTCTTTTAAATATTGAGCAATTTTCACAACATCTTCCCATACGGTAAATGTCTCAAAGATAAAGATTTTACATCCCATCTCTAAAAAGCTATCACAAATAAATTCATATTCTTTTAAAAGCTGTTCTCGATCTTCTAATTCTCCATCTTCTGGAATCGGTCCAATGGACGCTCCAATCCATACATCTTTTTGGGACTCTTCTACTGCTTCTGTTGCAATTTCATAAGCTAGATGAATGCATTTTCTTATTTCTTCTCTTTTTGGAAAGAATACATGATTCACTGCAAACGTATTCGTTCGAATCAACATTGCCCCTTTTTCAATATACGACCGATGAATCCGCTTGATTAAATTGGGATCCATTTCATTTGCTCTTTCTGCAATGGATTCCTTTTTATCCTCTAATACATCAAAATAAGTCTCCATTGCTCCGTCCATTAATAAAA
>OBXV01000440.1_pt1 | contig 21957 bp, 19 predicted proteins | sample 1495451 | NCBI WGS metagenome assembly OBXV01 (sample SAMEA2580178, study PRJEB22360) | human gut metagenome | biome: human gut; feature: human-associated habitat; material: faeces | place: Denmark | collected 2008/2010 | reverse complement strand
TAATTTAATATCAAAAAAGAGCGCTGTTTGCGCTCTTTTATAAGATATGAAATTTATTTGATAGGTTCTTCCTCCTCCTCTAAATTTAGTGTTTTAGTATTATGTCTAAGTTCTCTTAGTCTTACTATTTCTGCTTTTAATTTTCTATTTTCATCTTCTATTCTATATAACACATCTGGGAAGTGTACCTGATTGGCCATATATGTAATCGTTTAAAAAATTCAGAATTAATATTTATTCTATGTCCTGTAAATTTTATTGCTCTTTTCTTTGACACTGTTCTCAAATCTGTTAATTTCAAAATTGAATCATGATCTAAAAAATCAAATTCATCACTTTTCATTAGATAATAATTTCTATCATAGTTTTTATTATTTGTTACTGGATGATATGCATTACTATAACTTTCTTTATATGACATTATTGGTAAGACATACAAATAGCTACCATTTTTAGCAATTACAATACCCATATGACTAAAAGACATTTCAGGCATTATATTTAATCCAAAACGGAAGAGAAAAATTTCTCCAACTTTAAAATTATGATTATATAAAGGATCATCACTTTTGAAATTACATTTTTGATGATTGTACATTGAATATAACTGCTCATCTAAAAATTTTATAAGTCTGTTTCCATCTCTATTCCACTTATAATAATAATTAAATGATTTATAGAAAAAATCTTTAAGAGCTTTCTCTTTTTTTAAATCTGTTTTTAATTTTTCTATTATCTCATGATCTTGATCTGTTTTGTTATCCATATTTATTTTCTCTCCGTACATACAAAAATAGAGGAAGGAGCGACCTTCCTCAGTATACTCGGGCTCACCACCCTAATTTTATAAACCAACACTCGGGCTTACCACCCTATATAAGATAGTATAACTATCTGCATCATTATTATACCAAACTGCTTTAATTTGTCAAGATGGATAAAATCATATAAGCTACAGATTTTTATTCTTGTTAAAAATCATATTTATCTGCATTTAAAAGAACATATATAATAGGTCAGAATTTTATAAAAAGGGAGCATTGCCCTGCTCCCTTTTTGATTACCGTGGCTTGAGTTCTACCTTGCCAAATACATTATATAATATGGCCAAAGAGGTATCAAGTATATCTAAGATTAAATATTTTTACTATAAAGATTAAATCATCTTAGTAATTGTTTACAATGTCCTGAATAGTTACAGATAAATTAGCTTCTATCTCGTTCTGAACCTTATCAAAATAACTTTGTACAGGTAAATACGATTTTAACTGCTTTGTATTTATATCTTCAGTATCATTAAATGTATTAATGTTTACTGCTGCTTCAGTTGTTTTAATTATATCTATTAATTTTATATCATACCACTCTTTTTTTAATGTATAACCGCCGTTTATTCCTCTGGTAGAATCAACTATCCCTGCTTCACGTAGCTTATCTAAAACGGCCTGTAAATACTTTCTTGGAATTCCCATTTCTTCAGAGATTTCTATTTTCGTTTTCCATTGGCCAGGTTTTCTTAAAAATACAACAACCCTTATTGCATAATCAGTTGTTTTATTTAATTTCAACATCATCACTTCCTTATAATAATCTGGATAAATCAATAATCTAATCATATCTCTTTTTATTTAAAATCTCTAATATCTATTGTAAAACTCTTTTTATCATTACCTTTTGTTATAGTTGCCTTTATATAATCGGTATCTTTAGGATAAGAAAAAGCTACTGTATATTCAGTTTCTAATATCATTCCACCTGTTTCTTCTTCCCTAGTATTGCCTTCTTTAATTTTAGATTTTATCTTATCGTTTTGATCATCCTGAATTAATATTTCAAATTTGTTATCCACACCTATCATATATAATTCAGTTAGATCTATTTCTGCTAAAGTACCAGATTTACTTGTACTTTTTACGTCAAATACTGTTTCATTAAATATCAAATCATTAATTTTAGTCATATTTTCTCTATCTTTTGAGAAAAATACAGTGTATATAGTACAAGCTACTACTACAAAAACAAAGATACTCGCAAAAATCAATATATTTTTATCTTTGTTTATCCCTAAATCTTTCATTAATAAAGCCTCCTGTAATTGTAAGTAACTTTTGTCCAATATGTTGAATTGAATATATCATCTATTCTTACTACACTTCTAGAATTAGGAGCATGTACCATTTTTCCATTTCCTATATAGATACCAACATGGCTAACATAACGTGCATCTGTTTTAAAAGTGATGATATCTCCAGCCTGTAGCTGTTCTTTAGTTATTTTTTGTCCCATTGTCGATAAGACCTGTGCTGTTGTTCTTTCAAATTTTATACCATTCTCTTTACAAGCCCACCAGACCAAGCCGCTACAATCAAATTCATTTGGTCCAGATGCTCCCCAGACATATTTACACCCTTGTTTACTCAAAGCTGACTTTGCTATTGCTTTACCAATTTCACTGTTACCTTCGACCTCAACATTATCTGATGCATTACTGCTATCACCAAAATATCTTATATACATGACAATAGTGGTATTAGATAAATCGCTTAATTTTTTGAATTTTGCCTCTTTTTTTATTGCCGAGATATAATCATCATCATTGTTATTTTCATATCTTAAAGTAATCAATTTATCAAGTAATTCTGATAAATTAAGGCTTTCGAACGTATTATTTTTATCACTTGCTTTTTCTTCCAGTGTCAGTAGTAAAGGAATAAAAAAATGAGAATCATTATATTTTGTCTCTTTATCCTTAGTCTTATCGGATACATAATCTTTACACTTAATTCCTATTTCACTTTTTATAAATTCCTCATATAGATTTTTAACTTCGTTAGATACTTTATCTGTATCTCCTTCACCAAAAATAATTTCACCAATAAAACCAATTGGATCATTAACTATTGCTCCAGCAACCGTAACAGGTATCATAAATACAAGAGTAAAAACAACAGCCACTATAATTATTTTTTTAAGCATAGTTATTACCTTTTTGCTGTTCCTCTTTAACTGTCAATAGTGTATGCATAAAGAATGATTTATTACCACATATAAAATAGCTATCACCCCTTACAAATGTTGATATCCTTTTAACATCTCGCTCATCCAAGCCTATCATTTCCTGCAGCTTGATCTGTGCATTTTGTTTAGAAAGCAGTTTACAAATTATATAAGTAGTCTGATTTAAAATAGACTGCTGTGTTTCATCACCAAAATCTAGCGGCTCTTGAGTCCCCAATAAACTTATATTATTATATTTTCTGCTTCTTCTAGTGAACTGATCTAATAAAGTAATAATATTGCTAGTTTTCATAGTCGTGTGTGCCTCATCATAAATAAAAGCACTATTAACTTTATCATCTAAACAATAATTAAACGCCTGAGAATAGATGATATAATGCAGCGCATTTCTAACATTTTCTGTCATAGTATAAAGCCTTTTAGTTCCTATACCGAGTACATTACCCTGCCTTAATTCTATGTCAACCGTTGTATGCCCATCAAATAAAAATCTATGTTCTGATAACATTGGTGTTATCTTTAAAAATAGGTCCTCACATGCATCTGCAAATTTAATTTCATTCATACTCTCAAATAAATTTTTCACTTCAATTAGTGTATCTGCAAAATCACTAAGCGTTGGATAATCAGTGTTTTTCAGATTATCAAATGTAGGATATTTTGCTTTAATTTGTACACCGTTTTTATCTACACTATCCAAAAATCCAAATTTTTCATACATTTTTTGAGCAACTGTACCTACAACTGCCAATGTATTATCTTCTATATTTTTGTTATATAGTATAAGCACATTTTTAAATGTATCTATTGCATTTATTATGGCCATTTCTGAATCCCACATTTTTTTTCTGAGTTCTTCGCTATTCAATTCATCATCTACAGATACACGTATTAATTGAAAAAGATTGAACATATGCTCCTTATTACCAAATTCAAGATATGTACCACCTTTATTAAGTGTTTCTTTTTTATTTTTATTTTCAGGGTCAACCCACATAATGAAATTATTACGTCTTATAAAATATCTAAAAAGCAGATATAAATCTGTAGTTTTTCCTGAACCAGTATCTCCTAACAATATAATATTACCAGTTAATCTATTTTCAAAAACCGATTCTTTCTCCTGATCTATATAATACCACGGATTAAAAAGTATTCTTCCTTTCATATTTGCTTCATAGCCGTATAAAAAGCCATTCAAGTCCTCATTTGTTGAAAAATAATATGGATATGTTAATGCAAACGAACTTGTTGATATAGGAAATCCAATATTATCTTCTAATGTATCCGAAATTAAATAATCATGATAAAAAATAGGATTAAAATATTTAAAAAGTGCTAATTGAAGTTTTTTAGGCGCTAATACCGTAAAACCTATTCTTCTTAATTCATCCGTAAATTTTTTCTTTATGTACTGCATTTCCTTGAACTCAAAATGAGACACAACCATCGCCAGAGATAGATCCAATGTTTTATCTTTATTACGAACCATCTCTGAAGCAAACTGATCCAATGAACTTATACTTGTTTGCAACTCTTTTTCTCTTGTTTTATCACTTCTGATTGTTGCACTTCTTAATTTATCTTTTAAATCTTTAGTTTCTTTTCTAATGCATTTTACTAAATCAAGTTCAGAGTCTTTAGTTATAAAAAAAGTTTTTATATTCTGATTTCTTCCTATATAATTAAGGATCCCCACATCAAAACTCTTAGGGAGAGCTTTTGCAATAATAACTGAGTAGTATTTACCATTTATTGTAAAATATTCTTCACTATTCGTTATTTCAAACAGTTTATATTTAATATCCAAATCATTTTTTTCTTCTTTAATTATTTCTATATCTATATCCTGTATTTTCTCTTTTATCTGTTCTTTTGTTACCGACTCATCTAATAAAGTCCTTCCCTTGAAATAAGCCTTAGATAAAAAATTATCATTCAAATCAAAAAGCCATGTTAAATACTTATTGTAATCTAAATATGCACAATCAGTAACATAAAATGATCTAGATAGCTCAGTAGTAAGCTGATTATATCTTCTTTGTAATATTCTTTCATCTTTGTGTTTTATAAAACAAAAGAATTCAATTTTTTTGTTATTTAATGAGAATTCCTCTAATTTTTCTATATCGTCTATAATAATTCTCTGTTGTACTTCTGAAGCATTTTCAAGTTCATTAACAAGTGAATCAGCCAGTTCTTCAAAAGTTGATGGTGAATATACCATTGCTTGATAAACTGGAAAATTAAATTGATTAAAAGCATAGCGTAATGCACTTATAACTTTTTCCGCATATGCATTTTGACAGGTCCAGATATCTATCGGAGATACTTTTATTCCCTTTACAATAGTTTTATCCTTCAGCAAAATACAATCATCATAAATTTCTTTAATATCTATTAAATCATCTATACTTTTAAATGCCTTTTTATAACTCTTAGTATAGTCCTTCTTTTTATTAAACATATCAAACCTCCACAAAAAATAAGGTAGGTCAAATGACCTACCTATTGAACTGCTAATATATAACTGCTACTATATTCGTAAATTTTGCTAAATACATATCGTATATCATCTTCAGATAAAATATCAAACTCGTATTCCTCCAAAGATTTTTTATATATTTTGGCCATGTACACATTTCCTTTTAATTCGTATTCACTATATACTTTGATTCCTTCAGGTAATTTTTTACCTAACACAAATGTTGTTTTTAAATTTTTACCATAACCATTATCATCTACAACAGTTATAATATTTCTATTCATTAAATCTTTATAATAAGCAATATTATATGTATCACCTATAAGTTTTCTAAAATCTATTTCTTCCTTACACACTTCTAAAATATTGTGTTTAAGTTTGTCCTCGTATATTTTAAATTCCATGACTCCACTCACTGTTTATTTCCTCTTTTCTTTACTAAATAACTATAGTACTTAGAAGATAAATGATATTTCACAGTAAGTAATATATATTCTAAATTGTTATGGTAATTGGCCATTGGTTGAACCAATCCTATAATTACAATAGGAACAACCAATACCAGCATTATAAATGAAACTATCGTAGGAACAAAAACAAACAATAATAATATTGCCCAGACTATTCCCCAAATGAAGGCAGAACTCATTATTAATATATCAATAGGTCTATATTTATTTATGATGAGCTGTGATGACTTATAATTTGATGGACAAGTTCCTTTAATATCCGTTATTCTCATACATTTACCCCACTTACAGCCAAATCTGGTACATATTTTTCTCGAACACTTGGTTTATATACCCTTGCACTATCTTTATATAAATGATTTTGAGATGGAGTATCTACAAAAGATACTCCGCCACGATTTATAAAAGATGTGCTATCAGATGAATTATATTTATTTTTACCAGAATTATCATAATCATTAGAGTTTACAGTATTGTTTTGTGGAGAGATTCCTGAATTATACGATTCTGTAACTCCAACTTTATTACTATCCATATAAGATGGTGTCGTAGGATTCTGATCTATTATACTGCCATTGTTCTGTTCCTGATCACGATATGCATTTTGCATTGTCTGTTGATTTAAACCACTATCTGCAAAATAACCATTACTGTTTTCTGTTTCAAACATAGTTGATGAATCTGGTGGTATGGATCCTGAAGGTGAACCCCCACCCCCGTTGCCACCGTCTGGAAATGGTGGTGTTACCATTGGCCCACCATCCATAGGACGACTGTTATTTAAATAATCCATAAAAGTTTTTGCGCTATTAGAAATTATTTTCATTGTAGCTTTTGTAGCTGCCATTGCCCCCATTCCCATCAGCATTGTACCTGCTCTGCCACCAGATGAAAGATTTGAAGCACCCATATATTTTGCAATTATTTCTCCTACTTTATATACTGTCATTAGTCCAACAGCAAAAATTACAACTCTTATAATACCGTTCAAAGAAGAAACCTGTGATAATGTCATAAGACCAAAAACTAAATTTGTAAATATTAATGTAGATGCAGTAGTAAGTGCATCCGATATTATATCTCTAACCCAGTCACCACAAGTTGACTCTTCCTCGACCATTGAAGATATTGGAATAAAACCTATACAAAATCTAAATATATTTAAAAACAGTCGCATAGCACAGTCTATAACTATATTGAGCTGTACACACATAACAACAAAAGCACCTATAATGCACAACAACAATTCTGAATAAGAGTAAAAATAAATATACTCACCACTTTCCTCATCGTTTAATTTATCATCTATTGTATCGATTCCAATAACTTCATCTGAAGATGACATGTCACTTAATTTAGATGTAATTGGAGTTTTAGCAGTTGAGCTAATAACCGCCGTTGAAGGAGACATTTTCTCATCATATGTCACGACATTATTATATATCTTAGTAATCTCTGAAGGTGCCTGAAGCGCAAAAAAGAAAGCAGTAAGAGATATACATATTACTAGAAAAATATTAGTTATTTTCTTAAGTATACTTCCGATATCTACTTCCTCATCTTCGTTAGCTGTCTTTCTTAAAAGTACGTATCCTACTCTAACAAATGTAGCAAATGATAAAAATGACAAGAAGAAAAGCCATGTATATGTTATCTCATTACTTCCTGCCAGATTCAAATTAACTACTGCATTTAGCATATCATACATCCAGTCACTTGCTGATAAAAAAAGTTTTGCTATAGCCCAAAATAAAGTCCTTATCGCATCTTCAATCATATAAACCCCTCCAGCTTATGAGATTGTAAACCATTTTAATATCGTACTTAACAGACCGAACAAAACAAATGCAATTACATGTTTTTTTATTGATTTATGAAACGGCATTTGTTCTTTTTCTTCCTCATCCTTGCCATTCCACGTAAAATATGAATAACCTGCTGAACATATTGCGAGTGGTATTGAAATTCCAATCATGACATTAGCAATTGGGTCAAGTAGGGCCTTTACATCAGTTGTAGCTTGACCTTGATTAAAAGATACCGCTGCTGAAACACTATTTAATTTTATTAATGTACATATCGTGAAAGTAGAAATTGCTACTTTAAATTTTCTTATCTTTTTCATTTTTTTAATCCTTTCTTAACTAAAAACTGCCTGATATCCTACATATATACCATTCTCTTGAATAGGCTGGGCTTTTCCAAGCCCCTTGTATCCTTTTGCAAGACAAGTGTTGATATACTGTTGACAGGCATTTAAACAGGCATCAAATGTGCCATATTTCTCAATTCTGAATGATTTTGTTTCAGGTACATAACTGGTATTACCTGCATCATATTTGGGTTTTTCTGTTTTTGAAGAATTTGTACTATTTTTACTGTCACTGCTGTTTGTTCTATTTTCAACAGTTGAATTATTGCTGTTATTATTGTCTGGTTGAGAATAATTATTATCAACTTTTCTGTCTACAACATTTACAGTTACTTCTCTAACAGATTTATTTTTCTTAGCATCATAAGCAATAATTTCTACCTTATATGAGCCGACTCTAGTAAGATCATAATTTCCATTAAAAAACAATTCTATAGAACTGCTATTAGTGTAATTATCTTTACAACTAATTTGATTTTTCAAATCAAAATAACTATTATTCAATTCTACTTCATATTGATCATTTGCTACAATCTCTGGCGCTGTTGTATCTTTTAATAAGATTTTTTTGGTATAAATTTTGCTTTTATATAAAAAATCAAATTTAATAGTTCCTAATTTAATTTTCTTCTTACTGCTATTTATTTTAACCGTTGAGTTATCAGGTAAAGTAAGTAAGCTATAATCATCATTAAACTTAAAATCTTCTTTTTTATATTTATTTACACCAATAAGAAGATCAGCAGGCTTAAAATCAGAGGAATATTCAATTTCTTCTTCATCTATGAATTTTACTTCATAATTTTTACTTCGTGTCTGACATCCCGATAAAAACAGTGTAAATAATATACATATGAATATTGTTAATTTCTTTTTTACTGACATACATTTACCTATTTTAATGAAAAAGGTAGGTCAAATGACCTACCTTCTAGACTTCTTTCCTTTTTCTTTTAAGTATGATATACCCTAATCCAAGTATAGAAACCGCCGCTAATCCAGCATATAATCCTAATGACTGATTATCCCCTGTTTTTGTAATTGTTACAGGCAATAAAGTATTTAAATATTTAAAACTATGTACACTCCCTACACCTTCTAGATTATCGTTAATAACAATTTCTTTTACTTCAGTTGAAAGTTCGTATCCTAACGGTGCCTTTGTTTCTTTGATATAATAGATACCATACTTTAAATCTTTAAAAGTAGCTGTTCCATCTGTAGTATTACCACTTACCACATCCAGTACTTTAGTACATTCCTTATCACTGTAAAGAGTAAATTCAAAGTCTTTTGATAAGATTGGTTTTAATGTTTGACTGTCAACTTTATTAACCTGAATATCTGTTAATATAAGTTCATCTGTCATATTTAATGATACGTTTTTATCTTTTCCAGCAATAAATTTTTGTTCTTCAGCAATCTTGTATCCTTCAGGAGCATTAACCTCTCTTAGGATATACTCTTGGCCACTGATTAAATTTTGAGCCATATGAGCGGTTTCATTACCATTGATATCAATGTTTGAGTATGTTGTAATACCGTCTTTTATATAAATTAGACGATAATCTTTAGTGTCTTTATTTGGAATAACTGTATATTCTACAACACCATCATCTTCTATATCTATAAACATATTAGAAACTGTTTCACCTGCTTCTAACTGTGCTTTGATATCTTCAGGAATATCCAATAGATGCTGACCTGTAGTCCATTTATCTACAGTTTGCTTTGTTTTTGTAGAAATGATTTCCATATCTGCATTTGCTAATAAATTGCCACTTTCATCTTTTTTAGTCACTTCAGTAATGGTATCTGTCATTTCTATTTTTTGAATTTTACCATCTTTTACATTAAATTCAACATCTTGAGCTAATGTAAATCCTTGAGGAGCTAAATCTTCATGAAAATAATATTTACCATCTTTTAAACCATCAATTTGTACTGGTTCTGTTCCTGTAATAAAATCATAAATCAACTCTTTGTTTTCATTTAGAATCTGTACATATGCACCAGAAACATTATTTCCCGCCACATCAACTTTATTAAAAACAGTCTTAGTAAGCTCGTTGTTAATATCCAAAGATGATTTGTATTCTAATGTAACAAAATCCTGTTGTGCAAACTGTACGGTTTTGACTTCTTTATCTAAAACAAAGCCATCTGGGCAGGCAATTTCTTCCACATTATATGTTCCCATTGGCAATCCAGATAAAGCTAATTTACCATTTTTATCACATGTATAAATGCCATTTCCTAATTCATTTCCACTAATCAATTTAACAGTATCTTCATTTGAGCCCTTACCGCTTCCTACAGTGATTACATCTCCTTTAGAATATAATTTTTCTAAAGAAACACTGTCATAAACATCTTGACTTGCAGTAATCTTGAATTGTACTTTCGTTAAATCATAGTCAGCTTTATTTACCTCTACATTGGAATTTTCTAATGTCTTATTTATCTCTAATGTACCAGTAGGTCTAATATTATTTACTACAATTCTTTCTGTTGTCTGATCTTTATTAATTGTAACTTTAAATGTTTTTTGAATAGCAGCATGTCCATCAGGAACTTTGGTTTCTGTTAAAATATAATCACCGACTGGTAAGTTATCTGCTTTTATTTTACCGTTTTTTACAACTATATCCTTTTCAAACTCTAAAGTTGTATGTTTTAAATTGAATTCCGAACCATTTAATAATTCTCCTGTATCATTGGTCTTAGTTAATTCAAGACTTCCAACATCAGCCCACTCAATTCCAAATATTAAATCAACAGGATCATAAGTGAAACTCCAAGAACCTATATCTTGAACACTTGTATTATCCGACTTTATAATAAGCGGCGCATATCTTGTTTTAGCTGATCCAGTTAATTTACCTGAACTATAATTATCACGAACATTTAGCTTTGCTTGTAAATAAAATATATCTCCGCCATTAATAACAGCACTATTGCTTGATACTGTATTTTTTGTTATATTATGCAGTTCAATTCCATTATCTAATGGTATTGTAATTGTATTATTAGCAGAAGAATTAAATTGAATATTTTCAGTTCTTTGATAATTATTCTCATAATACGCCTTTAAATTTAAATTTCTTGTGCCATTCAAATTAAATTCAGTCTTTGGTACAGGCATTGACTGAATTTGATCATATCTTGTCTTTAAACCAACACCATGTGCCTCCAGATCTTCCCAGCTCTTACCGCCATAAATATCCCCACTGTATGCGTAACTAGCCATAATATGCGTATAAAGATATTTAGTAGTATCATTTGTGACCTGATCGTCTCTGAATACATCACCTGGTCCGCCGAATCCATAGTATAATACTTTTAAAAGAGCTTCATTTTCATGAATTTCTGCTACCGCCGAATCATTATTTACTGGTTCATTTCGGGAAGAATTTAGACAATATGATAACTGTCCATTAATATAATAATAGTTAGTAGACCAGTTTCCAAGCCAGCTTGGATATCTTATCGCCTCGCCTTTTTCAAGTTTTACCGTCTCAGCATTGATCTGAGATAATGAAGCTGTACTTATACTAAATATCATCGTTAATGCTAGTATAAGCTGTTTCCAGCATTTTTTTAATTTATTTAACCCTTTCATTTTTCTACCTCGCTTTAATATAAAATAAAAAAAGATATCGTTTTGATATCTAATAAATATTAATTTGTATCTATATCGCCTCCTTTCGCATTATTGCAATAACAACAGCACTAACGCCTGCTAATACGGCAAATAGTTTCAAATCAACTGCATCACCTGTTTTTACTGCAATTACAGATGAATGTTTAGGTACAATACTGATATCATAATTCATGCTGTTTTTGCTTTCATTGTTAAATACAGGTACGGATATCAGTGTTGATACGATATTCTCATATTTATTGATATCTGTTGCCTGAAGCAGATAAACTCCATTTTCTAATTGATCAAATTTGACCGTTCCGTAGTCATTAGTAGTTTTTCTAGTTCCGACTATATTTTTTGAAACAGTAATTTTTGAAATAGTGTATGCTGCATTTTTCATATCTTCTGCCGTTTCTAAAGTGTTTAAGTCAATCTCAATATCCTGCAGATCATCTATAAAAAGGTACTGTCCATTAACTACATCACCAACTTTAATTAATTCTAGTTCTACGTTTTTAACACTGGTTCCCTTTTTTCCTTCTTCAAGATTTACTGTTATAGATCCGACTTCGTCTAAAGCAGAAACAGCGGTTATACTGATAAAAAATAAAAAAACTGTGAATACTGCTGTAATTAATTTTTTACACATTTTTCACCCCTCGTTTTCTAAAAAATAGTATGCCTGCCACTGAAAACAGAACAGGAATAACATAGAAAATAATTTCCCTTAATGACGGCATACTGCTTTTAATTGATTTCTTTTCCTTTTTCTTATATGGAACTCTTTTACCTGTTATTACAAGCCTGTGGGTATTTAGCCCATAAGGAGTACAGGTAATCAGTGTCGCTAAATCCTGATTATCTATAATTGAATAACTGACCTTATCAGGCAGTACTACCTCTATTTTATTTATTTTATATGCTAAAGTTTCATCGATTACTTTAATAAAAAAAAGATCACCCTTTTTAAGTTCGTCTAATCGAGTAAAAAGTTTGCTTGACGGCAAGCCTCTATGGCCAGTTAAAACAGTATGGGTATTGTTACCACCTACAGGCAAAGAACTGTCCTCTATATGGCCAGCTCCCACGTTTAATACATCACTTTCTGTACCATGATAGACAGGCATATTTACCTTTATTTTTGGAATTTCTATAGTTCCTATTACACCATTTCCAAGATCTAAAACATTTTCATATTCTAACCCTGAATCCTCTGGCAGTCCCTTTTCTTTTGAATACAGGTTATCATTCCATTCATGAGCTTCGTTCAGCATTAACTGTTTATTTGCTCTGCTCAACTCACTGACAGAACTGTTATATGTATCGATCTGATCTGCCTGTTCTATGGACTCTATATAATTAGAAATAACAGGATAGCTCACAAGAGCCAGTCCTGTTATAAAAATTAAAATATCTTTTTTAAGAAATTTGAGAATTCTCATTTTTTTCATTTTTTCTTCTTTTGACAAGTACAGTTACCATCACCGCAGTACCCGTTGCAACTAATAATAAAGTGGCCATACTACCTGTTGCAGGAAGTTTTGATCCAACTTTATTTACAACCTTGATATTAAGTGTACCTGTATCTACATCAGTTGATAGTGTTTTGTCATATTGACTATATGCGCCTGTATAAAATTCTTTAAAACTTGCTGTTGCTGCTAATTTCTGTAATGTCTTTGCTGTTGCACCATCGCCCTTAACATAATTTAATCTGTTGTCAGCTCCATAAGTTGCTTTTACATCGATTTTTATAGGGTCTTTTAATAAACGGTAACCGTCTGGCGCCTTAGTTTCTTTCAGATAATATACCTGTGAATCAAGACCAATAATATTGAAAACACCATTTGAATCAGATATCATTTCAACTGCTCCATTAGGTGCAGTATCACCTGTTACGCTGTCTCTATTGATTACAGTATAACCGTCTCCGCCGCTTGCTTTTTTAACATATACCTCTTTAGTACAGTCCTCATCATTGTATAATCTAAATTTAGCACCTTCCAGCTTTCTTTCTGGAGTCTGGTCATTGACCTTAATACCGTCCATTCTAAATGTAAAGCAAACTACTGTATCCCAAGGTGTTAACCCTGTTTTACCAGTCCCGTTACTGTCGGGATCGTTAGAATATTCCAGTCTTACATCATTTTCGAAACCTGCTCTACCAGTATCAGCCTGAGCAGATTCATTTAAAGTGGCATTATATTCTACAACAATTTTTTGACCATACAGCTTCTCTGTTTCTGGATTTGCTCCCGCTTCAGATGCATAAAAATATTTATTAATTGTCGCTTTTAAATCTGTAATCTGGATCTGGAATGTTTCTCCAGTTAAGCCAGTTGTTACAACTTTATAATCTGTATCTTTTACAAGCGTCTTGTTCCCGACTTTGACAACTACACTATCCTTATTGAATGTTAACTGGCTGTCCATGCGGTCATGCATTGCAAAATAATAATTTGTATACCCGTTCATATCTGGCGCATATGTCAAATAGCGGTAAGGCACGGTTTGACCAATCTCGTAATCTCCTACATCGTTCCATCCGTCTTTATCTGTTCCGATTGACTTTTGATTATCATCTTCTAAAATCTGTTTTTGAATTACAGGAAAATCTGATTTTATATCGATTGCAACATCTGGATTAGCAGTATTGACCATAATCATAGATGCAGCACTGTGCGTTCCATTAACACTGGTAATTTCATCAATAACGTACCACCCGTATGCAACATCTAATGTATAACTGTCTGTTGCTGTAGATGGGACTGTTAAAACCTGAGTAGGGTCGGCTTTATCTTCAACTAGCATATTTCTCAGACTCTCAACAAAATATCTAAAATTAGAATATGCAGTCTCATTTTTCTGTGTCTGTAAAACATCATTGATCACCTGATTGTTATTTAATGTCTGAATATAATCTATGATTGCATATTCTGTATCTTTTCCAGTAACCTTTTTCAATGATTTTTCATATGCAGGATTCATTGTATAGTTAATACTTTCCATTCCTGCACTGTTTTGAGCATCAAAGATGCGGTAAATATTAAATTTCTTCCCTGCCAGACTTTGAGTAACTCCATTATCTCCTACATTGGCATTAATAGTTATATGTCCTGTTCCTTCAGCATTTAGTTTCGTAAAAATTCCGTTTCCAGTATTTCCACTGTTGACTAAATTTGCTACTGTTCCTGCTGTCGTTAAAGACAGTACACAAGCTAAAGCTGTTATTCCTAACTTTTTAAATTTGTTCTTCATCATTGTTTTTTCCCCTTTTGATTGTAATTAATAAACATAAAACACCTGCCCCTGTTAAAACAATCGTCATAGGACTTCCAGTTGCAGGAAGAATAGATCCTCGACTGTTTATAACTGTCAAATTGCCAGTATATAAGCCGTTTTCTAACGTTAAGCTGTTATTTTTGTCATCTTCCTTAATCTCTTTGTCATTAACAAAAAAAGTGAACTTCCCGTTCACATTTTTTAATGATATTTTAATTGGATCTTCCAGCAGACGATAACCTGCAGGTGCTTTTGTTTCTTTTAAATAAAAATCACCAACAGAAATCCGATCAAAATTCAATTGACCGTTCTTGTCGGTTTTTCCTTTTTCTATTTCCTTCGTACATTCCATATCAGAATATAAGCTAAATTCAGCATTCTCTAATACTTTACTGTTATCATTCTTCTTTGTAATTCGAAGATTGCATATATCTATTTCATTTTTAACAGTAATGGTCATTGTACCATGAAACGGCACATTAAAAGTACCATCTTCTACAGTACCATTCAGATCTGAAACACTGAATGCCCCCTTCTCATCAACATAAAAATAATATTTGGTATTATTTAATTTATAAGAGACAGGCGCTTTTGTTTCCTGAAGATAATAGGTTTTCTGTCTTGATAAATAAAAAACAGCAATATTGCCATTCTTATCTGTTTTATATGTTCCTACTTTCTTTTTATCTGTAACGTTGTATAAATCAAATTCAGCATTTTCAAGTTTTTTACCCGAATCCTTATCAACTTTATAAACATTTATAAAAGTAGGATAGTTGTTTATTTCCCATGTCACATCCAATCCCATATGCAGTTTAGAATCAGTTTTATCATTAGTTATAGTAAAATCGTATGTACTGCCATCATCACGGAAACCATCTGGTACCATAGACTCCTTTAGGGTGTATTCCCCTAAATTAAGATTATCCAGTTCACCATAACCGTTTTCATCTGTTGTAAGATTACCTACTACTTCGCCCTGCCTATATATAACAGTTCCCTGTGGTGTTCTTATATCGTTTCTGGCAATCACATCAAATGTTGCGTTTGCTAATTTTTCACCTGCATGATAATCTAATTTATCAACAGATATTTTACCCATTATCCTATTGTTTACAACATTGATCGTTGTATCACTTGGCCAAAAATTAACTGCATAAGAATAAATATTTTGCTGAACAGCAGTATTATAATAGATATGAATAACATACTGGCCACTTTCAGGCATCTGCTTATTTGCACGCCATACTCCGTCACTTCCTTTTGCAAGGTGAACCCAATCAATATCATCCTGTCCCCCATTAATCGACCATGTAGGAAATTTAATCTCTGTTACACTATCTGGTACACCATCCACCTCATATTTTATGTAATGATTGTCCGCAAGTGTAGAAGATAATTTTACATTTACTTCTTTACCTTCAATAATTGCTGTAAAAACACTTCTATCGATATAGCCGTCTAATGTAAATTCCTGCTCGTATTTCGAAGAAGCTGTATATCCATTTGGCACTGTTTCCTCTACCTTAAATTTACCTTCATTCAGATCTGTTTTTTCTAAAAAACCACTTTCATATAGTTTATCAGCAGAATTATATGTTAACTCCCTTAATTTTTCATATTGAGTAGTTGTCTTATTCCACTGTAATAAATCAAATTTAGCGTTAGAAATGTTTTCACCATAATTGTCAGTTTTATTAATACTAATCTGGCTTCCATCTATCCAGTTAACATTTAATGTTATTTGGGTAGGATCATAAGTGAAACTCCAAGAACCTATATCCTGAACACTGGTACTGTCTGATTTTACAATCAGCGGAGCATATCTTGTTTTGTGGCTGCCTGTCAGTTTTCCAGAACTATAGTCACCATGCTTGCTCGATATATCTGTTTCTAAATAAAAAATATCTCCACCATATATAGTTGCATTATTAATAGCAACCGTTCCTTTCGTAACATTATGCAGCTTTATACCAGTTGGCAATGGCAATGTTACAGTATTACTACTAGTAGAATTAAACTTAATATCTTTTGTACGCTGTTTTCCTGTATTTAAATCATAATAAGCAGTGGTATTAAAATTAGTGCTACCATCAAAATTAAATTCGTTTGATGGAATCGGCATAGACTGAATCTGTTCATACCTCCACTTTAAACCAATTCCATTAGCCAATAAATCATCCCAGTTTTTGCCACCATAAATATCTCCACTATATGCGTAACTAGCCATAATATGCGTATACAGATATTTATTAGTGTCATTGGTAACTTGATCATCTTTAAAAACATCTTCAGGCCCGCCATATCCATAATAAAGAACTTTAAGAAGTTCCATATTATTACTGATTTCAGCATATGCACTATTGTTATTTACTGGTTCATTTCGAGAAGAATTTAAACAGTATGCCAGTTGGCCATTAATGTAATAATAGTTGGTAGACCAGTTACCGAGCCAACTCGGATAATATATTGGACTGCCCTTTTCAAGTTTTACTGTTTCTGCATGTAAAGAAGAACTGGCCATTGAAGATATTACCCCACCAAAAAGTAATATAACAACAAGTGAAAATTTAATAAACTTATTCCAAACATTTCTTGTACTCTTTTTAATCATCTTTGCCCTCCTTTTCAAGCTTAAAAAATGACTTTCGCCATATTAATGTAGGATTTCTACAAAGATACATAATATATTCCCCCTTCATAATAAAAAAAGCAGGCGATATTACGCTTGCCTTAACATATTATATTATCCAAATATATCGTCAAAATTCCCTTGTCCTCCTCCCCAATTATCAGTATAATCGCCATTTGGTGTTGAACCAGATATATCTACATCCGCACTTCCACCAGTTGAACCTGAGCCGCTTCCAGAACTTCCGCCTGAATTACCACTATTTCCTCCTGAATTGTTGCCACCAGATGTTCCACCATTTGAAGGCTTGTTAGAACCACTACCAGATGATCCTGAGCTTCCTCCAGTTCCAGCAGAACCTGAAGGTTTGTTTCCAGAACTATTAGAGCTGCTATTTGAATTGTTTCCACTAGATACTACTTTATTTCCAGATGAATCTGCTTTTTTCTTAACAGTATTTTTTACTGTTTTCGTTCCGTCAGCATTTGTTACTGTCTCTTGCACTACCACTTCGTCCTCAGCGACTATTGGTAGAGCAATTACTGTTACTTTAAATTCTTTTTCGTTCTTATTCCCATTGACATCCTCAACGTTTGCTTTAGCAATATATTCCATAGGCACATTAACATTAATTGTACTATAGTCAATATTTAATTCCATTTGTGCTAAATCAGTCGCTGTAATCAATGATTTAAAATCAAATGTACTCAAATCTGTTCCTTGAAGAATTTCTATATTTTCTGGTACTGTAATTTCTGGAGCAGTTGTATCTTTCACAACTACCTTAACTGTTTTAGTTTCATCTTTATATGTTAAATTTACTTTATAATCTCCTACTTTAGCAAATCCACGATCTTTTTCTTCTGTAGTACCATCCTCTTTGGTCACACTTTCAGTATCATTTTTAATATCTGATTTTATTTTAAGGTTTTTTTTCAAATATTCCTTATCTTCTTTATTTAATCCTTTAGTATCAACTAAAGTGTCAAAATCTGCTTTGAATTCTTTTCCGTATTCAAGATTAATCGTATTTTTCTTCAGTTGTAATTTTGGTGAAGTGTCTCTTGTAGCATATACAATTCCTCCGCCACATCCCAAGACAATTAAACCTGTAACACAGCCCGCAATGAGCCTGTTCTTTTTGGTATTTAAATACTTATCAATAATATCTTTTCTAATGTCCATACTTTATCCCTCCATCTAAATTTTATAATTTATTACTCTATAATTCAAACTTTAGTATAAACTATTTGAATTTTGATATATTCCTATTAAAGTATCACCTTGCAGTGACTGTAATATACGAATCATATTTGACTGACTCACACTTATACAACCTGCTGTAGAACCGCCAGTTGAGCAGTGTAAAAAGATAGCACTACCCGCACCTGGTGTACAAGCTGTATTATAATTTACAGCAATAGCATATTTATATGCTGTTGGATAACCAATTAAATGCTCAGCACTGCTCCATTGAATTCCAGTCTGACTAGCATCAACTAATTTATTGTAATATGGACTGTTTACATCATCTACCCAGTAATGATTGTTGTTGACCTGTAACCATCCTCTAGAAGTACCTGGATTTCCTGCTACACCAAACGCTTGACCAAAACTATAGATTCCCGTAGGTGTTTTCCCATCACCTTCACGTTTGTTGCTAGTTATACCATTTTTCCCCACTCTTGCTGAACAGCTTAATGTTTCTGTCCAAATACCGTTACGCTTAGTATGCAGTGTTAACGTTGCATAGCTTCCACCGTTTCCAACAACTGTTATTGCCTGTGTAGTTTGTCTCGAAATTGACATGTTAGCAACAAAACTTTGATTCACCCCAGAATTAGAAGATGAATTAGAACTGCTTCCTGTTGAACCTGTAGATCCTTTTTTATTTGTACTGCTTCCTTTACTGGAATTAGAACTAATTTTAGTATTTGCTGTATCGTCTTGAGCCGTCGCTTTATCTCTTAATGTATTGCGAATAGATTTTGTTCCATCCTCATTAGTTACTGTTTCTGTTACTAATTCCTGATTTTCATTTGGAGTTTCTGTTATATTAACTGTTAATTCTTTAGTAGTTTCATTGCCAGAACTGTCTCTAGCTGTAGTTTTTAATACATATGTTCCTACTGTGTTAGTGTCAATTGCACTGCTGTCGTATCCTACCTCTACAGGCGATAGATCTGTTGCACTAAATAAATTAAGACCTGTAAAATCATATGTTGCTAAATCTGTTCCTTTTACAATATCTATATCACGAAATTCTGTATTTAGCTCTGGAGCTGTAGTATCAGCGACTTTAACTTTTTTAACAAGTGTATTATCATTAAAGGTCATTGTTATCTTATACTCTCCAATTGCTGGATAATCTTTACCATCCTCATATTTAAAATTAGATTTTATACTTAATCCATTTTTTAATATTTTTTTATCTTCATCATCCATACCTTCTGTATTCAATAATTTCATGCCATTGACAGAATATTTCTCACCATATTCTAGTTTAATAGCTTTATTATCACTTAGAACAAAATCGGGTAAATTAGCTCTTGCTAAAGCATATATACCCAGTATACTAGCTAAGAGTACTGCAGCTGAAGTAATTCCTGCAATAATATGTTTTTCTCCTGTATCTAAATAATTTAAACATAATTTCTTAATCTTCATTTTAGCTTCTCCCTCTAAATAAAAAACTGGCCCACATAGTGAAACAGTTTTTTATATCTTTGATTTTTCATTTCTAGTATTTCGAATTTCACTATTATCTAACCCACATAAATAATCAAGGCTAACTTTATATAATTTTGCCAACTGTATCAGTTTATCTACTGGTGGTAACTGTTCATTAAGCTCATATGCTGCAATTGATGAACGCTTTATACCTGTCAATATTGCAACTTCATTTTGGGTCAAATTTTGTTCAATTCTCAACTCTCTTAATTTCTTTCCAATTTTCATAATCTCCCACCCATATATAATTTACCAAAAATAGTGTTATTTTAGGTGACATCCTTGCAATTTGTCATTTTTTTTAGTAGGTCAAATGACCTACCATATAATTCTTTTTTGGTGACTGCCTTTGCCTTTAATTGTGATCGTGAAACACGATCACTTGAATTTGCGGTTTTTTGCGTACAATTGGGAGTGCATAGGAAAACAGAAAAGGAAATTTTTATTTTCTTTTTTGTTTGACTTGCCGAGCAAGTCGGACAGCAAAAAATGTTTTTGTCAATAATGACTGTGCAGCAGTCAAGATAAAATAAATTTTTATTGTGGCCTTCAGGTCCAGTAAAAATTTATTTTTCGCTTATTGACAAATAACAAGCTGTTAATAATAAAACTCTCTCCTACAGATTTTTAATGTAGACCATTTTGTTAATAGAAACTTTATTCTTGTAATTATCACTTTCAATTGTTATGATTGTTAATATTCTTTTATATATTTTTTAAATAACAAAATTTATTTTATCCCGAATATTTTGTTATTGAATAGAGGTAGGTCATTTGACCTACCTCTATTTCAGATTATAAAGGATGATACGGGAAAGAAAATAGGGAATAGTTATCATCCTTAGCTTTATAAAATCCGCCGAGATTGTTTGTATGGGAGATATCTCTACTGTTTATTTAAAGGCGGAAATAAAAGGTACTATAAATAGTACCTTTATTCAAACGGAAGATCCTCAGGTAAAATATCAAACGTATTCGCTGAATTATCAAATTCCTTTTCCAAATCTTCACTATTATAAGTTTTTTCTACTTTATTTTGTGGCTGCTGCATTTGCTGTAATTGTCTTTCACGGGCAGATTTTGTTTCTAAGAACTGTACACTGTCACAAATAACTTCTACAACATATACCTTTTTACCTTGGCTATTATCATAGCTACGTGTCTGAAGTCTACCTTCAACTCCTACAAGACTACCTTTTGAACAGTATTTTTCAACATTTTCAGCTGGCTTACGCCATACAATACAGTTGATAAAATCAGCCTGTTGTTGACCCTCTCTGCTTGTAAAATTGCGATTTACTGCTAAAGTAAATGAAGTAACAGCATCTCCACGTGGTGTCCTTCTAAGTTCAGGATCTCTTGACAGTCTTCCAACTAATACTACTCTGTTTATCATATTCTTCTCCTTTAATCTTTGTTTATATAGTTATTTTATATAATCTCTACTTATACTTAACTCTACTGAAACAAGCCTATTAAATAAACCGTATCCAAACTTAACCACTGGTTTTTCAATGTTAGTCTCATATATTTTTACTTTAT
>OBXV01000439.1_pt1 | contig 22003 bp, 21 predicted proteins | sample 1495451 | NCBI WGS metagenome assembly OBXV01 (sample SAMEA2580178, study PRJEB22360) | human gut metagenome | biome: human gut; feature: human-associated habitat; material: faeces | place: Denmark | collected 2008/2010 | reverse complement strand
TTTTATAACATGAGGAGGAATGTGTATGAGAAAAATTAAAAAATTAAGTGCAGTATTGTTATCAGGTGTTCTTATGTTGTCAACAGTTGCTTGTGGTGGAACATCTGAAAAAAATGGTGGGGATGGTGCAACCACATCAAAGATGACAGTAGAAGAAAGACTTGCGGATTCTCAGAAGAAGATGGCAGAAATTAAAAGTGTCCATATGACAATGGATATGACAATGGGAATGAAATTGGCCATTGAGGGTGAAAAGACACAAGAAGCAAAGATGAAAACAACGAGTGAAATTGATATGATAAGCAATCCAGTGAAGGCTAAAATATCGATGACAATGGATTTAGGGGACTTGTTAGCAGCAGAGGGAGAAACTGCAAATTCTGAAGAAGCAAAGCAAACCCTTGAGACATATATGGAAGAAGTCGATGGAAAATATTTAATGTATACAGGAGCAGAAGGACAATGGATAAAACAGGAAGTGGATGCCTCTTCTTTAACACAATATGATCCAGAAGAGTCCGCTGCTTTATATTTAAAAAGTCTTTCTGATGTAAAAGAAGTTGGTACAGAAGAAGTGAATGGAGAAAATACAACAAAAATTGAAGGTGTTGTAAAAGGTGATGCCATTAAGGAAATATTAGATGCTTCTGGTATTGGTAGTTCTTTCACTCAGATGACAGGACTGGAACAAAAAGAAATTGATCAGTTGCTTAATGACTTAGAAGATTTTAAAATGACAGTGTGGTTAAATGATGATAACTATATGGTAAAAGTAGAAGAGGATTTATTGGATATGTTAAATACTATGATGAAAAACATATTAAAAGATTCTGGACAAGAAGATGCATTTACTTTTACAGCATTTGAAGCAAGTATGATTTACAATAATTTTGACAAAGTAGAAGATTTTACAATTCCAGAAGAAGCGAAAAATGGAACTGATATTTCTACTACAACGACAGAAGAATAAAAAGAGAATTATAAATTGTTATAGGAGTAACACAGAGTAATTTTGTGTTACTTCTTTTTTTGTGTAGAAGGCATAAGTCAGCAGAAATAGGAGAAAAGAACTTTCTTAAAAAGAAAGACAAGAAAAAACGGAAACGATGGGAATGCCCCATCATTAATAGAAAAAGAAACATTGTAAAAAACGTAACATACCGTTTTCCATGGTTTCAATACTATGAATTGAAGGGGCAGATTAGTTAAAATAAAAAAGGGATGGACATTAATTGAGCCACTATGTCAGGGAGATAGGACTCAGAAATAGGAAAGGTAGCCTTATCAGGAACCGTTTCAATGGTGAAAGCAGGCTTTTTAAAAATTTCTGCGAAATATTGAACGGTATTGCCACCAGAGTCATTTGGATTGATCTCAAGCTCAGGAGGGTACAGTTCATATCCTGTAATAGAAGAGAGTTTGCTTGCGATTTCCCCTTGAGTTTGATTATAAGAGGGTGGCATTGTATTTCGATAATAATAAATACCTTCTCCTCTAGAATGGATATCAAAATAAAGATGAGGATTATGAATATGGAACTGCTGTATGAGCATTTTTGTTTCCACTTCACTAGCAGGCATATCTTCTTTCCATTTCTTTTTCCAGAGTTTACAAGGAAAATTACGGTTTAAATCAACATCATTTCCATTATTTTTAAAAGTCACTTCTGTTAGAGAACGAAAATAGCCATCGGGATTTACCATAGGAATAAAGATAATTCGATGGGTGGAAAACCAATCGGCATTACAAGTGAGATGAGCGCAATAGTGATTGAGCATGGTAAGGAGGGCAAAGGAGTTGATAGCTTCTCTTCCATGAACTCCTGCTGTCATTAAAATGCAAAAGTCACCAGAGCCTAGCTGATAAGAAAAAATGGGATTATTATGAGAACTTGTTCCAATTTGTTCTTTCTTATAAAAATTAGGAGGCAACTCATAAGAAGAAATCGTTTCTTCTATGAAATTTTGATACCTTGCATAAGGCGATTGTGAATAGTTAGAGAAATTCATAATTTACACATAACGTTTTTTTAAATGTATGGTAAAAGTAAGAAAAATATACTATAAAAAATTTATTTCTAGGGGGATCGCGTTGACGAATAGAGCAATCTTTGATAGAATTATAAATTAGTGGTAGTATGCAAAAAACACAACGAAATAGATAAAGGTGGTAAAAAAAATGGACAAAATGCAACTTCAGATCGTTGCCAACAAAATCCGTAAAGGGATTATTGAAGGCGTACACAGTGCAAAAGCAGGACATCCAGGTGGATCTTTATCCTCAGCAGATATTTTCGCATATCTTTATTTTGAGGAATTAAACATCGACCCTCAGAATCCAAAGAAAGCAGATCGTGATCGTTTCGTACTTTCTAAAGGTCATGTTGCTCCAGGATACTATGCAACATTAGCAAACAGAGGATTTTTCCCAGTGGAAGATTTAAAAACACTTCGCCACATCGGTTCTTATTTACAAGGACATCCAGATATGAAACACATTCCAGGTGTTGATATGTCCAGTGGTTCATTAGGACAGGGGGTATCTGCTGCAGTAGGTATGGCAGTAAATGCAAAATTAGATCAAGCAGATTACCGCGTCTATACATTACTTGGTGATGGTGAAATTCAAGAAGGACAAGTTTGGGAAGCCGCAATGTTTGCAGGTGCAAAGAAATTAGATAACATGGTTTGGATCGTGGATAACAATGGTCTTCAAATTGATGGAAATATTGAGGATGTTTGCTCTCCATACCCAATTGATGAAAAATTTAAAGCATTTAATTTCAATGTAATCAATATTGATGGGCATAACTTCGATGAAATTGATGCAGCATTTAAAGCAGCAAAAGAATGTAAAGGAATGCCAACAGTAATTGTAGCAAAAACAATTAAAGGAAAAGGTGTTTCATTCATGGAAAATAAGGCATCTTGGCATGGAGTTGCTCCAAATGATGAACAATATGCAATTGCAATGGAAGAATTAGAAAAGGAAGGTACAGCATTATGTCAGAAGTAAAGAAAATTGCTACGAGAGAAAGTTATGGAAATGCTCTTGTGGAATTAGGTAAAAAATATGATAATGTTGTTGTACTTGATGCGGACCTTGCAGGTGCAACAAAAACAGGAATTTTCCAAAAAGAGTTCCCAGAACGTCATATTGACTGTGGAATCGCAGAAGGTAACATGGTAGGAATTGGTGCTGGTTTAGCAGCATCTGGAAAAGTTCCATTTGTTAGTAGTTTTGCTATGTTTGCAGCAGGTCGTGCGTTTGAACAGATTCGTAACTCTGTTGGATACCCACATTTAAATGTAAAAATCGGTGCAACTCATGCAGGAATTTCTGTAGGAGAAGATGGTGCAACTCATCAATGTAACGAAGATATCGCTTTAATGAGAACGATTCCAGGAATGGTTGTATTAAATCCATCTGATGATATTGAAGCAAAAGCAGCAGTAGAAGCTGCATACTTACATGATGGCCCTGTGTATTTACGTTTTGGTCGTCTTGCAGCTCCAGTTATCAATACAAATGCAGATTATAAATTTGAAATTGGTAAAGGAATTGTTTTACGAGAAGGAAAAGATTTAACAATCGTTGCAACAGGTTTAATGGTATCAGAAGCGTTAGCAGCAGCAGAAATGTTAGCAAAAGATGGCATTGAAGCGAAAGTTCTTAACATTCATACAATCAAACCATTAGATGAAGAGTTAATTATTTCCTCTGCAAAAGAAACAGGAAAAGTAGTAACCGTAGAAGAACATTCTGTAATCGGTGGTTTAGGAAGTGCAGTTTGCGATGTATTAAGCGAAAAAGCTCCTACTCCAGTTAAAAAAATCGGTGTATACGATCGTTTTGGAGAATCAGGTCCAGCAGTTAAGTTATTAGAAAAATATGGTTTAACAGCAGATGGAATTTATACACAGATTAAAGAATATTTAGCATAAACCGTTTAAAAGTAATAGAAAAGAAATTTTTATGTGATAGTACTAAAACAGTCGGCATACATTCGTGAAAACACATGGTATGACGGCTGTTTTTGCATTTATGCGAAAGATAATGAGCCAAGTAAAAAAACTCTCAACGTTTGTAAGGGACAAGAAAAAAGTGGGAAGGAGAGAATAGAAATGAAAAGAGTGATTGTCGCTTGTGGAAGTGGAATTGCCGTTTCTCAAATGGTAGCGATGAAAGTGAGAAAGATATTAAAAGAAGAAGGAATCAAAGCGGAAGTGATTGCCATTGGAGTTCATGATTTAAAAGATTATATTCCTAATAGTGATGTTTATGTAAAGATTGTGAATACAGAAGAAGCCTATGAAATAGAAACGGTGGATGGCATCGCTTTTTTAGTGGGAAAAAAGGAAAAAGAAGAAGAGGAGAGAAAGAAGTTAATACAACTATTGAGAATGGAATAAAATATCTTAATAAAAAACATAATATGCAGATAAAATAATAGGAATTGCATAGTGTGAGGAGAGAGAATGTCTTATGATTATTTCATCGTTGCATTCGTTTGTAGAAAGAATTATAATAAAAAAAAATGACTTCCATTTGGAAAAGTAGGAAAATAAAGGAGAGAATTATGCAAGTAAAACAATTATTAGTGCAAGTTCCATATGTATGTGTAAAAGGAAACGATGAGATAGAAGTAAAGCATTTAGTATATGATTCTAGAAAAGTAGAAGAAGGAGATATTTTTGTTTGTCTTGTAGGTGCCGTTGTGGATGGTCACGATTTTATTCAAGACGTGATTCAAAAAGGGGCAAAAGCCATTGTAGTAGAAAAAGATGTGGAAGTAGAAGGGAACGTAACAGTTGTTAAAGTAGAAAATACAAGATACGCGTTAGCTTGTATGGCAGCAGAATACTTTGAACGCCCATATGAAAAGTTAACGACAATTGGAATCACTGGAACAAAAGGAAAGACAACAACTTCTTATATGATTCAAAAAATATTAGAAAGAGCTGGAAAGAAAGTTGGAGTGATTGGAACAATTGGAGTTGTGATTGGAGAGGAGCATTATAAAACATCCAATACAACACCAGAGTCCTACGATGTTCAATACTACTTTAAAAAAATGGTGGAAGCTGGCTGCGAATATGTGGTAATGGAAGTTTCTTCTCAAGGATTAAAATATAATCGTGTAGCGGGCTTCACCTTTGACTATGGTATCTTCACCAATTTAACACCAGATCATATTGGACCGGCAGAACATGATAGTTTAGAAGATTATATTCATGCAAAAAGCCTTTTATTTAGCAGATGTAAAAAAGGTATTTTAAATGGAGATGATCCTCATACAAAAGAAATGCTTGCAAATCATACTTGTGAAGTGGAAACGTTTGGTTTTCAAGAGAAAGATGACTATCGAGCTTCCAATATGCAATTATTATCTGCGTCAGGATTTTTAGGAGTTTCTTTCCATGTGGCAGGAAAAATGGAAGGAGAAGTAAAAGTAAATATTCCAGGACGTTTTAGTGTGTATAATGCTCTTTCTGCATTAGCACTGTGCTATAATTTAGGCATTGAAGAGGAAGCAATTTTATCAGGATTAAAAGAAATTCGTGTTCGTGGTCGTGTGGAGATAGTACCATATTCTGATGATTTTACAGTATTAATTGACTATGCCCATAATGCAGTAAGTACCGAAAGTTTACTTACAACATTAAAGGAATACCAGCCAAAACGTCTCATTACTCTTTTTGGAGCTGGTGGAAACCGCGATAGAAATCGAAGATATGATATGGGGGAAATTTCAGGAAAGATTGCAGATTTTTCCATTATTACTTCTGATAATCCTAGATTTGAAAAGCCAGAAGCGATTATTGAAGATATCAAAGTTGGAGTAGAGCGTTCTAATGGGAAATATATTGCAATTACGGATCGAAGAGAAGCGATTCATTATGCACTCGATCATGGACAAAAAGGTGATATTATCGCTCTTTTAGGAAAAGGACATGAAGAGTATGTAGAAATTGAAGGGAAAAGATATCATTTTAGTGAAGCGGAAGAAATTGAACGCTATCGAAAAGAAAAAGAGGAAAAGAAATCCCTTTAATTTATGTGGAAAGGAAAATAAAAGAATGAGACCGATTACAATAAAACAGATTGTGGAAATCACAGGAGGAACACTCCTTTGCGGAAATGAGATGGAAACAATTAAGAACTTTTGCATCGATTCTAGAAAGATGGCAAAAGATATGCTCTTTGTTCCAATTATAGGAGAACGAGTAGATGGACATCAGTTTATTGAAAGTGCATTAAAAAATGGCGGGGCTACTTTGACACAACAACACGAAGAGAAAGAAGATGTTCATCCATGGATACGGGTGGAAAATACCATAGAAGCTATGCAAAAAATAGCAAAATGGTATCGCATGCAGATGGAGTTTCCTGTTGTTGCTATAACAGGAAGTGTTGGAAAAACGACAACAAGAGAGATGGTAACAAGAGCGTTAGAAGCGAAATATACGGTATTTCATACAGAAGGAAATTACAACAGCCAAGCGGGAGTTCCCCTTACCATTGCCCGTATGACAGGAGAGGAAGAAGTCGCAGTATTAGAAGCTGGTATGAGCCAATTTGGTGAGATGAGTGCATTAGAAGAAATGATCCGACCAGATATTGCTGTATTTACAAATATTGGTGTGGCACATATTGAAAATCTTGGAACACAAGATAATATTTGTAAAGAAAAAATGGAATTAGCAAACCATATTACAGAGAAAGGTGCTATTGTTTTAAATGGAGATGATCCTATTTTAATGGCTCATAAAGGGCAACTAAAAGGAACGATTATCACCTATGGAACAGGAAAAGACTGTGATTATCGTGCCACAAATATTCGCATTGAACAGGGTAAGACAAAGTTTACCTGTTCTTATAAGGGCGAAAGTTTTGAGATTACAATGGATGTCTTAGGTGAGCATAACGTATTAAATGCTCTTTCTGCGTTTGCGGTATCTGGATGGTTAGGAATACCAATGAAGCAAGTATGCCATCAGTTTGAAGAGTTTGAAGGAACCCGTCAAAAAATATATTCATTGGAAAATTATACCATTATTGATGATACCTATAATGCGAGTCCAGATTCTATGAAAGCAAGTATTCGTGTTCTCTCCGAAATTCCTTGCAAGGGAAGAAGAATTGCAGTTCTTGCGGATATGTTAGAGTTAGGAGAAAAGACGGAACAGTATCATCGAGAAGTAGGTGCTTTCTTAGCAGAAAATAATATTGAAGAGCTATATACATATGGTACATTATCCGCCTATCTACTAGAGGAAGCAAAGAAAACAAAATCTACAATAAAAGGAAAATCTTTTATGGATCGAGAAGAGTTACTAAGCTTTTTAAAAGGACATATACAAAAAGGTGATTGTATGTTATTAAAAGGTTCCAATGGTATGAAGCTTTCTGAAATCACGACACAGTTTTTAAAATAACATATGAAAAAAAGAGAAGTTTTTAAACTTCTCTTTTTTATTATATTATAATAAAACAATAGTTTGCATGATATGTTATAGGATGCTATCCATGAATATCAGGAACTTATGAAATTTGTATTCGAGTGTTTCGTATGCTTACTGATAGGCTGAGAATACAAAAATAAATAATAAAGAGGATAGGCAGACACTAAGCCAAGTTATTCCACCTAACAATATAGGTTTACTGCCTTTTGAGAAAACTTCACTGAATTTAATTTTAAATCCAACGCCAGCTAATGCACTTGCAAAAAGAAATTTTGCTATTACACCGATGAAGTCAGAAAGAGGTCTGTTTAAAAAAGGCAATTTGATACTGAATAATCCTATTGTGTTGAATCCAATGGCGATAAGAAAGCCTAAAATAAACATTGGAAAAGTTTTTCTTATTACCCCTACAAGGCTTTCGGAAAGTTCTCCTTTTTGTTTTCCGATACCGATTATTGTCCAAGCAAGTGCTACAAAAATCAACATCGTTGTTCGAATTAGTTTTACGTTAATAGCGCCATTATAAGTAGTTAGGTTATGAATTCCCATATAGGTGGCCTGTGCCCCAGCAACAGAAGAAGTATCGTTAATGGAAGTGCCAGCCCAAAATGCAAACTGATTGGAAGATAGATGCAAAATGTCTGCAAGATATGGGTAGGAAAAAGCAGCCAGCGTATCAAAGAGAAAGATAGCAGTCATAGCAAATGCAATTTCTTCTTCATGAGCTTTTATAACTCTTGCAAGAGTGCCGATTGCCGTTCCACCACAAATGCTCGTTCCACCACCTACAAGAATAGAAGTGTTTAAAGGAATACCAATTTTTTTCCCAATAATAATAGATATCGTAAATGCTAAAAATATATTGAATACAATCAGCGGTAATGCTTTGATACCAGTTCCTAAAATATCTTTAAAACTTAAGGTTGCTCCTGTCAGTATAATTGCCCAATTTAAAAATTTCTTACTTGCGAATGTAGTTCCGGATTTTCTATCGGAATCCAAAGTAGGAAGTAGGTTACATAATATCATAGAGATTAAAAGAGCAACCATTGGAGCACCAATTACAATACGACCAAATGCGATTGTTTGCCAATTGAGTGATTTTGTTGCCAAAAGGCCAATAATGAAACAAATAAAAATCATTTCGAGCTTTTTATATATTTTCTTATTCTTTTCTTTCATCCTATATCCCTCGTTTCCTTTTCTATAAAAAATATGTTAGTCGTTAAAAAGAATCTTATTTTTACGTTCTAAAATAGCATTTCCTGCAATTTCTTTTTCTACGTAGTCGATTCCTAATCGTTGTATCGTATGTGCAAAGCGTTCGCCTTTCTTACCTTGTTCCTTGTAAAATAGAATAATTTTTTCAATCATAGTTAAAACCTCTTCTTCTGTTTGAAAAAATTCTTTGATTAAATGTCCTCGTCCGACCTCTTTTCCCCAGTGACCTCCAATATAAATACGATATCCAGATGTTCCAGTTGGATTACAGCCAAACGGGCATTTTCCAACGCATCTTCCACAAGCATTACAGTGACTAGGATCTAACTGACAAATACCATCGATTAATTTTGCATTGTGGATAGGGCAGTTGACTTCTAATTGGCAAGTTTTACAGCCCCTACACAAAGAACTATCGTAATTAGGGCGTAATTGTCCAATGATTCCCACATCATTTAAGTCAGGTTTCACGCAGTTATTAGGGCAACCACCAACTGCAATTTTAAATTTATGAGGGAGAGTGACCCCTCGATATCCAATATAAAATCGTTCATGGATTTTTTCGGATAATCCAAAGGAATCCAATAGCCCAAAGCGACAAGTGCTTCCTTTGCAAGCGACAATTGGTCTGATTTTTGGCCCCGTTCCACCTACATCAAGGCCACAGCTCTGGATCGCTTGGATAAAAGAAGGAATCTGCTCAAATGCAATTCCAGGTACTTCAATCGTTAAGCGTGTTGTATTGCACACAATTCCTATCCCGAACTTTTGTGCTGCCTGTGCTACAGCAATGCTTTGTTCAGCAGTAATGCGTCCATTTTTCGTGATTACACGAGCGCTAAATTGATTGGTGTTCTTATTATGCAAAAACCCCTTTCCTTTCACTTTTTGAATGTCTTCTTGTTTTAAAGTACAACTCATAAATTTCCCCTCCTATTATTTTTTGTTTTGATAACGTATTGATTGCTGCATTTTGACTATCACCCCCTTTCTCTAGTTTTACTACTTGATAGTTGCCTGGGCGAAAAAAAAGAAGTGATCTACTTTGGGATAGACCACTTCTTTAAAATTCTGATAATTAGTTATAACATAGGGATAGAATCGCTATGTTAATAGTTCAGAGCAAGAAGAAATAGTCATCCATTTTGGCATAAATGGACAACAACACATGGCATTATTAAGGTTGATGTTTAAGTTTAAGTTCGTCATGGTATTTTCTCCTTTCTCAATTCATACTATTTTTATCGGAATTGTATTTAATATACTCTTATAAAAGTATAATGTCAAGAAAATTTTGAAAAATATTTTTAAGATTAATAAAAAACCGATAGTGAGTGTATTAGTTTTGTTTTGATAGAAAACTAATATTTACAGATAATTCCATGAATGGTATAATTATGAAAATGTAATTGAGTTGGCAAATGTAATCGATTTTAACATACCAGTAAATAGTAGATATGACGTGAGTTAGAAATCCAAAAGAAACTCTATATGTGCAAGGAATGATGAAAGACTTAAATGCTCTTCAAAATTCTGAAGAAAAGAAAATTGCTCAAGAAGAACTTAACTCGTATTTAGAAGAAGTGATGTTTTATTATAATATTCCAGATATTACAACATTTTCTTATCGTGTTAAAGTTCCAACGGTTGCAACATGGAAAGAGCAATTAAAGATATTTTAAAGGAATGGGATGAACTATGAAACAGCATAGTTCATCCCATTCCTAGCATAAATTAATTGGCCCTGTTAGTGATAAAATATACACTTATCCATACAGAAAGGAGAATATGATGGTTCCTTATTCTTTGATTGATAATGATATAAAGGGGGAGAAATTCAAGAGTTTTGTTTCTTATTGTTTAAAAAATTCCACACAGTTTTCATTAACATTTCATGATTATGAAGAAAACAAAAGGAGTGAGATTTATAAAAAATTAAGTAAGTGCTTGAAAAAGACAATTCAAACATATACTTGGTATCAGTATAAAACCATTGAAAAACCACTCCATATTGAAATTTATCATTCTAATATGGTTGTATTAGATACGATTTTGAAGCAATTTGATAGTCTGTTCAACAACAAAAAAAATGGAATTGAAGATTTGAAAAATAGAAAACTTTTTGCCAGTAGAGATTATGGACTGGTATTTTTACACAAGACAACGAGCTATGTGAGAGCATCCATGCTCCTATATGGAACAGTGATGGCGTTTGCTCATTGTCATTTGTTTGGCTATCTGCATATAAATAAGGTATACTATAAATATGTAGGTGAATAAAAAATGGCTTATAAAATATATTTAGATGCAGGACACGGAGGATACGATAATGGGGCACAATATAATGGAAGAAAAGAAAAAGATGATGCATTACGGTTAACATTAGCCGTTGGAAAACTATTATCAGAAGAGGGATTTGACGTTCATTATACGAGAACGACAGATGTTTATCAAAGTCCCATAGAAAAGGCTCAAATTGCCAATCGAAATGATGCAGACTTATTTGTGTCTTTTCATAGAAATGCGGCAAAAAGTCCTAATATGTATTCTGGCGTGCAGACATTACTTTATGAGGATAGCGGAGTGAAGGCTGCTATGGCAAGAAATATCAATGAAGAATTGGAAAAAGTGGGTTATCAGAATTTAGGTGTTAGTGTTCGGCCAAATTTAGCTGTATTACGAGGAACAAAAATGCCAGCGCTTTTATTGGAAGTTGGATTCATTGATAGTGATAAAGATAATGAATTATTTGATCAAGATTTTAATGAAACAGCACAGGCAATTGCAGAAGGAATTACAGAAACATTGAAAGAGCTACAACCACGAACGGGATATAGCGTTCAAACGGGGCTGTTTCGAAATTATTCCAATGCAGGCTACGAAGCGAAGCGATTAGAGGAGATGGGGTATGAGGTAAACATCGTACCTTGGAAAAATTATTTTGCTGTTCGTGTTGGAACTGTGGATACGTTAGAGGATGCAAGACAGATAGAAAGGGAACTTCGCCAAGCGGGATTTGATACATTGATTGTGAAAGAGAATATGGCATAGTTGTTTTTTTACATTATTTTGCATTGTTTTTGAAAAAAGCGATTGACAAAGGGGAGAAAATCGGAGACGATAAAAAATATGTTAGAGAAAGGAAAAAGGTATGAGTGCTAAAATACATGAAGATGCAAAAATTGGAGAAGGAGCAATTATAGTTGGAGATGTCACATTAGAAGAAGGGGTATCCATTTGGTATTATACCGTTGTTCGAGGAGATGCAGGAGAGATTGTGATTCGAAAAAATACGAATATACAAGAACATGTTACGATTCACCAAAATCACGGAGGTAAGACTGTCATTGGAGAAGGAGTGACAGTGGGGCATGGTGCTATTCTTCATGGGTGTTCCATTGGAGATTATACATTAGTTGGAATGGGAGCCATTATATTAGATGATACCGTGATTGGAAAGAACTGTATTATTGGAGCTGGAAGTTTAGTTACTGGGAGAAAACAAATACCAGATGGAAGTCTTGTGTTAGGAAATCCAGCAAAGGTAGTGAGAGCTTTAACAGAAGAAGAAATGGCAGGCAACTATCATTCTATGAAAGAGTATTTAGAACTTCGAGAAGAGATGATTTTGAAAAAAATGTAAAAAATACAGAACTTGTATACAAGTATTTAATGGTTTTTGTAAGAAAGTCGAGGATTTCTTTTAAAATTCGAAAGAAATCCTTATAATTTACTTGCAATCTTTGCTGATTCGATATATAATTTCAATACCCTCAATAAATAAGGGCATAAAATTTCTTTTTTTATGCCCTTATTCATTGAGGGTAATTTGAAAAAATAATTATAGAGGTGTATCATGGAACTTTTAAAAGAAAGAATCCGAAAAGACGGTATTATAAAACCAGGCAACGTTTTAAAAGTGGACAGCTTTTTAAATCATCAAATGGATATCGATTTATTTGAAGAGATTGGAAAAGAGTTCAAGAGACTTTTTGCTGATTGCCCAATCAATAAGATTTTAACAATCGAAGCATCTGGTATTGGAATTGCTTGTATTGTTGCAAGACATTTTCATGTTCCAGTTGTATTTGCGAAGAAATCACAATCAAAAAATATTGAGGGAGAAGTATACTCCACACAAGTACAGTCTTTTACTCATGGAAGAACCTATGATGTTATGGTTGCTAAGAAGTTTTTAAGCCCAGAAGATAATGTATTAATTATTGATGACTTCCTTGCAAATGGTTGTGCTCTTTTAGGATTATCTCAACTTGTATTCGATTCTGGTGCTACATTATGCGGAGCGGGAATCTGCATTGAAAAAGGTTTTCAAGTAGGCGGAGAAATGATTCGTGCAGCTGGTGTCCGTGTGGAATCATTAGCAATTGTTGAAAGTATGGATCCAGAAACAGGAACAGTTGTATTCCGTGATGATGAAAAATAAGAATAGACAATAGATAGAATCAGCCGATAAAAGACGAGAAGATACTGAATCCATAGTTCTTCTCGTCTTTTATATAACAAGAGCCTAATTTCCCATCCAGAATAACGTGTGGGTTGCACATTTTTTGCCACTTTAAGCTATTTCTAGCAATACACACTTTACCATAGGCGAGCACTATAGGAAGAGAATTTACAATGTATTTTTTGTTTCATAAACGGCATAAGTCCAGTGAAAATGCTTCGATTATAAAAAATGTGAAGAATGTATGAATCAGTTGAATTTTTTTACATTGTGAGATACAATGAGACTATGTCAGTCAAAAGTGTTCCTTTTTTAATAGGAAAAAGCAATCCAAATTAGAAGAAAAATAATTTTTTTAAGAAAGGATATAACAATGATAAAGAAATTTTTAGTGACAGTTGGCTTAATAACCGGAATGGTTGGTGTATTAGCAGGATGTGGAGGTGTTACTGGGCAGTCAACAGCGTCAGAGAAAACTGTCGATCAGTTAGCAATGCCAAAAAAGGAAGAAACCGTTGCCACTATCTCTGTAAAAGATTATGGAGATATTAAGGTGAGGTTTTTTGAAGAACAAGCACCAAAAGCTGTTGAAAATTTTGTGACCCATGCAAAAGAAGGCTATTATGATGGCGTTACGTTTCATCGAGTGATCAACGATTTTATGATTCAAGGCGGTGATCCAGAGGGCACTGGTATGGGTGGAGAAAGCATTTGGGGAACTGCTTTTGAAGATGAATTTAGCGAAGATTTACTTCCAATTCGAGGCGCTTTATGTATGGCAAATGCAGGGGCTAATACGAATGGAAGTCAGTTTTTTATTGTACAGGCAAAGACAGTAGAGGATGGTATGTTTTCTTCTAATATTTCTTATACAGAGGAACAAATAAAGAAATTCAAAGAAAATGGAGGAACTCCTTGGTTAAAAGGACAGCATACTGTTTTTGGACAAGTGTATGAGGGAATGGACGTTGTAGATGAAATTGCACAAACAAGTGTTGATGAGTCAAGTGCTCCAAAGAAACCGGTTGTTATTGATCATATTACGATAGAACAATATAAAGGATAATAGTACTTAGAGACATCATAGCATTTCGATGAGAGGGGGGCTACTATGATGACGATTGAACTGGATCATCAGAAAAAAATACCATTTTATGAACAGATTTATAAATATGTTCGAGATGAGATAAAAAGTGGTAGTTTGAAGAAAAATGAGAAATTACCTTCTAGCAGAAAGTTAGCGTCTCATTTAGAAATTAGTCGAAATACAGTTGATATGGCTTATGCACAGCTTGTATCAGAAGGATATATTGCCGCTATTCCTAAAAGAGGGTATTTTGTTTGTGAGTTAGAAGAAGCCCTACCAAGACAGCCGTTAGAGGATGATTGGCTAGAAGAGGAAGAAGAGGAAAGGAATCAATATGCCATTGATTTTTCTCCCAATGGTGTAGATATGGATAATTTTCCGTATAATCAGTGGAGAAAATTAATGAAAGAAGTGATGATTACCGATAATAGCGAGTTGTTTCAATCAGGAAATCCACAAGGGGATCGTGAATTTCGAAACACGTTACGCCTTTATCTTCACCAATCAAGAGGAGTCAATTGTCAAGAAAATCAAATTATTATTGGAGCAGGTATGGATTATTTATTATTACTGCTCGGAATGTTATTAGGCAATGAGAATAAAATTGCATTTGAAAATGCAGTTTATCCACAGGCTTATAAAGTATTTCAAAGCCTTGGGTTCCAAAGTGAGAGAATTCCTTTGGATGGACAAGGCATGGTTGTGGAAGACCTAGAGCGATCATTATGTAGTGTTGCTTATGTGACACCTTCTCATCAATATCCGACAGGAATTGTTATGCCAATTAATCGACGTTTGAAATTATTGGCATGGGCAAATCAGCAAGAAGGGCGTTATATTATTGAAGATGATTATGATAGTGAATTTCGTTATCAAGGGCGTCCAATTCCAGCATTACAAGGAAACGATAGGAAAGGAAATGTGATTTACCTTGGAACTTTTTCAAAAGGGATTGCACCTGCCATCCGTGTTTCTTATATGGTGCTTCCACAAAGCCTTTACAAAAGATTCAAAGAGAAATTCTCTTTTTATTCTTCCACAGTTTCGAGAATTGATCAAGCAGTGATTACTCGATTTATGAAAGAAGGATATTATGAACGTCATTTGAACCGAATGCGAGGGATTTATAAAAGTAAACATGACTGTTTAGTCAATGCGTTAAAGCAATTTGGATCTCGGATTAGCATTTTTGGAGAGAGTGCGGGATTACATTTATTAGTTCAATATCATGGAGAAAAGAAGAAAGAAGAGCTTCTTTTGCTTGCAAAAAATCAAGGTATCAGGGTCTATCCTTTAGCAGATTATCAATTGGAGGAAGGACAAGAGGAGCCGATTTTTATTCTTGGATTTGCAAGATTATCCGAGGAAGAAATTGAAAAAGGAATTTCTATTTTAAGAGATATTTGGTAATTAAAAAACACAAAACAGAAAAAAGAAGGAGGGGATTGATATGCCTGTAATTACTCCAAAGGATACAATCCAAAAAACTTATCGTTTAGAAACAAGACAAGCAGATGACTTAGAAAAACTTGCAAAAGCGGTAGGAAGAACACAAAATGAATTAATTGTTATGGCGGTCACAGAACTTTTATATGAAAATCGTCAGTATTTTGTAAAAGATGTGATTGAGCGTAAATTAAAAGAAGAATTACATCAAATCGTATGTATTCGTGAAAATGATTATTGTTATAAAACATCTTCTTGGAGTCTTGAAATGATTAAGCTCGATGGAGATAAAGAAGGTGAAAGCTGGTTTAAATTTTGCTATCAAGCAAAAAATAAGAAAGACAAAATTATTTTTATGGAACAGGGAGAAATCGATGTAAAACGTGAAAAAGAGTGGGCTGTCTTTCTAAAAGATGTTATTGCAAATATGCAGCTTTATGCGGACATTGATGATGAAGAAACAGCAATGTTTTTCCACGAATATTTTGCAAGCCGTTCTTAAGGGCGACAACAATAGACAATAGGAGTGAGGAAAAATGTCAGAAAAAGATTTTGATACGATGGATCAAGAAAAGAAAGAAGAGAAAGAAGATACAAAAAAGGGAACAGATTCATCAAAAGAAGAAGAATACGAAGAATATTGTTTTTTATGCAGAAGAAGTGAAAGCCAGTGTAAGAACAAGCTCATTCACTTGCCAAATCATATTAATATTTGTCCAGAATGTATGCAAAAGACATTTGATGGTTTTAATAATTCCCCAAATGTGCAGTTTATTGATATGAATAATTTTGATATGTCCCAGTTAAATATGTTAAATTCTATGCCAAAATCTCAAAGAGTAAAGAAGAAAAAAGAGGATACGAAGGCAAAAAAAGAATTTAATTTAAAGGATGTTCCACCACCACATGAAATTAAAGCAAAGTTAGATGACTATGTCATTGGACAAGAGTATGCAAAAAAAGTGATTTCTGTGGCCGTTTACAATCATTATAAACGCGTTGCAACGAACACAATGGATGAAATTCAAATTGATAAATCCAACATATTGATGATTGGACCAACCGGTTCTGGTAAGACATATCTTGTGAAGACATTAGCCAATATGCTTGATGTGCCTCTTGCCATTACGGATGCAACTTCATTAACAGAAGCTGGGTATATTGGCGATGACGTAGAGAGCGTTGTATCAAAACTGCTTGCAGCCGCAGATAACGATGTGGAAAAGGCAGAAAGAGGTATTATTTTTATCGATGAAATTGATAAAATTGCAAAAAAACGCAATACAACTAGTCGTGATGTAAGCGGGGAATCCGTGCAACAAGGGCTTCTTAAGTTATTAGAAGGTAGTGAGGTGGAAGTGCCAGTTGGTGCTAGCAATAAAAATGCGATGGTACCTCTTGAACGCATTAATACAAAAAATATTTTATTTATTTGTGGCGGTGCCTTCCCAGAGTTGGAAACGATTATTAAAGAACGTTTAACAAAACAATCTTCCATTGGGTTCCGTTCTGACCTAAAAGACAAATATGACAATGAAACAAACTTAATATCACAAGTGACAATTGAGGATTTAAGAGAATTTGGAATGATACCAGAGTTTATTGGAAGACTTCCAATTATTTGCTCTTTAGATGCTCTTGATAAAGAAATGTTAATTCAGATTTTAAAAGAGCCAAAAAATGCGATTTTAAAACAGTATCAAAAGTTATTAGCATTAGATGAAGTGGATTTACAATTTGATGATAGTGCATTAGAAGTGATCGCGGAAAAGGCCCTTGAAAAGAAAACTGGTGCGAGAGCTCTTCGCGCGATTATCGAAAAATTCATGTTAGATATTATGTATCAGATTCCAAAAGATGATAATATTGGAAGAGTTACAATTACAAGAGAATACTTAGAAAATAAAGGTGCTCCAATTATTGAAATGAGAGGAGTACAAGCATTGCCAAATCACCAATCATAGTGATAAGAAAGTGCGAATTCAACTTTTTATACTCCTGCTTTTATAAAGTAGGAGTATTTTTTATTCTTTTATGAAATAAAAATATATAAAGTAAGCAAATAAAAGGATAAGAAAATGAATGGTGAACAATGTAAAAATGCGATCTATGGGGATTCTTATTTGGATTTAATTGTGGAATATAATAATGAGATTCGCTCTATTTATCAACAATATGAAACAACCTGCATTCAATTTGTCAACTACCGCTATGCCATCGTTCATATTGATGGAGAGCAATATCCACCATATAGTATTTCTCATTATGGATATCATCGAATTCCAAAGTGTTTTGGACTCATGGATCAGAGTAGTTTACAAGAAAGTGGAATTATAAGAGTACAAGAATTAGAAGCTCTAGATCTGCGAGGAAGAGGAGTTTTAGTTGGATTTATTGATACAGGGATCGATTATACCAATCCGATCTTTCAAAATGCAGATGGAAGTAGCCGAATTGTCTCTATTTGGGATCAGACCATTCGAGATGGTACTCCACCAGAGGATTTTTATTATGGAGCAGAATATACAAGAGAGATGTTGGATCAGGCGTTACAATCGGAAAATCCAAGGGAAATCGTTCCTAGTTTTGATGAAAATGGTCATGGCACGTTTTTGGCAGGGATTGCTACAGGAAAAAGAGATGAGGAGGCAGATTTTATTGGAGCTGCTCCCGATTCTGAACTTGTTGTTGTAAAATTAAAAGAAGCAAAAAAGAGTTTGATGGAATTTCAAGAAATTTATACGGATGATATTGTATATCAAGAAACCGATATTATGATGGGAATTCGATATTTGATCGGAGTGGCAAGACAACAGTTTCGCCCAATTGTAATTTGTATTGGGTTTGGGAGCAATCAAGGAGGAAAAGAAGGAAAAGGTGCGTTAAGTTCTTATTTGTCTTCTGTTGCAGAAAACAGTGGAGTTTGTGTAGTAGCTTGTGCAGGAAATGAAGGGCAAGCAAGGAGGCACTATTATGGACCAGGGAGAAAAGGGCAGAGAGTTGAGACGGTAGAAATTAATGTGGGAGAAGAAAAAGGCTTTTCTATGGAGTTGTGGGGAAGTTCTCCAAACACATATTCCATTGCACTTCGTTCCCCAGGGGGAGAGGTGATTTCTAGAATTCCTCCAGGGCTATCGGAAAGTCGAGAAGTCCAGTTGATTTTAGAGAGAACCAGAGTTCGGGTTGATTATCAGCTTGTAGAAAGCGCTACAGGAGATGAAGTTATTGTATTGGCGTTTCGAAATCCGACGAAGGGAATTTGGACTCTCGATGTTTATTGTGATGAATTAAATGATGCGGGATTTCATATCTGGTTGCCAATTCAAGGGTTTGTATCCGAGGGAACTTATTTTATTCGTCCCGATCCCGATACGACAATTGTTGTTCCAGGGGCGGCTCCATCCGTTTTAACGATGACTGCCTATCGCCATTTAAATAATAGTTTATATTTAGAAGCTAGTCGAGGGTATGGAAGAGCCTGCGGAGTAAAACCGGATCTTGCGGCACCAGGAGTTGATGTATATGGACCGAATATAAGAAAGGGATACACAACAAAATCAGGGACCAGTGTATCGGCAGCCATTGGAGTGGGAGCAGCAGCTCTTTTATTCGAATGGGGAATTATCAGGGGAAATGTGGAAAATATGGCGACAAATGAAGTGAAAAAGCTGTTAATCCGTGGAGCGGTACGAGATGGAGAACGGACGTATCCAAATCGAGAGTGGGGATATGGCAGATTAAATGTGTTTGGAGCGTTTCAAAGTCTAACACGCCTATAAAATTTGTAAAATATGGAAATTCAATTGTTTTCTCATAAAAGTAAAAAACTGATCCATACTAAACAAAGAAACAAAATAAGAGATAAAGTAAAGGAGATGCTTTTATGAAAAAGTTAACAAAAAAACTTGTAGCATTAACAATGACAGCCATGATGGTTTCCTTCACATTTGTAGGTTGTGGAACTGATAATAATGGTACAACAGAGGTACCAATGGATTCTACAACTACCAATGGAACAGATAATACAACAAATGGCACAACAAATGATACAACTGTAGATGGTGATGTTGGAACTTCTGGAAGAGGTGATGGTGTCATTGGTGATATGGCAAATGGTGTTGGAGATGCCGTTGGAGATGTAGCAAATGGAATTGGAAACGCTGTTGGAGACGTAGCAAACGGAATTGGAAATGCCGTTGGTGACGTTGTAAATGGTGGTTTTAAGTCTTATGAAGATGCCCATGATTATTTATTAGGACAGCTTGGAGCTCAAGACAATGATGCTTCTTATGAAGTTCGAAATGTAAAAAAAGAAACCGTTGCTTACCAAGATGGCCATAAAGGATATGAATTTGAAATCCATGATACAAGAAATGGAAATGATAAAAAGGTTGGAACTTTTTATGTAGATGAAAAAGATGGAAGAGTCTACAAAATGAACGAAAATGGAAACGGTATAACAGCATATCCATTTTCTTAAAGAAAAATAATAAAGTAGCAAAGTGTTTTTTTTACCTTCTTACTTTTTTATGCTCGCCATATAAGAGAAATCTATTCTTATATGGCGATTTTCTTTTTTCTAAATCTTGACAAAACTTCCTTTCCTATTATAAGATGATATTTATGCGTATTTATACGAACAAATAGAGAACATAATGATAAAATAGAATTACAGGAGGTCTTATAGTGGCTGATTTAACAAATGAAATAAAGAAACGTCGTACATTTGCAATTATTTCTCATCCAGATGCTGGTAAAACAACATTGACAGAGAAATTTCTTTTATATGGTGGCGCAATTAATACAGCAGGTTCCGTAAAAGGAAAAGCAACATCAAAACATGCAGTTTCAGACTGGATGGAAATCGAGAAACAAAGAGGAATTTCTGTTACTTCCTCTGTTCTTCAATTTAACTATGATGGATTTTGTATTAACATTCTTGATACACCAGGGCATCAAGATTTCTCAGAGGATACGTATCGTACATTAATGGCAGCAGACTCTGCAGTTATGGTAATCGATGCTTCAAAAGGGGTAGAAAAGCAGACAATTAAATTATTTAAAGTATGTGTTATGCGAAATATTCCGATTTTTACCTTTATTAATAAATTAGACCGTGAAGCAAATGACCCATTTGAACTTCTCGATGAAATTGAAAATGTACTCGGTATTCGTACTTGTCCTATCAATTGGCCAATTGGTTGTGGAAAACAATTTAAGGGAGTTTATGATCGAAATACAAAAATGATTACAACGTTCAAAGCGGTATCAAGTGGCGGACAAAAAGTCGCTGAGACACAAGAAATTCCTGTTGATTCAGAAGATACAAGAAATGAGATCGGATATGCATTACACGATCAGTTGTTAGAAGATATTGAATTATTGGATGGAGCTAGTGATGAATTTGATCAAGAACGTGTCAGTGCAGGGCAGTTAACACCAGTATTTTTTGGTTCTGCGTTGAACAACTTTGGTGTGGAAAACTTTTTACAGCACTTTTTAGCTATGACAACATCTCCACTTCCAAGAAAGTCTGATATTGGAGAAATTAGCCCATTTAGTGATAATTTTTCTGCGTTTGTCTTTAAAATTCAAGCAAATATGAATAAAGCGCATCGTGACCGTATTGCGTTTATGAGAATTTGTTCTGGTAAGTTCACTGCTGGAATGGAAGTATATCATATGCAGGGCAAAAAGAAGATTAAGCTATCACAGCCACAGCAGATGATGGCGGAAGAAAGACATATTGTTCAAGAAGCCTATGCTGGAGATATTATTGGTGTATTTGATCCAGGTATTTTCTCTATTGGAGATACGATTTGCACAGGAAATGAAAAATTTGAATATGAAGGAATCCCAACATTTGCTCCAGAACATTTTGCAAGAATTCGTCAAGTGGATACAATGAAGAGAAAACAATTCATTAAAGGAATCAATCAGATTGCCCAAGAAGGTGCGATTCAGATTTTCCAAGAATACAATACAGGAATGGAAGAAATTATCGTTGGTGTTGTTGGTGTTCTTCAGTTTGATGTATTGAAATTCCGATTAGAAAATGAATATAATTGTGAAATTCGAATGGAAACACTTCCTTACTCTGATATTCGTTGGATCAAAGATCGAGAAATGGATATGAATAAGTTAAAAGGTGTCTCTGATGTGAAGAAAGTAAAAGACTTAAAAGGAAATCCATTGCTTTTATTCTCCAATCAATGGACGATTCGTATGGTATTAGAGAGAAATGAAGGTCTTGAATTATTAGAATTTAGCAAATAAAAGGAAGTCGCCAAATCCAATGGGTTTTGGCGATTTTTTCTT
>OBXV01000426.1_pt1 | contig 22772 bp, 19 predicted proteins | sample 1495451 | NCBI WGS metagenome assembly OBXV01 (sample SAMEA2580178, study PRJEB22360) | human gut metagenome | biome: human gut; feature: human-associated habitat; material: faeces | place: Denmark | collected 2008/2010 | reverse complement strand
CATCAGCATCATCGAACCACTGACTCCCGGCACAACCATCGTTGCCGCCGCAACAACCCCTACAAAGAATAACTTAATTACATTGACAATCCCAAATGTGACATCCGCTGTCTTTCCTCCGGTCTCTCCAAGCATCGCCATCAGAATCACGATTGCAAAAAAGACAAGAAATGGAATTATTTTCCCGATTGTGACTGAATGTCCTTTCACCTTCTTTACAATAAATGGAAGACTTCCAATGATCAGACCGCAAAACGCAAAGTTCGTCGGGATTGGATATGTATCAAGTAAGAATTCAAACAATTTCGACAATACGACAATTGCAATTCCTGCCCCAGCAAAAATTGGGATCAGAAGCTTCATACTTTGTTTAAACTCGCTCTTCAAGTGGGTAATTGAATGAATCAGCTTGTCATACAGCCCCATGGCAACCATCATGGTTCCACCGCTGACTCCCGGAATGATATTCGCAATTCCGACAACCATTCCCTGCAATATTTGTTTCAGCATACATTAATCTCCTTTCCATGCACTCTGCTAAAAAATTTAGCATAAATCCTCTCTTTTTTCAATCTTTCTCTTTTGATTTACAAAAATTTTATTTCTTTTACGGACTTTCGCGTGCTTCTCTAGGCTTATCTCTGAAAATACTGCTTTGCAAGTTCCTGAAATCTCGGCAGCGCACCAATAATTGTCTCATATGCCACACAGTAAGCAATCCGCACATAACCTGGACACCCAAAAGAACTTCCTGGCACAAGAAGGATATTGTATCCCTTTGCCGCCTCACAGAACGCTTTCTCATCTTCGATTGGAGATTTCACAAACAGATAGAAAGCTCCCTGCGGCTTTATACAGCTGAATCCACACTGTCTCAGCCCTTCATAAAGTGTTTCCCGGTTTCTATTATAATAGGTAAGATCTGTTTTTTCTCTAATACATTTAGCAACCACCTTCTGAAGCAACGTCGGTGCATTGACAAATCCTAAAATCCGATTTGCCACACCCGCTGCCGCAATCACATCACAACTGTCTGCCACTTCTGAAGGAATCACAAGATACCCAATCCGCTCTCCCGGAAGGGACAGAGACTTACTATAAGAATATGCCACAATCGTATTTTTATAATATTTTGTCAGATACGGTACTTCCACTCCATCAAAAGCAAGTTCCCGGTAGGGTTCATCGGAAATCAAATAGATCTCAGTCCCATATTCTTTTTGCTTCTCCTCCAAAATTCGTGCCATTTCCCGGATTGTCTTCTCTGAATACACAACACCGGTCGGATTGTTCGGCGTATTCACGATAACCGCCTTCGTCTTCGGAGTAATTTTCTCCGCAAATTCAGTAAGCTTTGGCTGGAAAGTTTCTGTGTCCGGTGAGATCTCCACAAGTACACCATCCACATTGGATGTGTAACTTCTATACTCACCGAAATACGGTGCAAAAACAATCACTTCCTCCTGCGGGTTGATAAGCGTCTTTAAAATCACATTCAAGCCTCCCGCTGCACCGACTGTCATGAGAATATTTTCTGCAGAAAACTCCGTCTGAAATCGCTCATTCAATGACTCTGCCACTGCCTGGCGTACCTCTTCATATCCTGCATTGCTATTCGTATAGCCATGAAGTTCCAGCGGTGCCTCTTCCTTTACAATGGAAATCAGTGCTTCCTTTACCGCCTCCGGTGCTTCCACATTTGGATTGCCGAGACTGAAGTCAAATACATTTTCTCTCCCGTACAGCTTTGCAAGACGGTTACCTTCCTCAAACATCGCGCGGATGGCAGAACTATTTGCCACCATCCCTTTCATCTTCTCTGCGATCATACTGTTGCCTCCCTCTTTGTCACAGTTCCTTTTTCCACAAGAAATACCGGGCGGTATGACAGTTTTGCTTTGCGAAGTCCTTCTGCCCCAGTGTCTTCCTCACGGTTAATGTATTTATATTTCATACACTCGTGTTCCACAAACTGCTGATTGATCATCGGATAAGCACCTTGGATCTCTGCAAATGCTTTTTCAATATGGACTACAAATGTATCGTCACTGACTTCCTCTCCAAGGGTAAATGCAACAACCTTTCCATTCACTCTCAGAAGCCCCCCGGTCAGCTCCAGTTCTTCATAGAGCCGCAGAGAATTGAGTGTTACACACATCTCTGCATTTTTCTCTTCATCTGCCTCACATCCATTTTCAATCCGCCATTGCAGTGCCATCTGAAAGCACTCTTCGATATTTTCTTTTGTAATCTTTTCATACGACCAATCTTCATTTACTTGTTTGAATTTATTGATATGATTTCGCTTACCGTGAAGCTTTTTGCCAGAAAGTGTCGCCAGTTTCTCAGACTCGTAGACATAATCTGCACTGTCTCTGTCGTATTCGATTTGAAACTGTCCCGGATACCACTCTTCCAGCTGTGCAAAGTTCTCTTCTGTGACACAGTACATCGTAAACGGATACCCCTGTTCCCTGCTGTACTCCATCAACACTTCGATCGTCCGCTTGACATCCTTTGGATCTCCCACCGGGTAGGCAAAGGACAATCCATTTTCCTTTGACCGAAAGACAACCGTATTTTCTACCATCGCATAGCCTACTTGATAAAACTTCGCCCACAGGTACACGTTAACAAACGTGCGCTCACAGCTTCGCGATGGATACTTTCTAAAGTAAGATGTCAAAAGTTCCTTATCCTCCAAAGTCGGTCTTCGAAAGTCTATCGTTATCATTTTATTCTACCTCTTCTCAAATTTTGCTTTTCTCTGTTTTCCTGCTGCCATTGCCTTCTTCGCACTTCTTTAAAAGCGTTTTTTCAGGCAGTGTATCTATTTCTAGCACTCGATCCCTTTTCGGAACTGCATCTGATAAAGGTCGGCATACACGCCGTCTTTCTCGAGCAGCTGCTCGTGAGTTCCTTCTTCCTCGATACCATTCTCAGTCAGCACAAGAATCCGCTTTGCATTTCGAATCGTAGAGAGTCTGTGCGCGATCACAAATGTCGTACGGTTCTTTGCCAGACGTTCTAAGGACTGCTGCACAACTTTCTCACTCTCATTATCCAGCGCTGATGTAGCCTCATCAAAAATCAGAATCGGCGGATTCTTTAAGAATACCCGTGCAATAGACAGACGCTGCTTTTGTCCTCCGGAGAGTTTCACACCGCGCTGACCGATATCTGTATCATATCCTTCCGGAAAACTCATGATAAATTCATGGGCATTTGCATTTCTCGCTGCCATAACCACTTCCTCATCTGTCGCATCCGGCTTTCCATAACGGATATTTTCCATAATCGTCCCTGCAAACAGGTAAACATCCTGCTGCACAATTCCAATATTATTTCTCAGGTCATCTAACTTCATATCCCGGATATCAATGCCATCAATCCGGATAGCACCCTCTGACACCTCATAAAAACGTGGGATCAGGCTGCAGATTGTAGTCTTTCCGACACCTGATGGACCGACTAATGCCATATAATCTCCTGCCTCCACATCCAGATTGATGTGATCCAGTACATTTTCCGTACTGCCCTCATAATGAAAAGATACATTTTCAAACTCAATCTTTCCTTCCAGATGCTCCACACTGACTGCATCTTCTTTGTCCTTGATATCCGGTGCGATCGACAAGATTTCAAGAAATCTCTCAAAACCTGAATATCCATTCTGGAACTGCTCTGTGAAATTGACAAGTTTCTTCACCGGTTCTGTAAAGTTATTGATATACAAAAGAAATGTGATCAGGTCAGTCACCGCCACTGTTCCCGCTGCCATAAACCGCACTCCGGCGATCAAAACAACAACAGTAACAAGTGTTGTCAAAGCGCCAAGCCCAGAATTGTATGCTCCCATATAGCGGTAGCTGATCTTCTTTGCTGCAACAAAGCGGTCATTTCCATCCTGAAACTTCTTCATCTCAATCTTTTCATTCGCAAACGATTTCACAACACGGATCCCTGAAAGGCTGTCCTCAATCTGGCTGTTAATATCTGCAATTTTCTCTCGATTTCTCTTAAACGCCCGCTTCATCTTCCGGTTATAATATCCCGCATACAGAATCATGACCGGAATAAATGCAAACGCGACAAGTGTCAGCTTCGCATTGATACTAAATAAGATTGCAAAAGATCCAACGAGCTTGATAATAGAAATCACGATATCTTCCGGTCCGTGATGCAAAAGCTCTGTGATATCAAACAAATCGCTCGTAATACGAGACAACAGTCCTCCAACCTTCTGATTATCATAGAACGCAAAGGTCAATTTCTGGTAATGTCCAAAAATATCCCTCCGCATATCCGCTTCCATCTTTGCACCCATCAAATGTCCATAATATCCGATAAAATAATTACAGCCAAATTCCAAAATAACGAGTCCAAACATCAGGACACCGATCCACGTAATCGTATGCAACACATCCTCTGCCGGGAAATATACGACCTCATTTGTAATATAACGGACGATCAACGGCAGGATCAATGTGACTGCCGCTCCCAGAATTGCAAAAAACATATCACTGAAAAACAATCCTTTGTACGGCTTATAATATGCCGCAAGTTTCTTTAACTTCTCTCCCATCTTTTCTTTCCTCCATCCTTCTCTTCCAAAAATGTTCCTTTTTCTTTTGCAAAATGAAAAAGTTCCCGCTTCACATCTGCGATTGTTCTCTGTTTTAGCAGATCTTTACAGCATGCATTTAAATCCCCATAAATCCCCGCCATCACATCTGCCATCCCCGATGCCACACAACATTTTTTCTCGGGAGACCCGCTCCGCCACGAAGTCGACACAAAAGAAATCTGAAGCGCCTCCGCTACCATGGCAAGTGTCACTTCTTCTGCTTCCCGAAAGAAGAGATATCCTCCCTCCGTCCCTTCTTTTGTACGGATTAAATCAGCCCTTTTCAATTTTGCCATCACCTTCCGGATCCGAGCCGGGTTGGTGCACACATTCTTTGCCAACTCTTCACTGGAGATCACGATTCCCTTATGTTCCAGAAACACAAGTGCATGGACCGCGATCGCAAATTCACTTGTCATTTTTGTGTTCCCCCCTGCTTCTGTGTCTGTTCAATAATATTTCGCATCACATCTTCACTTAACTGACCACTGACATATCCATATACATTCCCATCCTTATCAATCATAAAAGTTGTCGGAAATGCACTGATTCCATAACTTGAGAAAATCTCCCCGGTCGTATCCATCACAACTGGATACGTGTATCCATTTTCTTCCAAAAACGCCTTGATCTCTTCCTCAGAAGCTTCCCCTCCAAGATCCGGTGCTGCAATTCCCAGAATCACCACATCACTGTCTTCTTGTGCTTCATATTCTTCATGCAGCTTCTGGATCTCCGGCATCTCATTCCGGCATGGTCCACACCAAGTCGCCCAGAAATTCAAAAAAACGGTCTTTCCTTTATATTCTGATAATGTATGCGTATTCCCATACTGATCTTGTAGTGTAAAGTCGATGGAAGGAACGGTCTCTCGTTGATCGTTTTCCTTCTTTTCTTCCTGTTTGCTTTCTCCGGCACTTGTTTCCTTCTCCCCGGAAGTATTATCCTGCCCGGTATTTTTCTGTTGGGCTGCTGACTGATTTTTCTGTTTTTTTGCATTTTCTGTTTCATTCCCTGCTATGGAAACTTTTGATAAGTATCCGGTGACTGCATTCATCTTCCCTGTAAACATGAAGAGTCCCATCAAAACCATCAGTATCCCGCCTACTTTTACCGTATATTTTACAACATTCATATGCTTTTTTAACAGCTCCAGAAGGCTTGTCGTAAACAGCCCCAGTACAAGAAATGGGAGCACAAATCCAAGTGTATATACGCCGATCAATGCAAACCCCATCCACTTTGTCCCGGCGGATGCCGCCATCAAAAGCACACTCGTCAACGCCGGACCTACACACGGGGTCCACGCAAAACTAAACGTAAATCCCATCAGCAGCGCGGTCAGCGGGGACATTGCAAGCACATCAAGATGAAATGGCAGTCTGCGCTCTTTTCCAAGTAATCTGCTCGGACCAAAGACACCAAGCTGATAGAAACCAAATGCAATCACTAAAATTCCACCGATTCTTGCAAACAACATCTGATTTTTCTGCAAAAAGCTCCCAAGTGCAGATGCGCCAAGTCCCAGAATGAAAAATGCAAAGCTAACTCCTACCACAAAACAAACCGTATGGATCATCACTTTTCGTCTCTCATAGTGAACCTTTCCATCCTCCCCAATCTCACCCGTTCCGCCTGACAGATACCCCATATACAGCGGAATCAGCGGCAGAACACAAGGAGAAAAGAAACTAAACACCCCCTGTAAAAATACTGTCAATACCGGAATGCTGATGTCCAGCGAAAATCCCATAAAACCACCTCTTTCCTTATTTTCTTTTTACATTTTTTGACAGAGATCCGTTTCCTTTTTTGTCTGTGCAAAATTTTCCTGTGGATATCTGTACAAATTGTAACTTTTTTCATTACATTATTTAACTGTAACTTTATCAAATACATTTTTTGTTGTCAAGAAGCATTTTTTCCAAATCGAACATTCTGTTTTCCTATTTTCCATACAAACTTCCAGAGCTCCGTAAGCAGTTCCCTATAGGAAAAAGACACCCCTTGGCATTTCCTGGAGTGTCTTTTTCTATTGCAAAGCTATTGTCATTCTCTGATTTCTCTTAGACAAATTTTCTTCTATTTTGCTTTTTCTCTTTATTTTTCTTCTGATTCTTTCTGCCCTTCAATATCCTTTTTCTCGTCTGTGTCATTTTCTCCTGCCACATCATATGCCGGACCGATCAAAAGAAGTTTATCTACATTCATCTCTTCTGCCGGGCAGAGATCTGTGCGTGCCTTCATTGTAATGACTGCAAGTTCATCACTTCCACTATACAGCGGCTGATCTCCGCGATTTGCAAATGCAAGATTGACATAAGCGGTTCCATCACTGTATACCTTATTGACCGTCAGATTTTCCATCGCTCCTACCGCCTTCGTTCCGACAGCTGATACAAATTCCAGATGTGAAGGATCATAATCGATGACAGCTCCAAATGCATTGACATGTTTCGCATCTTCTGCAAGTACCGTAAAGGTCACTGTCTCACCGGCTCTGATACATGATTTTTCTGCACAAAGTGTTGCCTGCCCGGATACTTCTCCGCTCTGTTTTGTGCCTCCATCGAGTTGGAACATTGTAAATGCATAATCATAAACATCATAGATGCCGTTCATATTGATATCTCCACTTCGCTTCTGGATTTGATCCACAAAGTTGGAACCATCCTTGACAGAAGTTCCAAGGTAATTTTTCATATTGGTATAATCACCCTCTGAAACCGTCTCATTCTTATTAGTACTTCCGACTGCAAATGGCTTGGATCCATCTTTTTTGTATACCGGAAGTTCATGGGATGCAAAGTAATTGCGCCGCGATTTCATAATCTGAAGTTTCAGATAACGTGCACTGACTCCGGTGAGCGGAACTGTCTTTGCATTTTCTTCTACTTCCAGATCCGTGTTATATACCCACTCTTCCTCTTTTGTTCCATCCCATTCCAGTTTCCAATGTTTTCCATCTAAACTGGAGTAGACATTCATACGCTCTACGGTACCACTTCCATAACTGTCGCGTGGATAATACTCAAATTTATCCAGTTCGTAAGCTGCACCAAAATCATAGATGAACGGAGTCTTGTCACCGACAACATCCCCCACTGCGAAGAATAATCCACGGAAGCTGTGGTCTGTCGCATACTTCAGTGCTCCTGCCTCATCTCCTCCGGTCCATGAAATCGTTCCAAGTGCACCAATCTCATTTCTCCACGGATCCAGCAGAGAACTGGTCACAAGCTGCTCACTCCATGCAGAATACCCTTCCGCATTTCTCGCCCGCACGCAATAAGTATGCTCAGAATGATAGTCAAGATCATCATGGATATAAGAAAGTGCATCTCCCATGGCATAAAGATTTCCATCCACGAGCATCTCATATTCAGATGCTCCTTTGCTTTCTGTCCAGCATAATCCGATGCTTGTAGAAGTTTTCGCTTCTTCTGCTGCCGTCAGCTGCGGTACAGAAAGAGCACCATTTTCTTTTTCCGCCATCCGGCAAACGGTATTTTCAAATCCCAGAATCTCTACGATCTGTTTTTCTTTCTGGCTGTCCACTGTTGCGAGTTTTACATACAGCTTCGGCTCTGCCTGAACCTTTTCTACCATTGCGCGTAAAATCTTTTCTTCCTCAGAAGCGTAGGTACGGATCATTGGATGTTCGTCATAGAAGAAAATCCCCTCTCCTTTCTTTGGCTCACTTTGCTCAAAGATTTCCAGATTTTCTGCTTCTGTCAGATGCAACTTTTCTTCTCCATTCCATGCTGTTACTGCCTCCGGACGGTTTGACAAATGTACGATAAATGTGCTGCTACGCTTTTCCTCATATCCTTCATAAGTACCTTCGGAGCATTCTGCTGTCAGAATCGCCTTTCCTTCCTTCACACTGGAAGTATAGGTCGTTGAAACATGACTTCCATACGAAACATGGTCAATGGTTCCGTATTTCTCATCCTCCTCCGTCTGATTATGGATATATTTTCCATCATCCTCGTAAGTTGTATAAAAGCTGTCTCCATCCGGCCAGAATTCTATCATCCGCTTTGTCCGGTCAATGGCATCCGGCGTATTGTTTGCCTCATACATTGGAAGAATCGTTCCATTTTTTACAAACACCGGCAGTTTCCAAAGCGGCGCCGCAAAATTATTAAGCACTTGTCCGCCCAGATATTTTTCTCCGGTCAGATAATCAATCCACACTTCGTCTGGATCCGGAAGGTAAATGTGGTTTCTCACATCATTTCCCTCTTCATCTGCAGCTGTATTTTTATAAACTGGCGCAACTAAAATATTTGCTCCAAGCAAAAACTGGTACTGCATATTTCTGCTGTATGCATACGCATCTTCCGGATATTCCAAAAACATTGCACGCACGATCGGAAGTCCCGTGTCATCATTTCCCGTATCCATATTTGACGCAGAGACAGCTGTCGTATAAATATATGGCATCAACTGTGACTTGATTTTCATATACATTCGGTTAATCCCCGTATACGGATCCCCAAATGTGTACGGTGCTTTCATGTAAGTGCCCCATCCGTCCATATTTAACATCTGAGGTGTGAACGATTTCCACTGATAGTCACGCGCAGCAATCAGTGCCTTTCCTCCGAAGATTCCATCCATATCACTACCAATATTTGGATTTCCGCTCAGAGAGCTTCCGATATAAGTCGGGATATGGAAACGGATATATTCCCAGTTTCCTCCGGTCTGGTCACCGCTCCACACACTGTTAAAACGCTGTGAACCTGCCCATCCGTCCAAAGAGATAATATTCGGGCGAAACTGCTCTGCTGTCGTGATAATGTCATAGGCCGTCTTCACTCCATTTAACTGGAAAGAGTATCCCGGTCCTACCCATGCAACATCGGTCTTCAATGTGGTCGCCCCTCCGACAGATACTTCCTTCCGGAAATCCCGAAGCAGGTGCCAATATGTCTGATTGTCTGAGTCCGGTACCAGATTACTCTCTGTCCAAAGTCCGGCTGCAACCCCTTTGCTGTTTGCATACTCTCTGAACTTCGCAAGATTTTCTACATTGGCATCTACCGCTGCGATTCGTTCTGGAGAACTGCTTCCATCCTCATTGACTCCCCCTTGTACATAATAGCCATTCTGTCCATATCCCCCACCATATCCATCATTTGGGAGGAAATATCCAAGCGGCATATCGTATCTGACGTACTGATCCAATACAGCTCTCGCTGAATATTCATATGGCGCATCTACATTTTCAGGGTAATGCTCTGCTGCCACTTTTGGTCCTTCTCCATTTAAGGATTCTGAATGTTGTCCTTCTGACAAACGATATCCGGTCGCCATACCACTTTCATATTTTGTCATCCCTGCGGCGGTGCTTTCGGCGATTCCTTTAATGTTCCATTCCTTCTCTCCACCTTCGTCAGACCACGCATCGCGATTATAACAATTTAGATGTCCTTCGTAAAATCCATATTCCGGCAAAAGCAGCGGATTTCCAGTTACATGATAGTAGGCTTTTAAAATCTCCTGCGTAATTCGGCTTCCATTTTCTCCGTCAGACAGAAAATAGTAAGCACTAAACTTCGCTTCTTTATGCGCAGTGCGCACAACCGCAGTCTCACTTTCTCCAAAATCATAACTTCCATCGGCAAATGTATTTCTCAGAACCCCATAGCCTCCCGTCGTAAAATAAAACGGATTCGGTGATGCAACGCCTCCGTCCATCCATGCGCTTTCATTGACGATCTGAATAGTCTTTCCAGTATGTACAAACCTTCCATTCTGTGTGCCACCACCGTAGAAATTTTCTTTTTCTCCTCTGACAAGTGTCTGAACTGTCTCCTCACCGATCATGAGACCTTTGACTTCCTCAAGAACGGTCTTGCCGCTGACAGAAATTTTCATCTTTGCCGTTGCTTTATCAAAACTTACTTTTGTCTTTCCACAGCAGAGATCGATCGTCTGATTTTCCTCGCAGATTTCTACTTCCGGTTTTGTATAAAAATCTGACTCGTCCGGACACTGCTGAATCTTTGCTGTATGCTCCTTCTCTCTCGGAGCCGCATAACTCTCAAATGCTCCGCTCGGATCTACATCATAGCGGAAAATAGTTTCTTCCAGAAAAATAAGTTTTCCCTTAATATTTTCCTCAAATGTGAGCCAGACGATATGACCTTCCTCTCCCTTTTCCACCGCTTTTACACCTGTTAACGGACCACAAAATCCCCCGTTCTTTTCTCCTGCTTCCAGATGCGGCGCCATCTTCTGATTATTCTCGCTCATAGTGTTCCTCCTGTTGTGCAAACTTCTTGCTTTTGTCGGGCTTATTATATAATACATCCAGCTTTTTTACTATATATCTGGCTTTATATACAAACAGATAGGACATTTTGACAATACAGCTTTTCTTCTGTTTGGCAAACTTATAGATTTCATCCATTAAATAAACCTCAACCTTGTACGCTTTATCCTCTGGACGTTCGGCTGCATCTTTGCTGAAAACTAGACACCATTTATTCCCCATATAAAAACATTTCTGCGATGCAGATATCATCATACTTTGTTCCGCTCCTGCTGTCTTTGATCGTCACGATACAAGAATCAACAGAAATACTTTGTCCAAAATCAATGTAAATCATAGAATCCATTGGTGCAGAAAAATTCGGAACATACGATTCCAATCTTTTTGTCCAGATTCGATCTCCTGCTTTGATTTCCAGTTCCAATGGAATTCCATTTTTTGTATAGATATCCTCTGAACTTAAGTACCCTGGAAGAACAGCAATTCCTCTCACACTCTGTTTTTCTTCTGAGTCAAATAAAAGATATTCTCCGATTCCAACGCCATCCACTCCCTCTATCCAGCAGGTAGCCGGATTTCTGTCCAAAAGAGCTGCTGTACTATGATCATATCCCTCTTCCTGCAGTGTAGAACTTGCAGAAACACGAAATGCTAAAGGATTCTTCTGTCCCTCTGCTTTATCCTGATTTGTACTTTTCTCTGTCCAAGTGTTCACAGACTGTAATGTATAACCACCCCACATGCTTTGCGAATTTTCTATCAGAGTAACATCAAACACTGCTGAGTACGGTTGTGCCTCCTGCATTTCCGGCGTATAATGAACTTCTCCATAGACTTCTATTTCATCCTCTGATATCTTTTTTAGTTGCATGATCTGAGGAGTATCATTTCCATAGGCCGAAGTTGGCGTTACCCCTTCCAGCACAACCATTCCATCTGAAATTTCCACATGCTCTTCGTTGAAAGCTCCTGTCCCGATAGAATTCTCCAAATATTCCCTGACAGTCTCTTCCGGAATCTCCCATCCCATCTGCCCGAGCTTGGCAGACTCTCCATCCACAAAAGGAATCTCAAACCATATCGACCGTATCAAAAATGAATACGCAAACTCTTCATTGACCACAACTCCCTCTGAGAAATTTTTCCCATTTCCTCCTGCATCCAGTTTACAAAGCAGGCTCAGAAAATCAGTGATCTCATTCTGCACATCGGCATCCAGTGTGATGATCTGTGGATATGTCTCATCTTTCTCCTTTGTTTCGTTGGAAACCTTTTCTTCTTCCTCTTTTTTAACGCTCTCCTTCTTTTTTCTTGCTTCCTTCTTTTCTTCTGCTTCTTGCGCCTGTCTCTCCTTTTTCTCAGAAGCCACACCTGCCTTATACATGGCAAATGCTCCTCCTCCGCATAACAGAAGAATACCCGTTGAAATAGCAACTGCCCAGATTTTCTTTCTGATTGATTTCTTATGAGTCTTCTCCTTCTTTGAACCCCTGCTTTCCGTTGCTTTCATCTCATTGCTGACACCGCTTTCTGCCCCGCAATACGGGCAAAATCTCACACCCTCTTTGATCTCTTTCCCACATTTTTTACAGAACATCTTCCCTCTCCTTTGTTTTGATTTCTTTTTTCTTTCTTCCAACAGTAAAACTCTATATAAAAAAAGAGAACTACCCTTCAACGTTCTATCTCCTGCTGACTGGTATTTCTCTTTTATTTTTTACTTTGTAACAGTTTTCTCTTCTTTGACCACTTTTTGTAGACAAGAACAATTATTCATTCATATTACTCAGTTTTGCCGCCTGATCTGCTGCGATCAAACTGTCAATCACTTCATCTAAATCTCCGTTCAAAATGCTGTCCAGCTTATGCAGTGTCAATTTAATTCTATGGTCTGTCACACGTCCCTGTGGGAAATTGTAAGTACGGATCTTCTCCGAACGATCTCCTGTTCCAATCTGGCTTCTTCTTGCCTCTGCCTCTGCGGACTGCTGTTTTTCTAACTCTAATTCATACAGTTTTGAACGCAGTAAGCGGAATGCTTTCTCTTTGTTCTGAAGCTGTGATTTCTCTGTCTGGCTGTAAATCACAATTCCTGAGTCTGTTGTATTGACACACTGCCCACCATTTCCAGATGCTCTCATTACATCGATACGAATATCTTTCTCTTCGATCACAACATCCACTTCCTCCGCTTCCGGCATCACCGCAACAGTGATTGTGGATGTGTGGATACGTCCACCGGACTCTGTCTCCGGCACACGCTGTACACGGTGTACTCCACTTTCGTATTTCATCCGAGAGTAAACGCCCTGTCCACTTACCATGAATACGACTTCCTTAAATCCACCGATTCCATTTTCATTGACAGAGATCATCTCTGTCTTCCATCTCTTGCTCTCTGCATAATGCACATACATACGATATACTTCTGCCGCAAACAAAGCCGACTCATCTCCACCGGCTCCGGCACGAATCTCTACCATAATATTCTTATCGTCGTTCGGGTCTTTTGGAAGAAGAAGAATCTTCAATTCATGCTCTAATTCCTCCACACGTTTTTTCGAGGAGCTGAGCTCTTCTTTTGCAAGTTCTCTCATCTCTTCATCAGATTCGATTTCAAGCATTTCCTCACTATCTGCGATAGACTGTTTTGCTTTTTTATATTCTGTATATGCCTCCACGATCGGAGCTAAATCAGCCTGCTCTTTCATCAGCTTCCGAAACCGTTCCTGGTCATTTGCAACATCCGGTTCCTGAAGTTCGCCCATGATTTCCTCATAGCGGATCAACAGATCTTCTAATTTATCAAACATATCTATTCCTCCATTTCTCTCATCTATTGTACATGCCGGATACCACACGGTCAAGTCCCGCCAGATCCTTTTTTACCGTTACCTCTGTAAACCCGGCTTTCTCCATCATCTTTGCAACATCCTCTCCTTGATCATACCCGATTTCAAAGAGGAGCCAACCACCCTGCTTCAAATGTTCCCGGCTTTTTTCTGTAATCTTTCTATAAAAATATAATCCATCTTCTTTTCCGTCCAATGCAATCATCGGATCATGCAGCCTTACTTCCTCTTCCAGTTCCTCAATTGTTTTTGTTCGGATATACGGCGGATTGGACACGATCAGATCATATCTCTCGGCAACTTGTTCAAACAGATCGCTTTTCAGAAACGTGACATCAGCATTTAGGCTCTCTGCATTTCTTTTCGCCACCTGAAGCGCTTCATCCGAAATATCTGCCCCGACTGCCCGGATCCCTTTCCGGTAATGTTCCAGACTGATCAAAATACATCCGGAACCGGTACACATATCCAGCACTTGTTCGTTTCCACTCAAATGAGACAATGCTTCCTCTACAAGTATCTCTGTATCCTGTCGCGGGATTAACACATGTTCATTGACAATAAATGGCAATCCCATAAATTCCTGCTCCCCAGTAATATGCTGAAGCGGAATCCTCTGCGCCCGCCTGCTGATACAGTCAAAATATCTTTCCGCCGCTTGCTCTTCAGATAATACATCGTCCTGCTGATTCCTGTCACATATTCGAGCAGATACCAGGCATCCAGTTCTGCCTCCGCGATTCTTGCCTGCTTCAGACGAAAAATTCCTTCTTTATATAGTTCCTGTATCGTCATACTGATCCCCTTTTACCAATCCCGTTAGATTTTGTCATCTCTTTTGCAATCTTCTCATTGATTTTGCCCACATCCTGTTCTATGGCTCTTCCGGGAAATTTTCCTTTTGGTATTTCTTCCAGTCAAAGACTGCTTCTACCGAACAGATTGCCACTTCGATCATATCATCATCCGGCTCTTTCGTCGTCAGATTCTGAAGCGCTAGCCCCGGCTTGCTTAACAATTCCACAACTGGATGCTCTGTGTTTCCTGCAAGCCGGATGATTTCATAAGAAATTCCCGCGATTACCGGAAGCAGTGCAATCCGCAGTAACACTCTTAATACCGGAGACTCTGTTGTAATAAAAAAGCAGACGATAATACTGACAAACAGTACAAAAAACAGAAAACTTGTCCCACACCGCTTGTGCTGTTTGGAACTTTTTCTTACGTTCTCCACAGTCAGATCCATACCATGCTCAATACAATTGATACACTTATGTTCTGCTCCATGATACATGAACACGCGCTGAATATCCTTCATCTTCGAGATCAGCAGGATATATACGATAAACAGAACAATCCTCACGATTCCCTCTATAACAGTCCTGGCAAATCTGCCCGGCACAAACGGTTTCAAAAGATTTGACAGCAAGTAAGGAAGAACCATAAAGATTGCAACCGCGATCACTACCGAACATGCCATTGTGATCCCCATAATCAAATTCTCCTGCTTCTCCTTTTTCGCCGCTTCCTTCTCGGTTAGTTCTTCCTCCTCTTCTTCCTCGAAGAAACTTGCCGAATAAGAGAGTGTCTTCATTCCCAGCACGAGAGAATCTACAAAACTGAAGATTCCTCGCACAAATGGAATCTTTGTCAGTTTCTTCCATTTGACAATCCCATCGTATACTTCCTTCTGAAGCGCAATCTCTCCGTCCGGTTTTCTGACCGCTACTGCATACTGATCCCCGTTCTTCATCATCACACCTTCCAGAACCGCCTGCCCGCCAATATTTGATGACTTCATAGATTCGCTCTCCTTCTATTTTTCAGACAGATTTCCATTAATTCTTTCCCTCTGTCATATCTGTACAATTCTCTACAATGTTAAAAAAGGTTGAGATTTGCACCTCAACCTATTCTCGTCATTCTGATTATTCCTGAATTCCGTATTTCTTGTTAAATTTATCAACACGTCCACGAGCCTGAGCAGCTTTCTGCTGTCCTGTGTAGAATGGATGACATTTAGAACAGATTTCTACGTGGATATCTTCTTTTGTAGATCCTGTTACGAATGTGTTTCCACAGTTACATGTTACTGTTGCCTGATGATAAACTGGATGTATTCCTTCTTTCATGATTTTCACCTCTTCATTTTTATTTCGTGAGGTTATATCGCCCTCACAGCGAATATCTTTGCAATCATCCTACTATCGTAATGACAGAGGAACGCTTGCTTATTATTTGTTAAACAGCTTTTTTATTGTATCATACTTATTTTCACATTGCAAGTTATTTGTAAAAATCATTAGATAATTTTTGTCTTCTTTACCATCTGGATAAACTCTTCGTTATTTTTCGTGCGAGAAAACATATTTAAAATATTATCGACTGCCTCCTCGCTCTTCATTCCATTTAAGGCACGGCGCAGAGAATATACTGCTTCCTGTTCTTCTGCACTCAACAGAAGATCTTCTCTTCTTGTTCCCGATTTTGGAATATCGATTGCCGGGAACACTCTTTTTTCTTGAAGCTTTCTGTCGAGGACAAGTTCCATATTTCCAGTTCCTTTAAATTCTTCGTAAATAACATCATCCATCTTGCTTCCAGTGTCTACAAGTGCACTTGCGAGGATTGTTAAGCTGCCTCCTTCTCTCATATTTCTAGCTGCACCAAAAATCCGCTTCGGCATATAAAGCGCAGCCGGATCCAGACCACCAGATAGCGTTCTTCCACTCGGCGGAACGGTCAGGTTGTATGCCCTTGCAAGGCGTGTGATACTGTCAAGTAAGATCATCACATCTTTTTTATGTTCTACCAAACGCTTTGCACGCTCAATCACCATCTCCGACACTCTCCTATGATGTTCAGGAAGTTCGTCAAACGTAGAGTAAATGACTTCTACATTTTTCCCGGTGATCGCTTCCCTAATATCTGTCACTTCCTCTGGACGCTCATCGATCAAAAGAATCAGGATGTGCATCTCTGGATTGTTTCTCAAAACTGACAGCGCCACTTCCTTGATCAAAGTTGTCTTACCAGCCTTCGGAGGAGAAACGATCATTCCTCTCTGTCCTTTTCCTATTGGGGAAAGCAAATCTACGATGCGCATCGCCGTAGAGCTTTTTGGATGTTCCAGGCGAAGTCTTTCGTTAGGAAAAATTGGTGTCATATCTTCAAAATTTGTCCGTCTCGCCGCCTCTGCCGGACGCATTCCATTGACCGTCGTCAAATATAAGAGTGCGCTGAATTTCTCCGACTGTGTCTTGATTCTCGTATTTCCAGTCAGGATATCTCCAGTTTTCAGATTAAATCTGCGAATCTGTGACGGTGATACATAGACGTCATTCTCTCCCGGAAGATAGTTATCGCTCCGGATAAATCCATATCCATCCGGAAGCACTTCAAGAATCCCCTGCGCCGTAATTCCGCTGTCCAGCTCCTCAATATCAATGACCCCTGTTTTCTCGCTTTTTACCTCTTCTTTTGCTTCTTCTGCTTTATCCTGCTCGTCTTTTTTCAGCATTAATTCGATGATATCTGCTTTTTTCATTGTCGATACCCCTTTTAATCCTCGCGCTTTTGCGATTTCCTTCAAAGACGTTAACGGTAATGATTCATATTTTTCTCTCATTATCCTACTTCCTTTCGCTATTCATTTGTCTATCCTAATTATTTTAATTATTAATAAGTATCTGCGGGAATATTCGTCTGACATGACTTCTCTTAAGATATACGCATTATACACTATTTTTAGGGAAAAAGAAAGTATTTTTTCAGCAATCCTTGTTGATTTGATTTCACCGGAATGTTATCATAACTTTAGAAGTTTCAAAAATATGAAAAAGAAAAGGTGTGAATAATATGACAACAAACGAAAAGGCATTACAAATGCATGAACAATGGAATGGGAAATTAGAGATCAGTGCAAAAGCCAAAGTAAATTCCAGAGAAGACCTTGCAATTGCATATACACCAGGTGTCGCAGAGCCTTGCAAGGTGATTGCCCAGGACCAGGAAGCTGCTTACAAATATACGATGAAAGCCAATACGATCGCTGTCATCTCGGATGGAAGCGCTGTTCTCGGTCTCGGAAATATCGGCGCTTATGCAGCAATGCCTGTTATGGAAGGAAAAGCCGTTTTATTCAAGGAATTTGGTGGAGTCAATGCAGTTCCGATCTGCCTTGATACTCAGGATACCGAGGAGATCATTCGCACAATCGTCAACATTGCTCCGGCATTTGGAGGCATCAATCTGGAAGATATCTCTGCTCCGAGATGTTTTGAAATTGAGGAGCGTTTAAAAGAACTTCTTGATATCCCGGTATTTCACGATGACCAGCATGGAACTGCCATTGTTGTCCTTGCCGGCATCATCAATGCGCTGAAAGTAACCGGTAAGAAAAAGGAAGCATGTCGGATTGTTGTAAATGGTGCAGGTTCTGCCGGAATCGCCATCACAAAGCTTCTTCTTACTTACGGTTTCTGCCATGTTACCATGTGTGATATCAATGGAATCATTTCCAAAGATTCTCCGAATTTAAACTGGATGCAAAAAAAGATGACAGAAGTCACCAATCTGGAAGGGAAGAAGGGAACACTTGCAGATGCATTGCAAGGAGCTGACATCTTTGTCGGAGTATCCGCACCGAATATTGTCACAAAAGAGATGGTTGCTTCCATGAATAAAGATTCTATCTTATTTGCGATGGCAAACCCTGTTCCTGAAATCATGCCGGATCTTGCAAAAGAAGGTGGTGCACGTGTCATTGGAACTGGACGTTCTGACTTTCCAAATCAAGTCAATAATGTTGTCGCATTCCCTGGCATTTTCAAAGGTGCTCTGGAAGGACGTGCCACACAGATTACGGAAGAGATGAAACTTGCCGCTGCTGAGGCAATCGCAAGTCTCGTTTCGGATGAAGATTTAAGCGATACCAATATCCTCCCGGAAGCATTTGACCCACGTGTTGCCGATGTCGTAAGCAAGGCGATTAAGGATCTGATCTAATGAAGCGCTGGGGCGAAAAGAGATACCACTCTCTCGATTATCACTTAAAACATACTTACGGTGAAAAGCTCTATAAACTTGCTTTAAACGGCGGAATGACTTGCCCAAACCGTGACGGTACACTCGGAGACCGGGGCTGCATTTTCTGCAGCGCCGGAGGCTCCGGTGATTTCGCAGGAAATCCTCGCGAATCTATCCGGCAACAAATTGCATCCGGCAAAGAGCAAATAAAGAAAAAGACCGATGCAGTCTCTTATATTGCCTATTTTCAGGCATACACAAACACTTATGCCGAAGTCAGTTATCTGGAGAAGATTTTTACAGAGGCAATCTCCTGTCCTGAAGTCAAGATTCTCTCCATTGCCACCAGACCAGACTGTCTGGATGACGAAATTCTCACACTTTTAGCACGTCTGAATCGGATCAAACCCGTATGGGTAGAGCTTGGTCTTCAGACAATCCATGAACAGAGCGCCCAGTTTATCCGGCGCGGATACTCGCTTTCCGTCTTTGAGGAAGCTGTCAGAAATCTCCGGCAGATTGGTGTGGAAGTGATTGTCCATACGATTTTATATCTCCCTGGTGAGACAGAACTGATGATGCAGGAGACGATTTCTTATCTAAATACAATGGATATTCAAGGAATCAAGCTCCAGCTTCTTCATATTCTACATGGAACTGATCTCGCCGACTATTATGAAACTTCCCCTTTCTTCGTCCCGACAATGGAGGAATACATTGCATTTCTTGGAAAGTGTATTACGCAGTTGCGTCCAGATATCGTCATCCACCGCCTGACCGGCGATGGGCCAAAAGAACTGTTGATTGCTCCATGCTGGACCGGACACAAGCGTCTTGTCCTCAACAAAATGAATCAATATTTCAAGGAACAGGATCTTTGGCAGGGGAAGAACTACAAACTATGATTTTAGAAAGGATTTGCGTACAATGTCAGACTCATTTACTTTGTACAAATTAATTGTTTTATATATGCTTCAGAAAGTGGATTTCCCTCTGACGAACTCACAAATCTCCGAATTTGTCCTCGACAAGGAATACACGAATTATTTCACACTCCAGCAGGCACTCTCGGAAATGGAAAATGCCAATCTGATCCGTCTGGAGAAAGAACACAGCCGTACCTTCTATCATCTGACAGAAGAAGGCGCTGAGACGATCCAGTTTTTTCAAAACAAGATTTCTCCTACTATTCAGGATGAGATCGACACCTTTCTTCAGGAAAAGCATTACGAACTGAAGAACGCTGTCGCTGTGCGCGCAGACTACTATCGAAATGATAATCATGAATTTTCTGTTCGCTGCCAAGTCACGGAAAATCACGGTTCTCTGATTGACTTGACTATCACAGTACCGACCGAGCAGGAAGCAAAAACTGTCGTCCACCACTGGAAACAGAAAAATCAGGAAATCTATGCCTTCGTGATGCAGAATCTATTATAGATTGTTTTCTTCTAAATCTGTCTTGACAGGCAATATTCGCCATCCAAGACAGATTTTTATTGATTTGGTAGGCGAAAAATCGTTTCTTCGCTAAGCAGCCTTACCTGCAAAAACATGTTATTTCCCTTTGATCCTTCGGAAATGCTCCTGAATCTCCTTTTCATATCCCATATCCGAAGGCTCATAAAATTGCATGTCTTTGATCTCCTCTGGAAGATACTGCTGCTCTACATAGTGATTTGGATAGTCATGCGCGTATTTATATCCAGTTCCTCTTCCCAGGTTTGCAGAACCTTTGTAATGCGCATCCTGCAGATGAGACGGTACTGTAGTCTTATGTGCCCGCACCGCTGCATTTGCAGCCATGATCGCATTGACTGCCGAATTACTCTTAGGCGCTGTCGCCACATATAGTACCGCCTGCGACAAGATGATCTGGGCTTCCGGCATTCCGACACGCTCCACCGCCTGCGCCGCGGCTACCGCCACAGAAATCGCCATCGGATCTGCATTCCCTACATCTTCTGATGCACAGATCATAATCCTTCTGGCAATAAACTTCACATCTTCCCCTGCATACAACATTTTTGCAAGATAAAAGACTGCGGCATCCGGATCGGATCCTCGCATACTTTTGATAAACGCGGAAATGGTATCATAGTGGTTATCCCCTCCCTTATCATAGCGCACAACTCTCTTCTGGATACACTCTGATACAACATCGATCGTAATGTGGATTTTTCCATCCTCCGACCGCTCCGTCGTCAGTACCCCGAGCTCTATCGCATTCAGAGCATTTCTTGCATCCCCACCACAGATATCTGCAAGAAATTCCAGAGCATCCTCATCGATGATTGCATGATAACTTCCCATTCCACGCTCTTCATCTGTCAGCGCCCGCATGATCAATTTACGGATATCTTCTTTTTCCAGCGGCTTTAATTCAAAAATACTGGAGCGGGAAATCAGCGCGCCGTTGACTTCAAAATATGGATTTTCCGTAGTCGCTCCAATCAGGATGAGCGTACCATCTTCTACAAATGGGAGCAGATAGTCCTGTTGTCCTTTGTTAAACCGATGGATCTCATCGACAAACAAGATTGTCTTCTTCCCATACATTCCCTGATTGTCTTTTGCCTGCCTGACAACCTCCTCCATATCTTTCTTGCCCGCAACTGTCGCATTGATCTGAGTGAAATTGGCACTAGTTGTATTGGCGATCACCTTTGCCAGTGTTGTCTTCCCAGTTCCCGGAGGTCCATAAAAAATAATAGAACTCAGCTTGTCCGCCTTGATTGCCCGATAAAGCAGCTTATCTTTTCCAATTATATGCTGCTGTCCTACCACTTCCTCCAGAGTCTTCGGACGCAGACGCGATGCAAGCGGAGACTCTTTTTTCTTTGTCGTTTCTCTCATATAATCAAACAGATCCATATCTTTTCCTCCTATGAAATTCCTACCAGATCACGGATAACCTCCCCGGCAATGATCAGGCCTGCCACCGGCGGTACAAAGGAAATACTTCCCGGCAGTGAACGCTTATTTCCTTTTTCTTCTTCCGTAATATTTTTTGAGACATCGACCGGCTTTTCTTTTGAGTAGAGTACTTTTAAATGTGCTACTCCCCGGTTCTTTAATTCCTTTCTCATCACCTTACAGAGCGGGCAGACAGATGTCTTTGTAATATCTGTAATTTCAAATAATTCCGGATGAAGCTTATTTCCCGTTCCCATACTGCTGATCATCGGAATCCCTCTCTGATCGGCAATCTGAGCAATCGCAAGTTTTGCTGTCACTGTGTCGATCGCATCGACGATATAATCGATATTCCCATCCAAAAGCTCCGCTGCATTCTCCTCAAGAACGAATGTTTCATGGACTGTCACTTCTGTTTTTGGGCAAATATCCTGAATTCTTTCTTTCATCACCCTCGTCTTGTATTGTCCGATCGTACTGTGATAAGCAATCGATTGCCGATTGATATTGGTCAATGATACGGTGTCATTATCCACCAGGATCAAATGACCGATACCACTTCTTGCCAGCGCCTCAATACAGTGTGATCCAACTCCTCCCACACCGAATACAAGTACTGTCTTCTCCTTCAAACTTTCTACACAATCTTTTCCAATCAGTAACTCCATTCTGGAAAATTCATTTATCATCTTGTTACTCCTTTATCTATAATTGTTCTCTCTTCTGTTATTCGCCTGCATCTCCGGCAGATTCACCATTTTCCTCTCCAATCATTCTATGGGAGGATCAACTCTTCCACTGTCACAAATTCATAACCACTCTCTTTTAAAATATCCACAATTCTGAGAGCCGCATTCACAGAACTTTCATAACAGTCATGCATTAAAATAATATCATTTTCTTTGACTTCCGTCACTACCTTGTTCACAATTTCATCCGCATTTTTCGTCGTCCAATCAAGCGTATCCACAGACCAGTTTACTGGCAAAACCTGCATCTCTTTTTCCAGACCTTTCTGCCATGCCCCAAACGGCGGGCGCATAAACGACACCGGCTCACCGGT
>OBXV01000419.1_pt1 | contig 23047 bp, 21 predicted proteins | sample 1495451 | NCBI WGS metagenome assembly OBXV01 (sample SAMEA2580178, study PRJEB22360) | human gut metagenome | biome: human gut; feature: human-associated habitat; material: faeces | place: Denmark | collected 2008/2010 | reverse complement strand
TAAAATAGAGTTTAAAAGGAGTTTAGTTTTATATGATAAAGAGGAAAGTTAAGATCACAAGAGAAAAAGAGGATCCAGCAAAAAGGGCAGTTTCTTTTGTTAATATGGCGGATCAATTTGCTTGTGAAATCCACTTTCAAGTGAATGATGTAACTTATAATGGAAAATCAGTCATTAGTGTTATGATTGCAGACTTTGAGCCAGAACAGATATTAGAAGTTATCTGTGATGGAGAAGAAGAAAAGGAAGCTATTGATGTTGTTTGTCAATGGTTTCAGTCAGAAAAATAAAGGATAAAAAAGCGGTGAGAAACAACGATTAGTTTCTCACCGCTTTTTTATCCTTTATAAATGTAATTTTTCCGTTGTAAATCCGTGTCCATGGACTTCATTGACCTGAGTGATTACCATAAATGCATTTTTATCGATACCCATAACGATTTCGTTTAATTTATTTAATTCTCGACTGGACACAATCGTTAAAATAGCAAACGAATTTTTATGGAGATACCCTGATTCCATATGGAGTAATGTAGTACCACGATCTAAATTTGTCTGAATCGCACAGTTAATTTTTTCATATTCTTTACTAATGATCTTCACTTGTGTCTGAGATTTTCCCATTAATAAAATGCGATCGAGAACAATCGTATACGTTAATACCATAAAGCACTTTTTCTTTATTTGTATAAAACATTTGAAGAATTAAGATAGTGAAATCCAATGCATAAAGAGTGACGGATACGGGAATACGGAATTTTTTATTGAGAATGAGAGGGGGAATATCGATTCCACCTGTAGAAGCACCAGCACGAATGACAATTCCAATACCAAATCCGATCATAATTCCGCCCATAATGCTTGAAAGCATAGGATCCGTTGTCATATTTTGGAGAGCAGGAATCTTTTGTAGCACTCCAAGAATGATTGGATAATAAAACGTGCTAATGAGAGTAGTAAGCGCAAATGGGATACCAAGGATGAGAGCGCCAAGAAGGAACATAATAATATTAAAGATTCCTACTGTATATTCCACGGGAATGGAAAAAGAATGATTGAAAAAGAGACCAAGTCCCGTTGTTCCACCTGTAATTAATTGGTTTGGCAGTATGAACATAACAACGGCCAAACAATAAACAGTATTGCCAAGAAGAATCAGCAATAGATTTTGTAAACGTTTCATTTGTAATAACCTCATTTCTTTAAAGTATCTCAGTGTTGTGATAAAGTGAAAAAACGGAAGTAGAATGATTCTACTTCCGTTTCTCGTTTTTTAAAAAGACAAGTCTGTCTTTTTGCCATAATTGAATTGATAAATCTAATGGTATGATACAGTTGGTATCCATTTTTTTCACTCTCTCTTTTCCGTATAAAATCTAGTATATCATTTTTCGAAGAAAAGATCTAGAAAGAAAAAGACAGTCCTATTCAAGGAGAGTCTATTTTCATAAAAACTTATTCTATGGGTTTTAAATTTTTCAAAGAAAAGTCTAAGATAGGTGCAGAATGAGTTAAAGCTCCAGAAGAGATATAAGTGACACCAATTTCTGCAATTTCTTTTAGACGCTCTTTCGTTATATTGCCAGAACATTCTGTTTGGGCACGATTGCCGATTTTTTTCACGGCTTCTTTCATCGTATCATTATCCATATTGTCCAACATAATAATATCTGTTCCTGCGTTAAGAGCTTCTTCTACCATAGAGAGGTTTTCCACTTCTACTTCAATTTTCCGAACGAAAGGAGCATAGGATTTTGCCATTTGGATTGCTTTTGTTACACTACCAGCAGCCCCAATATGATTATCTTTTAATAAAATGCCATCGGATAAATTATAGCGATGATTGTGACCACCGCCGATTTTTACCGCATATTTTTCGAAAGGACGCATATTTGGAGTCGTTTTTCTTGTGTCTAAAAGTTTGGTGGAATAGCCTTCTAGTTCCTTTACATATTCATGGGTGAAAGTGGCGATTCCACTCATGCGCTGTAAATAGTTCAGTGCAGTTCTTTCTCCTGATAGAAGGGAGCGGATATCCCCTGTTACAATCCCAATTCGTTCTCCTGATTTTATAAAATCTCCATCTTTATAAGTTGTGGAGAAAGTAAAGGTGTTATCAAGAAGCTCAAACACACGACAAAAAACAGAAATTCCGCATAAAATACCGTCCTCTTTGCAAATTAAATCCGCTTTTCCCTGTTTTTCTACAGGCATAACGGCATTTGTTGTAACATCTTCGCTTGTAATATCTTCTTTTAAGGCACGTAATAAATATTCATCGAGATTCACTCGAAAAGTGACACCATTTTTCATAAAATATCGGATCCTTTCTTTGTAATTCCTTTTTAATAAGCTGTAAATTCTCCATAGCACGGCTTCGTTCATCGAGATAAATAGAAGGGAGTGTAAGCGGACAGCAAAAGGAGAGAGTTTGTACTTGTTTTGTAATGGCTTTCGCGGCTCGTTTTGCAAATACGAGACTTTCTAAAAGAGAGTTGCTTGCAAGACGATTGGCACCATGAACTCCATTACAGGCAGTTTCTCCAACAGCATAGAGTTGTTTCATGGAAGTTTCACCATTGATGGAGGCTTTAATTCCACCCATTAAATAATGTTGGGATGGGGTGACAGGAACGAGATCTTTTGTTAAATCATATCCTTCTTCTAAACATTCCTGATAAATATTTGGAAATCTTTGTTGTGCCTTTTCTTTTGTCATAGAAGGAAGGGTTAAATAAACATGGTCTGTTCCAAATTTCTCCATTTCTGCTTTGATTGCGGAAGTGACAACATCTCTTGGTTTTAGTTCATCCGTAAAGCGTTCCCGATTTTCATTTAAAAGAATCGCTCCTTCTCCTCGAACGGATTCAGATATTAAAAATCTTCGACCTTTTTTCTTAGAATAAAGAGTCGTTGGGTGAATTTGTATATAATGAAGATTTTCTAGTTCAATTTGATGTTTTAATGCAAGAGAAAAACTATCGCCTGTAATATGAGGGAAATTCGTAGAATTTTCAAATAGTCCACCAATTCCTCCAGTGGCTAAAACGGTGGATTTTGCAATCATGGCTTCTTGCGAGCCATCTTTTTCCTCTGCGATAATACCATAACAAGTATTCTCTTTTACAATAAGATCAATCATAGTTGTATAGTCTAAAATAGTAATATTGGGACGATCAATCACTTGTTGAATAAGAGTAGAGGTGATTTCTTTTCCTGTCACGTCTTCATGATAGAGAATACGGTAATTGGAGTGAGCACCTTCTCTTGTATAGAGTAAGTTTCCTTTTTCGTCTCGTTCAAATGCGACCCCAAAACGAATCAAATCTTCAATAATTTCTGGAGAAGATTCGATCATAATTTTTACTGCCTCTTTATTATTTTCATAATGTCCTGCACGCATTGTATCCTCGAAGTAGCTATTGAAATCATCAGGAGATTTTAAAACACAAATACCGCCTTGTGCCAAATAAGAGTCGCTGTGATCGATAGCATCTTTTGTGATCATGAGAACTCTTATATGAGAGGGCAAAGAAAGAGCCGTAAAAAGCCCACTTGCACCTGTTCCTACGATTACAACGTCGTAATGTCTTTGCTTCATTTGTCATCACGATCCTTTCTTTGTTGTAACATACATTAATTTGTAAGTTCTAACATACGAGTAAGAGGCTGTTTTGAGCGTTTCATTAATTCTTTGGACATTTCCACAGTAGGGGAAAGTGTCTCTAAAGCGGATAGTACCTTATTTAGTGTAATTTTTTTCATATCACTACAAACTTGATGTTCGGTAGCTGGATAAAAAACTTTATTTGGATTTGTTTTTTGTAATTCATAGAAAATACCAATTTCTGTAGCAATAATAAATTCTTTATCATCGCTTTCCTTTACATAGTTCAATATGCCAGAAGTGCTTCCTGCATAATCAGCAAGAGAAACCACATCAGAAGGGCATTCTGGATGAACTAAAACTTTTGCCAATGGGTGGGTTTCTTTTTGCTTCATTACGTCTTCTTTTTTTATTTCATGGTGAATTGGGCAGTAGCCATCGTTTAAAATAATATGTTTTTCAGGCACTTGTGATGCCACATAACTTCCAAGATGTTGATCGGGAATAAAGAAGATATGTTTTGTGGGAAGATTTTTTACGATAGAAACTGCGTTCGAAGAAGTGACACAGACATCTGCATATGTTTTAATTTCCGCAGTGGAATTTACATAACAGACAACAGTAAGATCTTCATATTGTTTTTTTAGTGCTTGTAGTTGCTCAAGATTTACCATATGTGCCATTGGACAATCCGCAGTTAGATCGGGCATAACAACGACTTTTTCAGGATTTAAAGCTTTTGCACTTTCTCCCATAAAAGAAACACCACAGTAGCAAAGAACTTCTTTTTTTAAATCAACCGCCAGCTTACTTAAATAAAAAGAATCTCCCACATAGTCAGCAATTTCTTGTACTTCAGCTGGGGTATAATAATGGGCTAAAATAACCGCATTTTTTTCTTTTTTTAGTTGTTCAATTCTTGATTTTATTTCGAAAAGAGCATTTGTATTCATAGAATCCTCCTATTTCATATGTAATTATTATTACTATGTCATAAAATAAACATAATGTCAAGATATATGTCAAGACATATTGGTAAAGGAAGAGGGAAACTGGCTTTTAAAGTTTTCCTTCCCTGTAAAATTTATGGGAAGAATGTGAGTTTGTTTCAAAGTTATTCATATTAAGAAAGAAATTTGTGATTTTTTTTTGACTAAAAGATGATACAATAAAAAGTAAAAAGAAAGATGAAGGGAAAATAAAATGGAGCTTTATCTTTAGTAGAACAAATAAAATAGAGAATAGATGAGGAAATAAAATTGAAACCACATGAAATAGAACAAAAAAGTATGGAAATTATTACAAAAGAATTAGGAGAAAAAACGTTTAAAGAACCAGAGTTTTCTGTTGTTAAGCGCTGTATTCATACATCTGCCGATTTTGATTATGCGGATAATTTAAAATTTTCAACCGATAGCGTTCGTCTTGGAATGGAAGCAATAAAACGAGGGGCTCATATTGTGACGGATACGAATATGGCGGCCGCAGGAATTAATAAAAGAGTGCTATCTTCTTATGGAGGAGATGTTCATTGTTATATGGCGGATTTGGATGTAGCAAACGAGGCAAAAGAAAGAGGGGTGACTCGCTCGATTGTTTGTATGGAGCGAGGGGCACAACTTACTGGAGAAGTGATTTTTGCCATTGGAAATGCACCGACAGCGTTAATCCGTATTTGTGAATTAGTAAAAGAAGGAAAAGTAAAGCCAGCTCTTATTATTGGAGCACCAGTTGGATTTGTGAACGTATTAGAATCAAAAGAGCTATTATTATCCATGAAGGAAGTTCCTTATATTGTAGCAGGTGGAAGAAAAGGCGGAAGTAATATTGCCGCAGCCATCTGTAATGCTATGATCTATGAGGCAAAAAAAGAAACAGAAAAGGAGGAGAAAAGAGAGGAATAGGAAAATGAAACAATTAAAAGAAGGATTTACAACGGGTTCTTGTGCGGCTGCTGCGTCACTTGCATCTGTCATCTGGCAGACCACAGGGACTTGTCCTAGTGTCGTGGAAATCGATACTCCTATCAAAAGAGTTTTAAGACTTTCTGTTCATAAGACAGAACAATATGGAAAGTGTTATGTGATAAAAGATGCGGGCGATGATCCCGATGTTACCCATGGTTGCCATGTAGAGTCTATCGTAGAGATTGGAGCAGAAGAGGATGGCATTGTAGAATTTAGGGCAGGTGTTGGCATTGGAATTGCAACACAAGAGGGATTAAAAATTCAAGTGGGAGAGCCGGCTATTAACCCTATTCCAAGACAGATGATTCAAAATGAAATTAAAAAAATTATCGGAAAACGTCATGCTATTGTTACGATATCCATTCCCAATGGAGAAGAGTTAGCAAAGAAAACATTAAATGGTAAACTTGGAATTATTGGAGGGCTTTCTATCTTAGGAACAACAGGAATTGTCCGCCCTATGAGTGAAGAGGCGTTAAAAGATTCTCTTGCGTACGAGTTACAAATGCGAAGAAAACAAGGAAATGAAGAAATTTTACTCGTTCCAGGGCTTGCAGGAGAGCGAATGGCGAGAAAGTATTTAAAAGAACCAAAGTATGCCATTCAAATGAGTAATTACGTTGGATTTATGTTAGAACAGGCAGGAGAACTTGGGTTTAAAAAGGCAGTATTAGCAGGTGCTGTTGGAAAATTAATGAAGCTATCCGCAGGAATTATGAATACCCACAGTCATGTAGCGGATGGAAGAAATGAGATTATATGCACCCATGCAGGGCTTTTAGGAGCCAGGCAGGAAGTATTAAAAGAGTTATATGAAAGTAAGACAACGGAAAAGGCAATCGAGATTTTAAAACGAGAAAATCTTATGGATATTTGGCAAGAAATTGCGAAAAGAGGGGCATATCACGCTAAGATTCGAACCGGATATGCAATGGAAGTAAGAGTTATCTTATTTGATAAAAATGGAACGATTATTGGAGATTCTTTAGAAGAAAGGTAGGTGATAGTATGGGTACTGTTTACATGATTGGACTAGGACCTGGAAATACGGAGTATCTGTTACCGATTGCGAAAAAGAAGATTGAAGAAGTAGAGCATATCATTGGTGCAAGGCGAATGTTAGAAGCAGTTGGAAGAGAAGATGGATATACGATGGGAAGTGTAGAAAGTACAATTGCTTTGATAGGAGAGTTAGAACGAGAAGGAGACGTAGGTGTCTTAGTTTCTGGTGATCCATTGCTTTATAGCTTAACTCGCTCCATTCAAAACGACGAAAGAAGTAAAGAATGGTATATTCAAATTATTCCAGCCGTTGGTTCTTTGCAAATGTTAGGAGCATCGTTTGGAATTACAATGGAAGAAGCGAATATTATGAGTGTTCATGGAAGAATAATAAAACACGGAACTATTGTGGCAAATATTATGGCCCATCGCTATAACTTCTTTTTATGTAGTAAGGAACAAGGCCCAGATTTTTTAGCACGAGTTTGTTTGGAATATCAAGTGAAAGATGTGAAATTTTATATTGGAGCCAATTTAACTTATGATACAGAAATTTTGGAAGAGGGAGTTCCAGAGGAGATTGCAAATAGAAGTTATCCAGCCCTTTGTGTGGCGATTATTGAAAATTTAAATCCGAAAAAAAGAGAGCCTCTTTCTTATTTAAAAGATGAAGAGTTTGTCCGTGGGAAAACACCAATGACGAAAGAAGAAGTGCGGGTGCTTGCGGTTCATCATCTTGGTATCGAAGAAGACAGTGTTATATGGGATTTAGGAGCTGGTACAGGTTCTATTAGTGTGGAATGTGCAAGACAAGCTCCTTATGGAGAAGTATATAGTGTGGAATATCAACAGGAAGCACTTTCTTTGATGGAAAAAAATAAGGAGAAGTTTGATTGTAAAAATTTGCATATTGTGGAAGGAAGGGCATTACAAGTACTTTCCGAATTGCCAACTCCAGATTGTGTCTTTATTGGAGGAAGCAAAGGGGAACTTGCTGAAATATTAAAAGAGATCAAAAGTAGAAGGACAGGGATCCGCGTGATTTTATCAGCGGTTACATTAGAAACAATAGCAGAAGCAGTTACTTTATTGAACAGTTGGAACGAGGTAGAAGTATTACAAGTTGGAATTAGCAAAAGTCGAACACTAGGTAGTTATCATGTGATGGAATCCCAAAACACAGTGACGCTTTTTTTAGCAGAATCATAAAGGAAAGTAGAAAGGGAAAAGAATATGAAAAAAGCGCTTGTTATTATTAGTTTTGGCACTTCTTATCCAACAGGAATGAGAGCGATTGAACATATAGAATCTTATATAAAAGAGCATTTCTTAGAGTATGATTGTTTTCGAGCTTTTACTTCGGCTCGTATTGTAGCCAAGTTAAAAAGACAGGGAAACGAAGTAGCAACCCCACTTCAATTATTAGAGTATCTATTGCAAGAAGGATATGAAGAAGTGATTTGTCAGCCGACACATATGATTGCAGGCTTAGAATTTCATAAAATGATGGAACAAATTTATGAATTTCAGACGAAATTCCCTCGATTGAAAATTGGAAAACCATTGTTAGCAGAAGAACGAGATTATAAACAATGCGTAGACTTTTATCATAAACAATTTCCAAAAGGAAAAGAGCAAGAGGCAATTGTTTTAATGGGGCATGGAAGTTCCCATTATGCCAATGGCTGTTATGAGAAAATGAAGTGCCAATTTGATCAAAGAAAGCGAGACGATATTTATATCGGAACCATTCAAGGATTTTTTACGATTGAAGATGTGATAAAGCAGTTAAAAAAGCGAGAAATTCATACAGTTACCATTGTTCCTTTGCTTCTTGTAGCAGGTGGGCATGTGACAAATGATATGATAGGAAAGAAAAAAAGTGCTTGGAAAAATCGATTGGAACAAGAAGGATATCAAGTGAAAACTTGTATGAAGGGGCTTGGGGAATACGATGAAATAGCACAAATTTATGTAGAGCATATTAGAAAGGCAGAAGAAATACGATGAGAGGAAAATTATACGGCATTGGAGTTGGACCAGGAGATCCTTCTCTTTTAACATTACAGGCGAAAAAACGCTTAGAAGAGGTGGATTATGTTTTTATTCCCGTTAAAAAAATAGGAGAGGATAGCAAGGCATTTGGAATTGTAAAACAAGTGGTAGACATTCCTAAGGAGAAGGTGATTCCCGTTATATTTGCTATGAAGAGAGATCGGAAAGAACAAGAAAAAGGTTGGGAATTAGCAACGAAACAGATTGCAGCCTATTTAGAACAAGGAAAAAGTGGAGCATTAATTACCCTTGGAGATGTTTCGATTTATAGCACTGCTTTTTATGTTTGCGATCGGTTAAAAAAGGCAGGATATGATACAGAAATGGTTGCGGGAATCCCGTCTTTTTGTGCAGGGGCTTCGTTAGCTGGTATTTCCCTTGCGGAAGGAAAAGAGTCATTGATGGTGATTCCATCATTAAAAGGAATCGAACAAATCAAACAGGTGCTTCCTTTTTTTGATAACTTAGTGATTATGAAAGCATCTCGATTTATTTCTGAGATTGAGACGCTATTAGAAGAACAAGAAGAAGCGATGACTGCTTATGTGATGAGTCAGGTTGGCATGGAAGGAGAGTACATTGGTCCATTGGATAGTAAAAGGGAATATGAATATTTGACAACGGTTGTTATCAAAAAAGAAAGCAATGATACGAAAGAACAATAAAAAAGGATAATAACTGTACATGAGAGAAAGAACTCTATGCCAATGATGGAGAGGAGGCAGGAAATTGAAAAAAGAAAAAGTCATTGTCATTGCGGGAACGACAGAAAGTCGAAAAGTGATTGAACAATTATTAACAGAGGGAAAACAAGTGATCGCTACAACGGCAACTTCTCTCGGAACAAAAATGCTTTCTGCTTATCCAATTGAAGTGAGAGAGGGAAAACTGGAAAAAGAAGGATTTCTATCTTTCTTTGAAAAAGAAGCTCCAGTAGAAGTGATCGATGCTTCTCACCCTTTTGCAGTCGTTGTGACAAAAAATGTGAAAGAGGCTTGTGAGCAATTAAAAATCCCTTATAAAAGAGTGGAACGAGAAACGATGCAGTATGATTATGAACAAATTACATTTGTGGATACAATAGGAGAAGCCATTGCGCACCTAAATGGAATGAAAGAAGACGATAACCTATTATTGACAACAGGGAGCAATACGTTATCTATTTACCTAAAAGAAGTAAAAAATGGAAGAGAACGAATTTATGCAAGAGTCTTAGATCATGATTATTCTTATCGTGCTTGTGAAAACTTGCCGATTGATAAAAGTCATATTCTTTATCAGAACCCTCCGTTTTCGAAAGAAGATACGTTAGCATTACTGAAAAAATATCATTGTAAAATTCTTGTAACAAAGGAAAGTGGAAAAGCAGGAGGAGTCGATCAAAAAATAGAGGCTTGTAAAGAAGCGAATATCCCTGTTTTAATCATTCGAAGACCAAAAGAAGAAAGTCAAGAAGAAAAAAAGGATAAAAAAAGTAGGGAAGAGGAGAATCCATGTACTAAGAAAGCTAATAAGAAAGATACTTTTGGTGGTTTATTAATTGCTGGAACAGGAAGTGGATGTGGAAAAACAACCGTTGTATGTGCTTTAATGAAAGCATTTCATGAAAGAAAGATGAAGATTGCCCCATTTAAATGTGGACCAGATTACATTGATCCGATGCTACATTGTCATATTACAAAAAAATCCTCCCATAATTTAGATGGGTTCTTTATGGAAGAAGAACAGTTACAAGAAGTATTTTATCGCTATGCAAAGACAAGTGAGCTTGCTATTGTAGAAGGCGTTATGGGATTTTATGACGGAATGGGACTTTCTTCCAGTGCTAGTTCCTATGAAATATCAGAGAAATTACATCTCCCTGTATTATTAGTCGTATCAGCAAGAGGGATGTCAGCTACTCTTTCAGCTGTGATAAAAGGCATGAAAGAATATAAGAAAAATCGAATTTGTGGTGTGATTTTAAACCAATGTAGCAAACCCATGTATGAACGTCTTAAAATTTTTTTACAAGACGAGCTAGGGATTTTAGTCGTTGGATATTTGCCAGTGGAAGAGGGTGTTCGAATTAAAGAACGCCATTTAGGGTTAATGACAGCAGAAGAGATTGAAAATTTAGATGAAATCATTGAACGATTAGGAAAATTAGCAGAACAGTGTTTTGATCTTGATACGATTTTGCAGTTGGCAAACACATATGTCCCTCCTGCCTTTAAGAGAGATTTGGAAAAAGAAGGAAAGAGAAAAGAAGAAAGAAATAAAAACAAGGAAAAGCTTAAAATCGCTGTTTCCAAAGATGAAGCGTTTTGCTTTTGCTATGAAGATAATATCGAATATTTAAAAGAGCAAGGAGCAGAAATTTTATTTTTTAGCCCATTAACAGAAAAAGAAATTCCAAAAGAGGCAAATGCCATTTATTTAGTAGGAGGATATCCAGAACTTTATGCAAAGCAATTAGTACAAAATGAATCTATGATAAAAAGCGTTCAAAAAGCAGTAAAGGAAAAGATACCGATGATTGCAGAATGTGGAGGTTATTTGTATCTTTGTGAAACGTTACGATTAGAGGAAGGAGAAACATATCCTTTCGTAGGAGTTATTTCTCAAGAAATTGTAATGACGAAAAAATTGAATATGCATTTTGGATATGTAGAATTAGTTGCGCTAAAAGATGGTCTTTTAGCAAAAAAAGGAGAGCGATTAAAAGCCCATGAATTTCATTACTCAAAAGAAGAAAAAGAGTTATCTGCCTTTCAAGTAGAAAAGCCAGATAAAAGCCGAAGTTGGAGCGGAGGATATCATACAGATAGGATTTATGCAGGATATCCACATTTTCATTTCCGAAGTAACTGTCAGGCGATGGAACGATTTTTTTATGCCATAGAAAATTATATTTCCGAACAAAAGGTAAAATAAATAGTAAGTGAGTATGATGAGGAGTAAGAAATGATGAAAAAACGAAAGAAGATGAGTAGTAGGTGAAAGACGGATGACATTATTTTTTAAAATTATAGGGGGATTTTTTTTAGATTGTATTTTAGGAGATCCGCATAGTATAAAACATCCTGTTCAAAGGATCGGTTCTTATATCACTTTTATGGAAAAGTGGTGTCAAAAGATGACGAAGGGAGATAAGAAAAAAGAAGTGATAGCAGGGGGCATTCTTTGTGGCACAACGGTTTTCGTTTCCTATTTCGTTATTTGGGGAATTTTGTATATTGCAGGGATTTTTCATCCATTGTTAAGACATGGAATTGAAATTTGGTTTATTTATCGAATCTTGGCATCAAAAAGCCTTGTGACGGAGACATTAAAAGTGTATCGAAAATTAAAAGAAGAAGATCTAATTGGGGCCAGAAAAGAGCTTTCTTATCTTGTTGGACGAGATACCGAAGAGCTTTCAAAAGAAGAAGTAATAAAGGCTACGATTGAAACGATTGCAGAAAATACATCGGATGGTGTGATTGCACCATTATTTTTTATTGCTATTGGAGGTGCACCTCTTGGAATGGCATATAAAGCGGTCAATACATTAGATTCTATGGTTGGATATCGAAATGAAAAATATGAATATCTCGGCAAAGTATCTGCCAAATGTGATGATTTATGTAATTTAATTCCAGCGCGCATTTCCGCATTTTTAATTTTAGCCGTTTGTGCGTTACTTGGATATGATGGAAAAAAAGGGGTGGAAGTTTATGCAAGAGATCGCTATAAACATTTAAGTCCCAATAGCGCTCAGACGGAATCGGTTGTAGCAGGAGCATTGAATATTCAACTTGGTGGAACTCATAATTATTTTGGAAAGCCAGTGGAGAAACCTACGATTGGTGATAATATTCGTTCTGCAAAAATAGAGGATATTAAAAGAACCCAGTATTTAATGTATGGCTCTACTATATTGATGATTATTTGTATTGGACTCGTATATTCTATGTTCTATTAAGGCAGGTATCAATTTGAAATGACAAATTTTTTTCATTTGTGCAAACGCAAGCAGAACCGTTTTCAAAGCGGATTAGTAGAACAGAAAAAAGAAAGGAAAAGATATGGAATTACATGGAGGATATCGACATAAGGCTTCCGAACAGACAGGAAAGCCTTTAAATGATTGGCTGGATTTTTCGGCAAATATTAATCCTTTTGGAATGCCAGAGGGAATGAAAGAAGCTATGATCAAGGCAATGGAGGAAGTAATTCATTATCCAGATCCCGATTGCTTAGAGCTTACAAAAAGATTGGCGGAGTTTGAAAAAGTACCAACTCACCGAATTTATTGTGGGAACGGAGGGGCGGATGTCCTTTATCGCTATTTTGTGGCATTGCGTCCAAAAAAGATTTTATTGCCTGTGCCTACATTTGTTGAGTACGAAGAAATTTTAACGAATTATTATGGAACGATAAAGAAAAGAGAAGTTCTTTTTGGGAAAGAGGAAGATGCAAAAGAGGCTCAGATAAAAGAGGATAGTATAAAAGAAGTAGAACTTGTCTATTATTATATGAATCGAAACGTAGGGGATAAGGAATTGACATTAACAAAAGAATTTTTAGATTGTATTGATTCCTCCTATGATCTTTTAATTTTATGTTCTCCAAATAATCCAACAGGAAAAGTAATAGACGAAGAACTTTTGAAAAAAATTGTGGAAAAAACAAAAGAATGTCATGTGAAACTATTATTGGATTTTAGCTTTTCAGAGTTTTTAAAAAAGCAAGAAGGAACAATGGATGTCTATTTAAAACAACAGCCACATGTTACAATGGTACATTCTTTTACAAAAATGTATGGAATGCCAGGAATTCGAATTGGTTATGGAATTTTAAGCGATGCTGTGACGAAAGAAGAGATGAAAAGACAAGGTCCTACATGGAGTGTTAATCATTTAGCACAAGTTGCAGGAGTTTATGCATTAGGACAGGAGGCATTTGTTGAGAAAACAATTGACTATGTGACGAAAGAAAGGACATGGCTCATAAACGAGTTAAAACAGTTAGGATTCCATGTAATAGAAGGTGAAGTCAATTATATTTTATTTCAAAAAATAGGAGATGAAACGCTTCATGAGCGCCTGCTGAAAAGAGGAATTTTAATAAGAAGCTGTGGTAATTATCGTAATTTAACAAAGGATTATTATCGAATTGCTGTTAAAAAAGCAGAGGACAACAAGCGTTTGATTACTGCATTGAAGGAGGAAATTTTATGCCCGCAAAATGTATTATGATTCAAGGGACGATGTCAAACTCAGGAAAGACATTTGTGACAGCGGGACTTTGTCGCGTTTTTGCACAAGATGGATATAAAGTTGCTCCTTTTAAATCACAAAATATGGCGTTAAATTCTTATATTACAGAGGAAGGCTTAGAAATAGGAAGAGCACAGGCAATGCAGGCGGAAGCAGCAGGAATTAAGCCAACGGTATTTATGAATCCTATTTTATTAAAACCAACAACTGCCATGGGGTCTCAAGTGATTGTAAATGGAGAAGTGTATGGGAATTTATCCGCACAGGATTATTTTAAAATGAAGTCTAGACTCGTTCCTGATATTATGAAAGCGTATCGTACGTTGGAGGAAGAGTACGATATCATCGTGATCGAAGGTGCTGGAAGTCCAGCAGAAATCAATTTAAAATCCGAAGATATTGTAAATATGGGTTTGGCAAAAATGGTAAATGCTCCTGTTCTTTTAGTGGCTGATATTGATCGAGGTGGTGTGTTTGCCTCCTTATATGGCACAATTGAGTTATTAGAGGAGGAGGAAAAAGAGAGAGTTAAAGGTATGATTATCAATAAGTTTCGTGGCGATAAAAAGATTTTAGAGTCAGGGCTTACGATGATCGAAGATTTGACAAAGAAGCCAGTGGTAGGTGTAATACCAATGGAAGAAATTGTATTAGATGATGAGGATAGCTTATCAAGTCAGTTGTATCGGAAGCAACAGTTGGAAGGAAAAGATGTGGCAATCATTCGGTTTCCTCATATTTCAAATTTTACCGATTTCTTAGCATTAGATTTTTATGATGGTATTTCTGTTCGGTATGTGGAACGAAAAGAAGAATTAAAAAATCCAGATTATATTTTATTACCAGGAACAAAAAATACAATGGCAGATTTAAAATGGTTAAAAGAAACTGGACTAGAAGGAGCCATTTTAAGAAAAAAAGGGAAAGCCCATATATTTGGAATTTGTGGGGGATTTCAAATGCTTGGAAAACGATTAGACGATAAAAATCATGTGGAATATGGTGGAACTATGAAAGGAATGGAACTTCTTGATTTTGAAACTATTTTCTTAGAAGGGAAGACAAGAACACAAATAAAGGGAAAGTTAGCATGTGGATCGGTACTTTTTCAAGAACAGAGAAAAGAAGGGCAGGAACAAGAACTCCATGGATATGAAATTCATATGGGAAAAACCAATTATGAAGATGGGGCAAAGCCATTTTCCATATTAGAAGATGATAGGATGGATGGCTGTATCAGCGAAGATGGAATGGTAGCAGGAACGTATCTTCATGGTATTTTTGATAATGAAATGTTTGCAAAAGCCTATTTTCAACTGGAGGAAAAAGAGGAGGAACAATCCTTTGAACAGTTTAAAAATAGCCAGTATGATAAGCTAGCGGATTTAATTCGTTCTTCCATTGATATGGAAGAGGTGTATCGTATTTTAGAAATTTAGGAAAGGAAGAGTAGGGAATTTATGATGGAAAAAGAAAGAGGTCTTCTTCATTTATATTGTGGTGATGGAAAAGGAAAGACGACAACAGCAGTAGGACTTTCCATCCGATTTGCAGGCGCAGGAAAACGAGTTTTGCTCTATCAGTTTATGAAAAATAATACGAGCAGTGAAAGAAATATTTTAGAGCAGATTCCTCTCATTACTTGTGAAAAAGGAAAAGATCAAGTGAAGTTTTCTTTTCAGATGACAGAAGAAGAGAAAAAACAAGAGTTAGAAGAGAACAATAAAAAATTAATCGAGATGTTTCAGAAAGCAAAAGAACAAGAGTATGATCTATTGTTTTTAGATGAAACGCTTTATACGATTGATGCCGGGCTGTTATCAGAGGAACTTTTAATTGAAGAACTAAAAAAGAAACCGACGAAATTAGAAGTCGTATTAACTGGAAGAAATCCAAGTGAAAACTTAATCCAATTAGCAGATTATGTGTCGGAAATAAAAAAAATAAAGCATCCATTTGAACAAGGAATTTCAAGTAGAAAAGGTGTAGAATATTAGACAATCGTTAACGACTGTTTGGGAATGTGATAGGCTTAGGAAAGGCATTTCTTATCATTTTTTCTTTTCTCTTGTGAATGTCTTGACAAAAAGATCCAATTAACAGTATACTGAAAAAAATGGTGATTTTACAGCAATAGGAGGAAAAAAATGCGGAGGATAAAACAGATAGCAATTGTCCTAGCCCTTGTTATGGGGATGAGTGGACAAACAATAGCTATTGGCGCAGAAGAAGTGAATCAAAATACACAAGTGGAACAAGAAGAAAATCAAGATCAAGCGAAAGAACAAACACAACAAGAGAATATTACTGTGCCAGTAGGTCTACAGTATGGAGAGGAAATATCAGAGGAAGCCGTTGCCTTTCAGACAACGATTGAAGCACTTCAAACAACGTCGGAAGTTTCTTTCAAAGTTCCGTATATTGGTCAGTTACAATTAAAAGTATCTGCTAACAACGGAACAGAGGCGATTACGCAAGCGATTGTTCTTCATTTAAAGGAACAAACGAGCCAAGAGGAAATAAAGACCATTACATTAACACCAGAACAATTGACAAATACAGTAATGATTCCAATTAAGAAAGCGGGAAACTATACAATGACCGCTGAGACAGCACAGACGAATCGTCCAATTTCCATTGAAGGAAATGCTGTTCTTTATCGTGGAGATACAGAAAGAACGTTGAGCAATCGAGTTTCTGCTTGTACTTATACAACCGAAGCAGGAAAAACAGTTTTATATAAAATAAAAATTCCAAAAAACGGAAGAATTGTTATTCATGGAAAAGTGTTTGAAGATAAGACGATGAATGTTGAAATCTTAAATAGTAAAAAGGTTTCCTTAAATCCAAAAAAATCAACATTATCTGCCAGTAATGAATATTCCACTTACTATGCGTTAAAAAAGGGAGCTTATTATATTCGGGTAAAAGACATGAACTCTTGTTATCGAATTCGCTATCGTTTTTACTCCTATGCTTCACAGGCAGGAACAAGTAAAGCAAAGGCTGTTTCCTTAACGAAGAAAAAAACAAAAAAAGGAATTCTTTATTTAACCGATTCTACGTCAAAAGAAAATTGGTTTAAAGTGACATTATCCAAAAAACAAAAATTGAGTATGATTATTACAAGCTATAACAGCGAGAAGTTACAGTATCAATTGGTATCCGCTAATTCGCAAGTAACGATTCGCAATAGTAAATTTTATCCTCCTAATGGTGTTGTTCGGATGAAAACAGGAGATATGCTTCCAAAAGGGACGTATTATATAAAAGTATCAAAGACAACAACAAAAAATGCTAGTGGTGCCTATAGTATTATGATAGAATAAGTTTTGACGATGAGAAAAAAAGGACTGTTAAAAAATAAGTTGTTTTTAAACAGTCCTTTTTCTGTGAAGCGATGCAAACTGCTATATAATAATAGTGAAGAGATAGGGAACAGTAAAAGATAAGAAAAATATAGAAGAAAAAGGAGAGTATTACATGGATAGAGAGAAAATTTTAAGTGTAGCCGATCATACATTATTATTGCAAACTGCCACATGGGAAGAAATAAAGCAAATTTGTGATGATGGAATCAAATATCACACAGCTTCTGTCTGTATTCCACCTTGTTATGTGCGAGAAGCCAAAAAGTATGTCAAAGATCAATTAAAAATCTGTACGGTAATTGGATTTCCAAATGGAAATATGACAACCAATACAAAAGTATTTGAAACAAAAGATGCCATTTTAAATGGGGCAGACGAAATTGATATGGTCATTAATATTGGCGCATTAAAGGCAAAACAATATGACTATGTACAAAGAGAAATCGAGCAAATAAAAGAAGTATGTGGTGGAAGAATTTTAAAAGTTATTATTGAAACTTGCCTTCTTACCGAAGAAGAAAAAATAAAGATGTGTGAGATTGTAACAAAGGCAAAAGCCGATTACATTAAAACTTCTACAGGCTTTTCTACATCAGGAGCTACTTTTGAAGATGTTGCTTTGTTTAAAAAGTACATTGGAAGCGATGTGAAAATAAAAGCAGCAGGCGGAATTGGAAGCCTTGAAGATGCAGAGAAGTTTATGGAATTAGGAGCAGAGCGTCTAGGAACAAGTAAAATTGTAAAAATCATAAAAGGGGAAGAGACAGGTTCTGAATATTAAAAAGGGGCAGGAACTGTTAACTATAAAAAATAAAGTGAATAAAGAGTAGATGAAAATGAAAAAAGAGTGGAAACAACGAGAAAAAAAATTAGAAAACAGAATAGAGAAACGATCCGAGCAAAAAAAGGATGTAAAAAGTCATAAAGGAAATCACGAGATTCAAAAGAATCGAGAGAGTAATAAAGGAAAAGAGAGTGTACTTTCTAAGACAGCAAAAGAACGAAAAAAAGAATTTAAAAAAGGATCTAACAAAGGAAGTATGGTCTGTCCTTATGCAAAAAAATGTGGTGGGTGCCAATATCAAGGGCTTTCTTATGAAGAACAACTTGCGAAAAAACAAAAATGGGTCAATGGGCTTATGAAACGCCATTGTACCGTTTATCCAATTCAAGGAATGGAAGAGCCATATTTTTATCGCAATAAAGTCCATGCGGTACTCGACCGAGATAGAAAGAACCAAATTATATCAGGAGTCTATAAAGAAGGAACCCATATTGTAGTGCCTATCGATCGCTGTCTCATCGAAGACCAAAAAGCGGATGAAATTATTGGAACGATTAAGGAATTAATGAAATCCTTTAAAATGAAAGTGTATGATGAAGATACCCAATATGGACTGATGCGCCATATCCTTGTAAAGAGAGGATTTGCAACAGGGGAAGTTATGGTAGTATTAGTAACAGCCTCTCCTGTCTTTCCATCAAAAAATAATTTTGTAAAAGCATTAAGACAAAAACATCCAGAAATTACAACGGTAATTCAAAATATTAATGGAAGAGGAACGAGCATGGTTCTTGGAGAGAAAGAACACGTTCTATACGGAAAAGGCTATATTGAAGACGTGTTATGTGGCTGTACGTTCCGAATTTCTTCCAAATCCTTTTATCAAATTAATCCAATTCAAACAGAACACCTTTATGAAAAAGCTATGGAGTTAGCTGGACTAAGTGGAAAAGAAAAAGTCATTGATGCTTACTGTGGAATTGGAACCATTGGTCTTATTGCAAGTAAAAAGGCAAAAGAAGTCATCGGAGTAGAGCTCAATAAAGATGCCGTAAAAGATGCCATTTTTAACTGTAAGAGAAATGAAATAAAAAATGCAAAATTTTACTGTGAAGACGCTAGCAAATTTATGGTAAAAATGGCGGAAAATGGACAAAAAGCCGATGTCGTATTTCTCGATCCTCCAAGAAGTGGTAGCACAGAAGTGTTTATCGATTCATTAGCGATGATGGCGCCAAAAAAAGTCGTTTACATTTCTTGTCATCCAGAGACATTAGAAAGAGATATTCGCTATTTTAAGAAAAAAGGATACATGCCAAAAGGCTGTTATCCATTTGATTTATTCCCATGGACTGGACATGTGGAGAATGTAGTGGTATTGACAAATTGTAATAAAAACAAAAAATAGGTACTATAAACCACAAGATATTGTGGTTTTGGTGAGAAAATGGAGCGAAAAAATGGATAGTTTTTGCTCTGTTTTTTTATTCTTTTTATAGAGGAATAGGGGAAAAAATGGGGTTTTAGAGAAAAGAAAGGAGATGGAGAAGAAAAGTGGTAATAAAATAAAGTCACAAGTTATGTATACTTTGCGTTATATATTTTAGGACGAAATATCAAATTTAATTGTAGATATAAAGCAGAAGTTGTATAATATAGATAAATTGAAAAGGGGGATAGTAATATGTGGTTAGATAAAGAATCTCAAATTGATTTGTTGGCATATAGTCCTTTTGCGGAGTTAATTACAAATATAACGGCGAATGAACGGTTAAATCCATTGACGATAGGATTGTTTGGACGATGGGGGGCTGGAAAGTCGACACTATTAAAATTAGTTGAAAAAAATATTGAAGAAAGAGATGAAACAAAGAAAAAATTTGTTTGCATATCATTAAATTCCTGGATATTTGAAGGGTATGATGATGCTAAGAGTGCGATTATGGAAAGTTTGCTTCGAACTCTTATGGATAATCAGCCTGCTTTTGAAGGACTTAAGGATGAGATAAGGAGTTTGATCGGAAGAATTAATTTTATGAAATTAGGGGCAACGGCAATAAAACATGGGATGCCTTTAGTTATGAGTGTAATAAATCCGGCTGCAACTACACTTACAATGGCACAATATTTTTCAAAAACAAAAAGAAAGGAAATTTTAGATGATATAAAACAAGTCTGGAATGAGAAGGAAGTGGAAGAAGATAAGGATACTACTGTTGAAAATATTCGGCTTTTTAGAAAAGAATTCAGTGATTTAATTGATAAATCTAGAATAGATAATCTGATTGTCATGATAGATGATTTGGATAGATGTACACCTGAACGTGTAATAGAAACACTGGAAGCTGTAAAATTATTTTTATCTGTTCCTAAAACGACATTTATAATAGCGGTAGATAATCAAGTTATGAAATATTCTATTGAAAATAAATATCCAAAAATAACAGAGGATTCAGAAGATTTTTCAGATAGTTATATTGAAAAGATTATCCAACTACCGATAAGTATACCGGAGTTATCTGAAACAGATATAAAAAATTATTTATTATTGCTGATATGCGAACTTTTTTTATCTAAAGGAGTTCCTTCAATAAAAGCGAATCAATTAGATATTCTATTGTCTAAAGTTAAAGAAGCCAATATTTTTGTAAATGGAATAAAAATTGATCTTGAATTTGTAAAATCAGCCTTTGAACAATATGACTATACTATATTGGATAAGGGGACAATAGATGAATTTGAGAAAATGTTTGACATTATTGGTAAAACCAGTGATGTAATCGCAAGTATATTAAAGGGTAATCCAAGACAAGCAAAACGTTTTCTTAATTCATTTTTGATAAGAAAAAGTTTAGCAGAAATATATTACAAAACAGATAGAACATTTGATTATGCAATTCTAGCAAAACTTATGGCCTTGGAATATATCGATATGAGTCGATTTAAAGAATTATATAAATGGGCTGTAGAAAATCAGAAGAATTCTAAAATAAAAGAATTAGAGAGTATAACAAATATTTCAAGAAATGATGAAGAATTACCGGAAGAGTACAGAAAATGGTCAGACGAAAAGCTTATTGGATGGTTGAAGTCAGATCCTATTGATTTGTATGAAAAAGATTTGCTTAAATATTTCTATTTAACTAGAGAGTCATTAGATATAAATGTGAGTGTATCGGATTCTTTAGGGAAGGCAGAGTTAACGATATTTAATAAAATTCTACAATCAAAGCGTACTACTGAATATAGTCGGATAGTAGAAAAACTTAAGGAGAATAAAGACATAAAATATGCAAAGATATTAGATGCACTTATAGAAGAGTTTAAGAAAAATAGCAAATTACTAGAAAAAATGCAACCAATTTATATTCACTATCCGGAATATAGAAGTGAAATCAAGGATGTCTTAAAAAAGACGAAAATTGCAGAAATTAATTTGCAGAAAGCAACGGCTTTGAGTTCTATGTACCAGACTGACAAATCGGGATTTTCAGATGTAATTGAATCCTTGAAGGATAAGGGACTGGCGCAGGATGTGGTAGACGTAATTACACAGAAAAAATAGGAGGAGAAGTATGGGAACATCAAAAGGCTATATCCCACCCAAAAATGAGCAATGGCGTCAGGCTAAGGGGGCTGTTACTAGGATGATGAAAGATTCAAGAAGCAGTGTTAGAATTAGCAAGGCGATTTCAAAATATGCAGATGCATATATGTCCACACATTTGGGTAGGAGTAATGTTTCTGTAGTGGCAGGCGGACTTATGAATTTCATAAGTGCAGCTAACAAATATGGAGTAGAAAATGCAGCTAAGGATATAGGTTTAGATTCATTGTTGGATAAAAAAGGCAATGAGTTATATAAAGGACTTATTGATTATTTCGCTAGAGATTTTTCTACGACGGATATGCAGATTATACGCGAAAGCTTATCAGAAACATTGAAACGGCTTGAAATAGAAACATTTAAAGATTTTGAACAAATTAATAGTGAGGAATTTTTAATAGAATTTATTATTCAATTTGCTATTAAGAATTTTGAAACTTGTTTCGCAGAAAAAATATTTACAAATTCAGAGTTATCTAAAGACTATGATAGGGTTATGGATGATGTGGGTTCAGCAATTGAAAATAGAATCGTGGCGGATATTCAATTAGAGAAAAAACTTGATTTAGATTATACCAGTAAAGAGGGGCAGAAATATATTTCGTCTGTATGTAAAGATTGTTATGCAGATTTAAAAAGAATGGAGGGACTGTATGAAAGTATGGATTAATAAGGCAGCAGAGGAAACTCCGAATAATGGTTTTGAAGATGCAATTAGATTTGATATGTTGGATGAAGGACCTAAGTCAAATTTAAAAGTAAATTTTGAAGAAATTTGGAGAAGATTTAATAGAAAGAATTTGGAAAATATTTACGAAGATTTGATAACAGTAGCGGCTAGCGTTTATGCAGCAGATAAAAGGGTACCACGTGTTGGCGTATGGGCAGGAGAAGTAGAGGATAATTGGACAAGAGAGATACATATTTCAATTCCTGTCTTGGAGCTTAAGAAATGGAGTGAAGTTAAAACTAAGTTAGAAGATATATTAAACTTTTTGAGCGGTGATATATGGACAGTAAATTTCAGAAAAACAAATCTGAAATTTAGGAATTATGTCACTAAAAAGAAGTATGATATCATAGAGGGAAAATTTGATGCTGTTTCGTTATTCTCAGGTGGATTAGATTCTTACTCGGGGGCAATAAATTTATTGGAAAAAGATAAGAATATTTGTTTTGTTGGGTGCAGGGAATATAATGCATTAGGAAATAGGATTTTTGAGTTATATAGAATACTTAAAGAGAATTATCCTAGTTGTAATATGGATATGGTGCTTTTTAGTACTGAGCCACGGATTCCTTATAACATAGATGAAGATTTAAAAACAAAATATATTGAGAATACAAGCAGAAGTAGATCGTTTTTATTTCTTTCAGTTGCACTAGCAGTTTCATCCCAAATAGAAGAGGAG
>OBXV01000417.1_pt1 | contig 23277 bp, 20 predicted proteins | sample 1495451 | NCBI WGS metagenome assembly OBXV01 (sample SAMEA2580178, study PRJEB22360) | human gut metagenome | biome: human gut; feature: human-associated habitat; material: faeces | place: Denmark | collected 2008/2010 | reverse complement strand
TATTTTATAATAATAACAAAAATATAAAAAGTATAAAAATTAAAAAATAAAGGAGTAACTTATGAGAAAAAGAATCTTTAGCGTTCTTTTAAGCCTTGGTATGACAATTTCATTGTTAGCTGGCTGTGGAATGCAAAATGGACAAGGAAATGAAAACACAGGAACAACAAAAGCAGAAGGAGAAGAGATTACTCTTATGATTCCAGACTGGGGTGTTCCAAATGAAACATTGTTAGAGGAATTTACAAAGGAAACAGGAATCCATGTTACTGTGAATGAAGTGAGCTGGGATGATATTCGTGATAAGATTGCAATTGCTTCTTCCGGTGGAGCAACAGCAGCAGATGTAGTGGAGGTCGATTGGTCTTGGGTTGGAGAGTTTTATGCAGCTGACTGGTTAGAACCATTGGAAGTAACGGATCAAGATAAAGAGGATATGCCAACTCTTTCTACTTTTACAGTGGATGGAAATGTGTTAGCAATGCCATATGCAAATGATTATCGTTTATCTTATTATAATACAAAACAATATGAACAAGCTGGAGTAACAAAAGAACCAGAAACATGGAACGAAGTATATGAACAGATGAAGCAAATAAAAGAAGCAGGAGTGATAGAATATCCTTTTGCGATTCCTTTAAATGCAGAAGAAGGTGCAACGACTTCTTTGATGTGGCTTGCTTATACAATGAATGGAATTGTCTTTAATGAGGATGGAACATTAAATCGTGATTCTATTCTTTCAGCATTAGAGTTTGAAAAGAAAATGATAGAAGAAGAGCTTGTAGATCCAAGTGATAAAACCACTTCAGGATTAGATGCTTATAGAAGGATTACGTCAGGAAATGCTAGTTTTATGACAGGCCCAACTTCTTTTGTTACAAGAAGTATGAATGAAGAGGAATGTCAAGTAGTTGGTCAAATTCAACCAATTCTTGTTCCAGGAAAAGATGGGAAATCAGAAAAAACAATGGCATTACCAGAAGCAATTGGAGTGACTAAATTTTCAAAGCATAAAGAAGCAGCTAAGAAATTTGTAAAGTGGTATACATCAGCAGACATTCAAAAGAAATTAAATGAAACAAATAGTACAATACCAACAAGAAATTCTGTTTTAGAACAATTAGTGAAAGATGGAGTAATGCAAAATGCAGATGCTATGATAGAAGAAGCGAAACGAATTGAATCTCCATTCCCAAATGGAGTTCCAGCTTACTATGCAGAAATGAGCAATACCATTTATAATGCAGTAAATCAAATGGCGAGAGGAGAATTGACTCCAGAAAAAGCCTTTGATGTTATGGATGCGAAAGTAAAAGAATTGGTAGCACAATGAAAGTGAAAAAAAACATAATACCATATATGCTGTTACTTCCTATGTTTTTGATTATGGCAATATTTGTATTCTATCCAATGGTTACGACGTTTACATACAGTTTAAAACAATGGAAGTTGACAATGCCAAGTAATATAAAGTTAGTTGGAATAGAAAACTATATTCGAATTCTACAGGGAGATTCCTTTTGGTATAGTTTTAAAAATACAGTGTTTCTTTTAGTAGTTGTTGTTACATTAACAACGATAATCGGAATTGGTGTTGCACTGTTTTTAAATATAGATGGAAAAGGTTCTGGAATCTTACTTGCACTAGCCATTCTACCTTGGGCACTGCCACCATATGTAAATGGAATACTTTGGAAATTTATTTTTCATTCTGGATATGGATTTATGAACCAATTATTGTTGGCACTCCATTTGATAGAACAGCCAATCGAATGGCTTGGCTCACGATGGTCTCTACTTTTGGTTGTTTCATTTGTTGCTTCATGGAGAAGTATTCCGTTTACAGCGCTTATTTGCTTTGCAGGAAGAAGGGCATTGCCACAAAATATTTATGAGTCAGCAAAGATTGATGGAGGAAGTTCCACTAAAATCTTTTTTGAAATTACACTTCCATTGATGAAACCATTTATTGCGATTAGTGTTACTTCCGTATCAATTACAGCCATGAATATCTTTGATGAAATTATTGCATTATCAGGATATAGCGATTTAGGAAAAAATTTATTAGTAGAAAGTTATTTAATTACCTTTTCCTTTTTAGATTTTGGAAAAGGTAGTGCGCTTACTTATATTATTATGTTTTTTGCTAGTATTTTGGGAGTGTTGTATTTGTATACGCTGAATAAGGAGGTTGAATATTAGATGAAAGGGGTACGAAAGATAGGATATGTTTTTTTTCTAATTTTATTTCTTATCTTTATATTAGGGCCTTTTCTCTGGGCGTTTTTGCTATCCATTACTCCAGAGTATGCAATGTTTACAAATCACTTATCCTTGCTTCCAAAGGAAGTAACATGGGAAAATTATAAGGCATTATTTTTAGGGACATCAAGACAAGGACAACTTCTTTTTCAAGGAATGTGGAATTCCATAAGAGCCATTATTGTTACTTTTTGCATTGGATTTCCAGTAGCAATTTTGAGCGCTTATGTACTATGTAGAATGGAATTTAAGGGGAAAAATGTAATTAAAAATTGTCTTTTAATTACAATGGTGATTCCTGTTATGGCCACTATCATACCAATTTATAGAATTTTTGTGAAATACCAACTACTGGATCAGATTTTTTGGCTAAGTATTGTCTATGTCAGTTCGTACTTACCAATGCTTATATGGTTATTATCCAATTATTTTGCCACACTTCCAAAGGAATTAGAAGAAGTGGCTTGGATCGATGGAGCAGGAAGAGTGAGGACATTTTTTCAGATTTTGATACCAATGTCTTATCCTATTATTTTTACATCAGCATTAATTATTTTTTTAAATACGTGGAGTCAGTTTCAGATCCCTTTGATTCTTGCATCCTCTTTAGAGACAAAACCAGTTGCCATTATTGCTTCTGAGTTTATGACGAAGGATACCATACAGTATGGATTAACGGCGGCAGCAGGACTATTGGCGATTGTATGTCCAGCAGTAACTGCATTTGTATTTCGAAGATTTTTAATTGCAGGAATGATAAAAGGGGCGATCAAAGGTTAGTCAGAGAATGGAATTGGGAAAAGTGAGGAATTTTGTGCTGGCTAAACTTTGTTGTAACACTTGGTTCGAAAAATTTACAATGCATATCTGGATTCGAAGGATGTCTTTTTTTCTATATTGAATAAGAAGAAAGAAAAAAGAGACTGTTGAAACATAAAGTATCTCTACAAGATGAAAAAATTTAGAGGAGTATCAGTGAAATGAAGTTAATTTACAAAGGAAAATATAATGGCGATCCAACATCATTGCCAAGCAGAGAACATTTTCAAGGAGCAGTAAAATTCAAAGAGTTTGATAATCCAAAAGAATTGGGAAAGTTTATGAATCGAATTGCCGTTTTTATTATGATAATTGCATTGCTTATCTTTTGGTTTCGAGCAGGAATAGGAGCATTTAGTATATTAGGAGGTCTTTGTGCTATTTTTGTAGTTCCTTTCCCCCATGAACTACTCCATGCCATTTGTTTTAAGAAAGAAGTCTATTTATACACTAATTTAAAAGATGGGATGCTATTTGTTGTAGGACCAGAAGCTATGAGTAAAGTTCGTTTTATTATTATGTCACTTTTACCCAATATTGTGTTTGGGTTGATCCCATATATTATTTTTCTTATAAATCCTAACGATTCTTTTTTGGGAACGATGGGGACTTTAGCAATTGGAATGGGAGCAGGAGATTATTATAATGTGTATAATGCTGTCACACAAATGCCAAAAGGAGCAAAAACATATTTGCATCAATTTAATTCTTATTGGTATTTGCCAGAAAAATAAAAAGATAAAAAAAGAGGTAAATTATACCCATTATTACCATAATTACAGCCGTTTTGTGATATTTACTTTTTGTTTTTATGACATAGACTTCATAGGAAGAGATATCATCATAGGAAAGTACCTAGCGGAGTATTATTTTTTATTTGGATGAGTCTATTTATTTGTGCAAAATCAAGTGATATAATAAAAATAATATTTGCTAATTGGTAGTTAGCAAAAAGGCGCAGAAGAAAAATTTTAATAAAGGAAGGGGTTCTATGAGTAACATATTACATAGGATTTGTGCTATTGTTGTACAGCATACAATAATGGAAGGAAACAATGATACTACTGTTCCATATATTACAGCTTATCGACATGAGAAAAAGGATATTTCGCTTCCTGATACAGCAAATCCTTATATTTATTTGGTGGTAGAAGGCACAATGAGGCTTCATTCCACAGAAGGAATTAAAGAATATACAAAAGGACAGTATTTTATATTTGCTATTGACAGTCCAAAGGCAGGACAGGCTTTATCTGCATCATCCAAAGCGCCATTTTTAGCATTGTCCATTGAATTTTCTGTAGATGATGTTATCTCTGTTATGCTTGATATTGATAGCGACTTACCTGAAAAACTGTTTGACGAGAATATATCTATTGCTATCTGTTCACAAGAGGATGAAAAGCTCTTTCATACTATTTTGCGACTTTTGACTATGACGGAAACAGAATTATCTTTTATGGGAAAGCATTTAAAAAGAGAAATTATCTTCAATCTTATCACTGGGCGATATGGTAAACAGTTTATGCAAAGTATTATCAACATTCAGCAGGCGGGTGATATTTATTATATTAACAGTTGGATTAAGGAAAATTATAAGATGGATTTTTCAGTAGAAGACTTAGCAGGGCAAAGCAACATGAGCCTTTCCAGTTTTCATCAGAAATTCAAAAATGCTGTAGGTATGGGTCCATTGCAATGCCAAAAAAAGCTAAGACTTACTGAGGCAAGGAGACTTATGCTGGATCAATCAGCGAATGTAACAGATGCTGCAGTGGAAGTAGGATATGAGAGTGTATCTCAATTTATCCGTGATTATCGGAGAATGTTTGGACGTTCCCCACAAAAGGATATTCAAGAAATACTCAATTGCATTCAGACGAAAACGAAGTTAGATTAGTTTAATTATTGTCTTGTTTTTTTATAACTAACTCTGCAAAGTCTTGAAACGTGTCCCCGTTCCTATTTTCAGAATCTTGTATCAAATTAAAAAAACAATTTGGTACTTCACGAAGTTTGCGATTTTTGCTTATGCAGGGAGTACAGCCTTTATCATGATTGATTGGGTGTAATGGGCAGTCTAAATTTTTACAGGTACAAAACTTACTTAAATGATTCATATAACCTCCATATTTTATGAACAATGAGAAACATGTTTTACGAGTTTCTCACATTTGCAGACAGTTGTCATAAACTTATGCCAGCATAGTTTATGACTGGCTGTCTTTCTTTATTTTTTACAACAATTGAAATAATTTTCTTATTTTTCCATACTTAGTACGGCACGAAAATGTGTTTTTGCTGCCATCATCTTTTCATAGGCTTCACGAGCCTTCTCTAAAGGAAATACCTCTATCATTGGGCGTACATCTGTTAGGATACTAAAACGGACAGCAGCTTCCATTTCATTAATATCTGTAAAGGTACCCTTGACTGTATTCGGTCCCATTAAAAAGTCCATAGCAGACCAGTTCAGCGGTTCTTCATTTACAGCGGCGATAATCAGCTCTCCGTCTATTCCAAGACCGCCCATTAGAGAAGAAATTACCTCTGCATTTGGTGCAGTTGCAAGGATTACTTTTGCACCACCTAATGCCTTTAGAGTTTCTGCAGGATTTTCTTTTTCGCTATCAATATAGTGGTGTGCTCCCAATTCTTTTGCAAGCGGTTCTTTATCTGCACCACGGGAAATAGCTACCACTTCATAGCCTGCTTTTTTCGCATACTGTATGGCAAGATGACCTAAACCACCAATTCCTGAAATAGCTACTAGATCTCCTAAACGTGCTTTGCTGTTATGTAATGCACTAAAGGTTGTTTCTCCTGCACAAAGTAGTGGAGCAGCTTCTTCCGCTGTTATTTCATTGGGGATCAAAATCAGCCCATCTTCATAAGCCAACATATATTCTGCATAGCCACCATCTGTTGTGAGTGCTGTTGTATGGTCGTGACCACCATGCCAACCAATACCTACTCTTTGGCCGACTTTCCATTTTGTAACACCCGCTCCTAATTTGTCAATAACACCGACTACCTCGTGACCAGGAATACGGGGGTAAGAAGAAGCTGCACCTTCGATTACCTTTGAATCACCGTGACAGATACCACAGGCTTCTACTTTTAAAAGCACCTGACTTTCATTTGGTTCTGGTACTGGAATTTCTACTAGTTTCATAGGCTCACCTTTTGCAGCTACCTGAATTGCTCTCATCATAGACATATATTTTACCTCCTAAAATGGCTATATTATGACAATCATGTGATGTTAGATAATTGATGATTGTCTGCTATCATTATGACAGGTTATACAAAATTTGGCTTGCCTATTTCTTTAAAATATTTGCTCGATTCTCTTTGATTTCCATATATTGATATGAAAAAAGATGGAAAAGATAAATGCTTTATGGTCTATTATTTTATAGAAGGAATTGATCTAATATCTTTTGGAGTTTATTATAAAGCGTTAAAAGGGAATATGCTATTAAAAAGTTTTATGGAGATTATGAAAGAGCAATTTAAAGGAGAGAAAGGAAAAAAATAAAATTTATTTAAAAATGTTGTAAAAACAACGACATTGATTTAAAAACAATGTTATACTTGCACCATGGTTGGGAAACGACCTATCAAAAAACAAGATAAGTCGTTATCATAACAGATAAAATGACGAGAAATTTACTATGTAAATGAAAATCATAGATAGGCACTCGCCACATTCGTTGAAATATAGTAGGAATAATAGAAAAGGAGAACATACCATGGAAAACAAAATGTTTTGTTATCAATGTCAGGAAACTGCAGGATGCAAAGGATGTACACAAGCAGGTGTTTGTGGAAAAACTGCACATACAGCAAATCTTCAAGACTTATTAGTTTATGTTACAAAAGGACTTTCAGAAGTATTAACTGCTCTTAGAAAAGAAGGAAAGACAGTAGCAAAAGAATGGAATCATCAAGTAACAGAAAACTTATTTATCACAATTACAAATGCAAACTTCGATGATGAAAAAATCATGTCTCGTATTCAGTCTACATTAGCAGGAAAAGAAGAGTTAATGAAACAACTTTCTAATAAAGAAGTTCTTTCTGCTCATGCTCGTTTCTACACAGAAAATGTAGAAGAATTAGAAGCAAAAGCAAAAGAAGTTGGTGTTCTTGCCACAGAAAATGAAGATGTAAGAAGTTTAAGAGAGCTTATCACATATGGATTAAAAGGTATGTCTGCTTATTTAAAACATGCCAATGCTCTTGAAAACGAAAATGAAGAAATCGATGCATTCTTACAAGAAGCATTAGTAAAAACATTAGATGACACATTAAGTGCCGACGATTTAGTAGCTCTTACATTAGAAACAGGAAAATATGGTGTAGATGCTATGGCGCTTTTAGATGGTGCTAACACAGGAAAATATGGTAACCCAGAAATTACAAAAGTAAACATCGGTGTTCGTAACAATCCAGCTATCTTAGTTTCAGGACATGATTTAAGAGACTTAGAAATGTTATTAGAACAGACAGAAGGAACAGGGGTTGATGTTTATACACACTCTGAAATGTTACCAGCTCACTATTATCCAGCATTCAAAAAATATAGCCATTTTGTAGGAAACTATGGAAATGCTTGGTGGAAACAAAAAGAAGAGTTTGAAAGTTTTAACGGACCAATTCTTTTAACAACAAACTGTCTTGTACCACCAAAAGAAAGCTACAAAGACCGTGTTTATACAACAGGAGCCGTTGGATTCCCAGGATGTAAACATATCGCTGGTGGTGCTGGTGAACAAAAAGACTTCAGTGAAATTATTGAACATGCAAAGAGATGTGAAGCTCCAACAGAAATCGAAACAGGAGAAATCGTTGGTGGATTTGCTCACAATCAGGTAATTGCTTTAGCAGATAAAATCGTAGAAGCTGTAAAGGCAGGTGCTATTAAGAAATTTGTTGTTATGGCTGGTTGCGATGGTAGAGCAAAATCAAGAAACTATTACACAGAATTTGCAAAAGCACTTCCAAAAGATGCGGTTATTTTAACAGCAGGTTGTGCAAAATATAAATACAACAAGTTAGATCTTGGCGATATTGGAGGAATTCCAAGAGTTCTTGACGCAGGACAGTGTAACGACTCTTATTCATTAGCTGTTATCGCATTAAAATTAAAAGAAGTATTTGGTCTTGATGATATTAATGATCTTCCAATTGTTTATAACATTGCATGGTATGAACAAAAAGCGGTTATCGTATTATTAGCACTTCTTCACTTAGGAGTGAAAAACATTCACTTAGGACCAACTCTTCCAGCATTCCTTTCTGAGAATGTGGCTAAAGTTCTTGTTGAAAACTTTGGTATTGCAGGAATTACAACTGTAGAAGATGATATGCGTTTATTCTTCGGAGATGATGCTGTCGTAAAAGAAGATAAAATCACAGGTGATATGATCATGGGTGAAATTTTAAGAATGCGTGAAGATGCAGGAGACATTTTAATGGAAAGCGGAATGCATTGCTTAGGATGTCCAGCTTCTCAGATGGAATCTTTACAGGATGCTTGTGCTGTTCATGGCTTAAACGTAGACGATATTCTTGCAAAATTAAATAAGTAATTAGAATCGGAATAAGAAACACTAAGAAAAGACTTTATGAAATAAGAAAGCAATAGCTTTAGAACGTTTTCAAATTCGATTAGGTAATAAAGCTATTGCTTATTAGACCATTTATTTAAAACTTTTATAGAACGAAAAACAAAAGAAAGGGAAAGGCCCCCACCAATTCCCTTTTATCCCCTTAATATCTCAAAAAGAAAAACTTTAAATTATTTGCAACCTCAATTATAAGTAGAAAAGGATAGAAAAATGAGTCAATTTTTAGGATTTATTCACCATATGATGTATGGTAAAATACAAAGACAAGAAGCCCTTACAAAAGAACTTTGTAAACAAGCAAAAGAATTTGGGTGGACAGACTCTTTAGTAGAAGAATTAGATGAAACTTGTGGAATCCCAAAGGAAGGAAATTTAGAAGAAATCATTGATTTAGGAAATATTCATGGTTGGCTTCAAGAGCAAGTAAGTCTTGTAGAAACACGCTTTGCAAAGGCAGTTTGTGTACTCACAAAAGAAAATGAAGATCGTCTTGAGAAAATCAAAGAGGTGTGTCGTACAGTAGGAAAAAATACGGCTTGTGAAATGCCAAGAGATAGTTCTGTAAAAGAGCTATTTGATTCTTTAGGACAATTTTTATTAGATGGAATGCCATGTGACGGTGGTGTGGATATTCATAACGCAGAAGAAGATGAGATTCTTTGGAGTGTTGATGGTTTTGTTCACGTACCTTATTGGGAAAATGAAGGAATGTCCTCCGAAACATTTTTCAATTTAAGAGATGCATGGCTTCAAGGATTTTTTGAAGATAGAGACGTAGACTATGAGAGAATCGGAGAGTCCACTTTCCGTATAAAGGAAAAATAAAATGCAAGGAATTATAGAAATTTTAAGAGAAGAACATGATGAAATTTTAAAGTTTATTGTAGAACTCCGTGGAAAATGTGTTGATTTTATGGAACATGATACGATGGATATGGAGTACTTTAGAAATGCAGTTTCTTTTATCCGTAATTTTGCCGATAAAGCTCATCATCAAAAAGAAGAGAAGATTTTATTTCAAGCAATGATGGAGCGTTTAGGAACTGTTGCAGTTAATTTAATTCAGCATGGAATGTTAGTGGAACATGACTTAGCAAGACTTCATGTGATGGAGCTTGAAAACGCATTAAATGCATATGAAAAAGAAAAAACTCCAGAAAATAAACTGGACATCATTGCAAATGCAGTTGGATATTGCTATCTCTTAAAACGTCATGTAGATAAAGAAAATGCAGTTGTATATCCATACGCTGAAAAAAATCTTTCTGCTGATGTAATGAAACAATTAGATGAAGAAGCTGTTCGGTATATGGAACAGTTACAAAACTCATAAACAATTGAATACCTTTGCCCTTATAACGATAAAAGAAGTCTCCTTGTGATCGGGAGGCTTCTTTTTTTATCTTATAGGAAATTCCTCGGAAACTATTTGCGCGCGGCAAAGTGTGCTTTGCTAAAAGTAACTTAAAGTCGTGAAGAGTGTACAAAGCACACTTTGTTATACCAAGAACATAAGAAATGTTTGAAATGTGGTTTTCTTGGAAATAACAAAAAAGAGTTGACAAATATTTTCAATTCATGTAGAATTCAATTGTCCGAATTAATACATTATGTTTTCGGATATTTGGAGGTGAGCTATGCAATTAGATGAGTCAAATGGTGGAGACCTTAGAGTTTTCCGTGAAACTTATAAAGATTTGGAAGGAGTTTATGATAGATTTCCAAAACTTTGTGGTTTATCAGGAACGGAATACTGGGCATTATCCATGATATATGAAGGGGTTTCCACGCAATATGGTATTTGTGAATGTCTTTCTATTAGTAGGCAGACTGTGAATTCGGCATTTAAACAGTTGAAAAAAAGAGGATTGATACGGTTGGAAACTATGGATAGTAACCTTCGTGTCAAGCAAGTTTATCTAACAGATAGCGGAATAGAATTTGTAGAAAAGCAACTTGGGAATATGCATAAATTAGAAGAAACAGTCTGGCATAGGATGAGTGAAGAAGAAAGAATACAAATTACAAGACTTCTTTGCAAATACAAAACCTTACTAGCAAAAGCATTACAAAATTACAAAGATAATTTAGAATAGTTCATCGGAGGACTTACAATCGCAATTGTAATGTCGATAAGATGTCGAGTGCGCTCGGTTTATAATAACCGGGCGCACTTTTTTTATGCGAAGACAACGAGTCAGAAACTATGCTTGCATAAGTTTATGACGACTGTCCGCCAATGTGAGAAACTCGCATAGCGTGTTTCTCATCGTTATGTTATAGGAAATTCCTTGCAAAGCGAGCCATCCGAATTTTATTTTCTATAGGGAGGATTATTACTTATGAAACTTATCATGCGTTTTCTTAAACCGTATCGAGCCTTATTTGCACTTACAGTATTTCTAATATTTTTAGATGTTATAGGTGCTTTGTACATTCCTACCTTGATTGCTGAGATAATGAATCAAGGTACATCAGAAGCTACGTTAAATGACTTGTATATGACAGGATTACAAATTGTAATTGCATCTGTTATTTCAGGTGTGGGTGCAATTGTAGGTGGATATACCTGTTCTTTACTATCTTCAAAAGTATGCAAAGATATCCGTGATGCAGTTTATGAAAAGTCATTAAAATTATCTATTTATGATTTTAAACAATTTGGAACAGCTTCTATTACAACACGAACAATATCGGATATTACCAATATTCAGACCGCATTTATTAGTTTTATTCAAATGGTATTGCCTGTCCCAGCCATCTTTACCGTTGCACTGATTTTGACATTTCGATTGGATATGGTAGTGGGATTTATTCTTTTAGCAGTATTGGTTATTGTCATCTTACTTGCATTTGGTATTATGCGTATGGCTTCACCATTATTTAAGCGACTACAAAAATTACTGGATCATATGAGTACGGTGTTACTTGAGAATCTTACAGGTGTCAGGGTTATTCGAGCTTTTAACAAGCAAGATAGTGAACAGACTCGTTTAGATACTTCATTTGAAAATTATGCAAATACGTCTATCAAGGCAAATAGAATGTTTGCAAATTTAGATGGACTTTCATTTTTTTCAATCAACCTTTTTGTTATCATTATCTATTGGTTTAGTGGGGGAAGAATTACAGCAGGTTATTTCCAAATTGGGGATATCACAGCTTTGATTGAATATGCATTAATGGCATTGTTTTATCTGATGATGGCTCAAATGGTAATCTTAACATTGCCTAGAGCACTTGAATGTTGTAGTCGTGTTCAAGCCGTATTAGACCACTCACCAGAGATAAATGATTTAGTTTCCGTTGATACCGATGAAAAAAATGTGGATGAAGTATTAGTTTTTGATCATGTGTCCTTCCGATTCGCTGACGCAGAAGAAGATACCTTACACGATTTGAGCTTTACATGTAAGCGTGGGGAAACAACAGCTATCATTGGAGGAACTGGAAGTGGAAAATCCACAGTAGCGTCTCTTATTCTTAGATTCCATGACGTTACAAAAGGTTCTTTACGTCTTAATAATAAAGACTTACGTCAAATGACACAGCATCATTTAAGAGAAAATATCTCTTATATTCAACAAAAAGCATGGCTGTTTTCTGGAAGTATTGCTGATAATCTACGTTATGGTAATCCGAATGCTTCTGATGCTGAATTAGAACATGCTTTAGAAGTAGCACAAGCCAGTGATTTTGTTCATTCTCTGCCAGAAGGATTAAATTCTTACGTAGCTCAGGGTGGAACCAATTTCTCTGGTGGACAAAAACAAAGGTTATCCATTGCAAGAGCTTTAGTGAAAAAACCAGAATTATATATTTTTGATGATAGTTTTTCTGCGCTTGATTTTAAAACAGATGCGGCTTTAAGAAAAGCGTTGGAAAAGGAAACAAAAGATATTGCGGTTTTAATCATAGCACAAAGGGTTAGCACAATTCGGAACGCGGATCAGATTATTGTATTAAATGAAGGTAAAATAGCTGGAAAAGGAACACACGATGAATTGATGAAGAATTGTGATGTTTATAAAGAAATAGTAAATTCTCAGACGAAGGAGGAGGATGAGCGATGAAAGAAAAGAAATTAAACTACGATGCTCCACAAAATATGAAAACTACGATTATACGTTTATGTGGCCTATTAAAAAAGCAGCGTTTTCGTCTTTCGATAGTTGGAGTATCGATTATTCTCTATACGATACTAGCGATTTATACACCATTTAAAAGTGCACAGGTGATTGATGCTATATGGCAAAGTATACAATATGCAAAAGAACAAGGAATACCATATGAAATTACATGGGATGGCGTTGGGAAAAGTCTATTGTCATTATCAATACTTTATTTATTCACATGGCTATTTTATTATTTACAGTCATTTTTAATGGCGAGTGTTGCAGATACTTTAACTTTAACTTTACGTCAACAAATCGGAGCAAAATTAAATGTACTACCATTACGTTTTTTTGATCAGAATAAATCTGGGGAAATATTAAGTAGGGTAACGAACGATTTGGATAAAATAACAGAAACACTTCAAACAGGTCTTTTAAAATTACTAGTTGCTATTGGGACTATTATCGGCTCATTAGCTGTTATGTTCTATTATAATATTCTCTTAACCTTTGTCTTTTTAATATTTATGTTTATCAGTATGGTAATTACTCGAATTGTAGCAACTAAAAACTTGAAATATGCTGCACTTCGACAAGATACACTTGGTACATTAACGGGGATTGTAGAAGAATATTATACTGGAAGAAATATTATTAAAGCATATAACCACGAGAAAGAAAGCATTGAGCAAGTGTGTGCTAATACAGAATTAAATAGAAAGGCTACTCAAAAGGCAGATTTCTTAACAAATAGTGTTAATCCACTCATTCGACTTATTACTCGATTAGGACAGTCAGTGATTGCAGTTATTGCAGGAAGTGCTATGCTGAATGGGACGATGTCGATTGGTGTCGTACAGGCTTTTTTCCAATATGTCAATCAATCGGCAGAACCTCTTACACAGGCCTCATTTATGATTAACACATTGCAGTCTGCTTTAGCTTCAGCAGAACGAACCTTTCAATTATTAGATAGTGAAGAGGAAATACCAGATACAGCTTCACCTATTACTTTAGAACGTGCAAAAGGAAATATTGCATTTGAACATGTTAGTTTTGGTTACACACCTTCTAAACTTTTAATGAAGGATATTAGTTTTACGGTAAAGCCAGGTCAAAAAATTGCGGTTGTAGGAAGTACAGGAGCAGGGAAAACGACTTTGATCAATTTGCTTATGCGATTCTATGAAGTAAACGGAGGAAAAATTTTAATAGATGGCATATCATCTATCGATCTAACAAGGAAAGGATTGCGACAAAATTTTGGTATGGTATTACAAGATACTTGGCTCTTTAGTGGTACTGTAGCAGAAAATATCGCTTATGGTAAGCCGAATGCAACACGTGAAGAAATTATATCTGCGGCTAAAGCAGCAAAAGTAGATTATTTTATTCGTACGATGCCACAAGGTTATGACACGATGTTAGATAATGAGGGTTCTAATTTATCCGTTGGGCAACGACAATTATTAACAATAGCAAGGGTGTTTTTATGCAATCCGCCTATTTTAATTTTAGATGAGGCAACCTCTAGTGTTGATACCCGTACGGAAACAGAGATTAATAAAGCTATGCAGGAATTAATGAATGGACGTACTAGCTTTGTAATTGCACATCGTCTATCAACGATTCGAGATGCAGATATTATTTTATTTATGGAAAACGGAAATATTATTGAACAAGGAAATCATCAAGAACTTTTAGAAAAGAAAGGAGCTTATGCTACCCTTTATTATAGTCAGTTTGCATAAAAAATAACATTGTGTAAAAATATTAGAATTCGGGCTTTGGAGAGCCATAGTAGAGGAGTAGTGGTGTGTAAGGCATAGAATATAAACTCGAAGAAAAAACCGTAACTGTATTCACATTCATGTGTTTTAACAGTTACGGTTTTTGATAGTTAAATAATAGACATATTTACCTAAAAAAATTTGTGCTCATAAAAGAACAAAGACTATTTTTTAACAATAACTCTTAGTAATTTAGTCGAATTTTCAGGAATTAATTTTTAGGAATTACTATTTTAAGAGAAGATTTAACGAGACGAAGAAAAGAAAGCATAAGAAAAAAGAAGGGGAATTTGGTGTAATATTAGTAAAAGGAAAACGAGGAGTCGTCTGTGCTTTTTTAGTAAGATATGCTTTAGATTTAACAATCTATTTTTTGATTCCAGTCATTAAAATAACGATGGTTGACGGTGCAACTATTTAAGCGTATGATGAAAGAAAATCACTAGTGAAAGGGTAAAATTAAAAATAAGTAATGGATTGGGCTCACTTTTTTGTGAGGTAAAGGAGGATATTATGATTCAGATTCGGGATTACATAAAAGATTCTTATCAATTATTCATTGGAGGACAATGGGTAGATAGTGCAGATGGAAAGACGTTTAAAAGTTATTGCCCAGCAGATGGAAGAGAGTTATCTACTTGTGCGGAGGCAACTCGTGAAGATGTGGATCGAGCAGTAGAGTCTGCATGGAAAGCATTTGAATCTTGGAAGAATACAACAGTAGCTGAAAGAGCAGCTGTGTTAAATAAGATTGCGGATATTATCGATGAAAATAAAGAGCTTCTTGCTATGGTAGAAACACTGGACAATGGAAAGCCACTTCGTGAGACAATGGCAATTGATATTCCGTTTTCAGCAGAGCATTTTCGCTATTTTGCAGGTGTTATTCTTGCAGAGGAGGGAAGTGCCACTCTATTAGATAATCAGACATTGAGTCTGATTTTAAGAGAACCAATTGGAGTGGTAGGACAAATCGTGCCTTGGAATTTTCCATTTCTTATGGCAGCTTGGAAGTTAGCGCCTGTATTGGCGGCAGGTTGTTGTAGTGTATTAAAACCATCTAGCTCTACTTCTCTTAGTGTGTTAGTTTTGGCAGAGTTAATAAAAGATGTTGTACCAGCAGGTGTTATTAATATTATTACAGGTAGCGGTTCAAAAGCTGGAAATTATATTTTAGAGCATAAAGGGTTCCGAAAACTTGCCTTTACAGGTTCTACAGAAATCGGACAGGACATTGCAAGAGCGGCGGCAGAGCGTTTAATTCCTGCTACTTTAGAATTAGGTGGTAAATCCGCGAATATCTTCTTTTCCGATTGTAAATGGGATATGGCAATGGACGGTTTACAACTTGGTATTTTGTTTAATCAAGGGCAAGTATGCTGTGCAGGTTCTAGAGTATTTGTACAGGAGGACATTTATGATCGTTTCGTAGAAGAAGCGATAGAAAGATTTAATCAAGTGAAAGTTGGGCTTCCTTGGGAAGATGGTGTTCAGATGGGAGCACAAATCAACGAAGGCCAATTAAAGAAGATTTTAGGTTGGATTGAAGAAGCAAAACAAGAAGGTGCTATCGTGGCTTGTGGTGGAGAACGAGCGGTGGAAGGTGAGTTAGCCAATGGATTCTTTATGAAACCAACGTTACTTGTCAATGTAACAAATGACATGAAAGTAGCACAAGAAGAAATCTTTGGACCAGTTGCTTGTATTATTAAATTCCGTGATGAAGAAGAAGTGGTTCAAATGGCAAATGATAGCCGTTATGGACTCGGTGGAGCAGTATGGACACGTGATATCAATCGTGCTATTCGTGTAAGTCGTGCCGTTGAAACAGGGCGTATGTGGGTGAATACTTATAATTCAATTCCTGCTGGTGCTCCATTTGGTGGATATAAAGAATCTGGTATTGGACGTGAGACACATAAAGTAATGTTAGATCATTATACACAGATGAAAAACATTTTAATTAACCTCTCTGAAAATCCATCTGGATTTTATTAAAGATACGAAAAGAGGAAACGTTAATTTTATATTAGAAAGATGTGGCTGTTACAAATAGGTTTTGTGGCGGCCACATCTTTTTTCATGCTATAATAAGCCATACTCATGCTATAATAAAGCCAATGAGGCAAGCACAGAATGTCTGGTGAATACAATGGGATTATAAGCTAGCTTATAATAGAATAGAAAGTGATAAAAACTAGGAGAAAAATCTGTTCTTCATAAAATCTTCATGAATATCATATAAAATCAACGATTAAAATGGAGAGAGTGTGTATTTCTATCGTAGCAAGAGCTATGAGTCATGTGAAAAGCATACTCTGTATTGACAAGAGAACAGATGGATAGGGAGCGATAAATGAAAAAAGTATTAGTTGTCGATGATGAAGAGAAATTAATTGAAGTAGTAGAAGCCTATTTAAAAAAAGAAGGATATATTGTTTTTTGTGCAAAGGATGGGGAAGAGGCGTTAGAACAATTCCATCAAAGGAATCCAGATATGATTCTTTTAGATCTAATGCTTCCTAAAATATCAGGGGAAGAAGTGTGCCAGATTATTCGGAGAGAATCGAGAGTGCCAATTATTATGTTAACAGCGAAGATAGAAGAAGAAGAAAAAATTTATGGATTGAATGTTGGAGCAGATGATTATATTACAAAACCTTTTTCTCCTAGAGAATTGATGGCACGAGTGGCCAGCTTATTTCGTAGATGTGGAGACGATATTTCCCCATTATTTCATGTGATGAGTTGGAATAATGGGGAGTTAGAAGTTAATTTTGATTCTCATGAAGTGAAAAAAAGAGGGGAAGTAGTGAATCTTACACCAAATGAGTGGAAGCTGTTTGTTTCTATGGCAAAGTATCCAAAAAAGACATTTACAAGAGAAGAACTAATTGAAATTTCTTTTGGAATGGAATTTGATGGATACGATCGAACCATTGATTCTCATATTAAAAACTTAAGAGCAAAAATAGAAGAAAATAGTGGAAAGCCAAAGTATATTATTACAGTTCGAGGAGTTGGATATAAGTTTGGTGGCGAATAAGAAAAAAGAAATACAAAAAAGGGAAAAATTTTATAAGAAAAAATGGAAATGGAATAGAAATGGGATAAAAGCAAGTTTAAGAATGAGACTAATGCTTTCTTATGGTTTTATGGCTTTGTTTTTAGTTTTATCCTTGCTTATTATTTCGAACATTATGTTAGAACATCATTTTAAAGTGTATGTCCAGCAAAGACAGGAAGAGGAGAATCAAAACCTTGTGGCAACGGTACTCGATGAGTTTGAAATAGAAGGAGAACCTAGTTTTGAATTTTTTAAGCGACTTGGAAAAGAAGCATTGAAACAAGGGATCGTTTTTATGATAAAAGATGAAAATGATAAAGAGATCTATTGTGAAAGTTGTTCTAATGTGTCAGGATGCGAAGAAATGCACAAAAATATGCAGGATATGATGCAAAAGAGGTATCCAAACTGGGAAGGACAATACACAGAAAAAGTGTATCCGTTACAAAAAGAAAATACTTTTTATGGAAGTGTTGTACTGGGTTACTATGGGCCGTTCTTTTTCCATAAAGAAGATTTACAGTTTATTAGTCTTGTAAATTTTGTATTTGTAATAGTGGCAGTTATTTTACTGCTTGTCGCATTTTTAATGGGAAGTTTTTTGGCGGATCGAATTGCAAAACCATTACAAGTTGTTATAGAGCGCACGAAACAATTAGAACAACAACAATATGTGGGAAGAATTGAGTTTGTATCCAATACAAAAGAATTGGATCAATTAATCAAAAGTGTGAACACGTTAGGGGATACGCTAGAACAGCAGCAGAGGATAAAGAAAACCATGGCAAGAGATTATGCTCATGAATTTCGAACTCCATTAGCAGCATTGCAGTCCAACTTAGAAGCGATGATCGATGGGATTTTTGAGCCCACAAAGGAACGGATAGAAAGCTGTCTAACAGAAGTTTTACGATTATCAAGGATGTCAGGTCAAATTCATCGAATTGTAGAGTTGGAAAATCAACGTGTCTTTATTCAAAAAGAATCGTTTGATTTTACTCAATTATTAAAGCAAACGGTAACTGCGTTGGAACAGGAGTGGAGAGAAAAGAAATTGAAAGTAACTGTGAGTGGAAAGTCTTGTGATATTTTTGCGGATCGAGATCAGATGAGTCAAGTCATTATGAATTTACTTTCCAATGCCATTAAATATACGAAAGAAAATGGAGAAATGATAGCGAAAGTTGAAGAGAAAGCACATCAGCTCATTTTTACATTACAGGATACAGGTGTTGGAATGCCAGAAGACGAACTAGAAAATATTTTTGAGTATCTTTATCGTATCGACAATTCAAGGACAAAAAATACAGGAGGCTCAGGAATAGGACTTGCAGTTGTAAAATCTATTATTATCGCGCATGGTGGAACCATAGAGGCAAAGAGTCAGTTAGGAAAAGGAAGTACATTTATTGTAAGACTACCAAAAAAATAAAGAGTTTTTCATAAAAACTCCATAAAAGAGAGTTATCATAGGCTTGTTTTAATAAATAGATAACAAAAGAAAGAAGAGGTAAGTATTATGAATAAAAAATGGATTGCAGTGGCAGGAATGATGGTAGCGACCTTTGCAGTAAGTACAAGCGTTTTTGCAGGAGCAAAAGGAAAAAATCTCTCTGATAACAGTACACAATCATTTGTAAAAGTAGAAGAAGAACAGACAACAACACCTTCTACATCATTTTCACGTTCGAACTGTGGTGGCGGTGTATACGATATAATGATGGATGAAAATGGAAATTTAGTATCCAAAAAACAGTTTGAAGAAAATTTAAAACGTGCAGAAAAAGAAGGAAGTATTTCAAAGGAAGACAAAGAGTTTTATCAAAGAATGTATGAGTATTGTTCTGGAGGAACAACACAAGGCCGTAGAGGCTGTTAGTTTCTTATTGATATAAAAACTAGTATAAATCATAATAAAATAGTAGAAAAGGGCTGTGACCGAAGATTAAAATGAGTCACAGCCCTTTTCTATGTATTAATAAGAAGATGGTATAGAGCATATTTCTTACTATCATGTAATGATAGACTCATAGAAAAGTACATTTTAAAAGTTTCTCTCAGATTTTGGAAGAATTATGCGATAATTATAGAAATATGTGATATAATGACTAATAAGAGTGGCTAATGAAAAAAGAGAGAAGGGATTAAAAAATTACAAATTATAGTAAAGTGAAAAATGAGCAATAAGAATTATCCTGTGGAATAAAACTCTTGATTTGCGTGGAAGGCATAAGGCAAGCGCACTGTTTGATTGTCGCCCGCAAATATGAGAAATTTATATTACAAATTTCTCATCGTTTTTAAATTGAAATAGTCTCCTTAGCTTTATTAAGGAGAAATGGAATAAAAAAGAAAGAGTAAGGGAATGGGTATGCAGAAAATCATAAAGAAAATACCAGTCACTATAATCATTATTTTATTTTGCATTTCATTAGCGGGAGTAACAATTGTAATTTCTAAAAAAGAGTTATTAAAAAATGCTCAGATGATGGGAGAAGAAATTTCACGACAGTTAGCAGTCATAGAAGAAGGGTACATTCAACAGTATGAGCAAATGTTGAAGACGGCTGCAAAAGGGTTAGAAGGTTTACTTCAAGATGGGGCAAAAAAGTCTGAAATCCGAGAGTGGATGGGAAGTTATGTTAATCATATGGAGGATATTTTACCAATAGAAGGTCTTGAAATGTATGCTTTCATTGATGGAAAAATTATAGCCAAGACCGATTGGAAAGGAGATAGTACTCTTAATTCGACTGCTACAAAATGGTATCAAAATGCGTTGAAAGCAAATCATGAAGTTGCATATACTGATATATATAAAAATATTTGGTTAGGGGAAGAGGTCATTACACTATCCGTACAAATTGGGGATACAAAAAATGTGATAGCTTTAGATCTTTATCCAAATCAAATGAAAAACTGGTTTACGATACAGGAATTATTAGAAGAAGAACATTTTTATTTAACAGACGCAAATGGTAATTTATTATATTACGAATTAGATGAAATGATGATGCAAAAACAAGAAGTGCAAGTATTCGTAGATGAGTTGTTTTTGAAAATAAAACAAGAGGAGCATGGCTTGTATCATTCGTGTGTTTCTGATATTGCTGGTGAAAAAAGATGTATCTATTATAGTGTGGCTTCCAATGGATGGTATGCGATTATTACGATGCCGTATTCCTATTTGCTTATAAGTAATGAGATGATTCTAAAAGCGTATTTAGTTGTAGTATTTGTGTTTGCAGTTGTGGCAATTCTTTTGTTAATAAAAGGAAAAATAGCGGAGAAAAAACAAATGTTATATAATCGAATTATGCAAGCACTAGGTGATTCTTATTATGCCTTTTACTTAATTGATTTAGAAAAAGAGACTTATTTTATGTTTAAAGAGATGGAAGAAGTCCGAGAATCCTTAGAAGAGAAAGGATATTATAGTCAATTTGTAAGTTATGTAGAAAGCTTATTTGAAGAAGAATTAAGGCAAGAATTTAGAGAGAAATTTTCATTAGAAAACATGAGAAAAGTGGTAAATGGCTCAAAGAAAAGTTGTAGAGAAGATTTTCGGAGGTATTTTGGAGAAAAGTTACAATGGATTAGTGTGCAGATGTTGTATAATACAATGCCTAAAAATGAAGTCATATTGGCATTTCAAAATATTAATGATGTAAAAGAAAGAGAATTATCAAAATTAAAAATTGTGCAAGATGCGATGGAATCCGTACAAGTGGCAGTAGATGCAAAAAATACATTTTATTCAAATATCTCTCATGATATGCGAACGCCGTTAAATGCGATTATTAATTTTTCTGATATGATCTTATTGGATATTAAAAATGAGAAACGAACGAAGGATTATGTCAATAAAATTAATATGGCCAGTAAACAGCTTTTGGATTTGATTAATGAGGTATTAGAGTTTTCCAAAGTAGAACAAGGATATGAAAGGATAGAAAAGGAAGAATTTTCTCTTTCTATTTGTGTGGAAGATTTAATGTCTATGTTTGAAGAACAATGTATATTACAAAATAAATTTTTTATGTGTAAAATTGATATTAAACATCATTATGTAAAAAGTGATTGGCGTAAAATTAGACAAATTTTGAGCAACTTACTTTCCAATGCCATAAAATACACAAAGGAAGGTGCAAAGATTATTGTAGAAATTCATGAGATAGCGGGAGAAAAAATTCCAAAATATGAGTTTATTGTTCAAGATACAGGAATTGGTATGAGCCCAGAATTTCTAAATAATATTTATAAACCATTTGAACGGGAAGTACATTTTTATTCGGGAGAAATAACAGGAAGTGGACTAGGAATGACGATTGTCTATAATGATGTCCAGAAATTAAATGGAGAAATTCATGTGAAAAGTAAAATTGATAAGGGAACAACTTTTACTGTTATTCTTCCAATTGAAGTAGTGGAAGAACAGAAGGAGGAAGTATCAGAATTAATAGAAGAGAATCCTCGTTCTTTTGATGGAAAAAAGGTTCTATTGGTAGAAGATAATGCTTTGAATATGGAGATTTCCAAGGAATTTTTAAATATGCAAAAAATTGAGGTTGTCTGTGCATGGGATGGAAAAGAGGCTATTTCACTTTTTGAGGAAAGTCAAGAAAATGAATTTGATGCTATTTTAATGGATATGAAAATGCCTGTTATGAATGGAAGTGAGGCTACAAAAGTGATTCGGCAATTGGATAGAAAAGATGCAAAAACAATACCAATTGTTGCAGTAACTGCCAATACGTTTGCCGAAGATCTGCTTGAAATGAAGGAAGCAGGAATGAATGAGTATATTTCAAAGCCAATTGATTATAAAGCTTTAAATCATGTTCTTTCTTCTATTTGGATTAAGAAGCAGAAAAAGAAATCACTGATAAAAGAAATATAATGTAAGGATAGAGAAGGAGAAAAGTATCATGTCAGTCTATGAAAAAATGCACCAAGGTAATATATACTATAGTGATGATAGGAGTTTATTAGTAGAACAAGAAAAATGTTTAGATCGCTTGTATGATTTTAATGCGACAAGACCGACCGAGGGGAGAAAAAGAGAAGAATTACTAAAAGAGATGTTTGCACAAATAGGAGAAGGGTGTTATATTGAACCTCCTCTTCGCTCAAACTGGGGAGGAAAACACGTTCATTTTGGTTCTCATGTTTATGCAAATTTTAACTTGACATTAGTGGATGATACTCATATTTACGTTGGAGATTATACGATGATTGGGCCCAATGTGGTGTTAGCAACTGCTGGTCATCCAATTTTACCAGAGCTTCGAGAAAAGGCAGCTCAATATAATTTACCAATTCATATTGGAAAAAATGTATGGATTGGAGCGGGTGTTATTGTATTACCAGGGGTTACAATCGGAGATAACTCTGTGATTGGAGCAGGAAGTATTGTTACAAAAGATATTCCAGCTAATGTAGTAGCGTTTGGAAACCCTTGTCATGTTGTAAGAGAAATTAATGAAAGAGATAAAGAGTATTATTATCAAGAGCGAAAAATCAATTATGAAGATCTATAATTATGAAAACATTTATGATTGTTATAAGCAATGAGATACTAGTAA
>OBXV01000416.1_pt1 | contig 23472 bp, 17 predicted proteins | sample 1495451 | NCBI WGS metagenome assembly OBXV01 (sample SAMEA2580178, study PRJEB22360) | human gut metagenome | biome: human gut; feature: human-associated habitat; material: faeces | place: Denmark | collected 2008/2010 | reverse complement strand
CAGTGTTTTATTATTTAATATTTTTTTTATTAGACCTTATTATTCTTTGGAATCTTATGATAAGAGTTATTCCATTACGTATCTCATTATGTTTTGGGTTGCATTTATTACATCATCGTTGGTAGCAAGACTTAGAAAGCAATCAGCAGAAAATGCGAAAATAGCATATCGAACAAAACTGTTATTGGAAAATAGTCAAAAATTAATCCGAGCAGACACAACACAAGAGGTAATCCAAGAAATAAAAATAAGAATTCAAAAGTTAATGAATCTTTCGGTTATTGTATATCTAAAACAAAATGGAAAAATAGCAGGTCCTCAATTGTATCCAAAAAATGGAGTAGAGCTTTCAGAAATGGAAGTGTTTAAGTCATCAGCAGAAAGAGCGGTAGCAGACTGGGTGATAAAAAATGGGAAACGTGCAGGGGTTTGTACTCATACATTGCCAAGTGCAAAAGCGATGTATCTTCCAATTCGAGGAAGAGGAAGAATATTTGGGACGGTAGGAATTGTATTAGAGGAGAGAAGGGAAATACCAGAATTTGAATATGGTTTAATTGTTGCTATGTTAAATGAAGCGGCTCTTGTTTTTGAACATTTGTCAGTGCATGATGAAAAAAACACTCAAATTTGACAATTAAAAAAAGGCAGTATATGATTGATTTATAAATGTAGGTGAAAGCACTTATTACTTTAGCGATGAGAGGAATGGGCCACTTATGTTATAGAATTTGAAACAATATTTTACTATAAGGACGAAAGTAGAAAAGAAGGGAGTTAGATTACAATAAAAGTGGATTCAAATAAAAAAAATATACTAGAACAGGAACATATTCTTGTATGTATATCATCATCGTTATCAAACAAAAAAGTAATTGAACAAGCGGCTAAACTAGCTGATGCCTTCTCTTCAAAACTTACTGCCATCTATGTAGAAGGCTCTAAATTTAGCGGAGAACTAGGAGAAGAACAACAGCAATTGCTAAGGGATAATATTCATTTAGCAAAAAAATTTGGTGCAAAAGTGATGATAACTTATGGGGAAGATATTGTAGAGCAGATTATTGAATATGCAAGACTCACAAAAGTAACAAAAGTTGTTTTAGGAAGAGGCAGTGAAAAAGAAAAATTTTTGGAAAAGTTATTTCAGTATAATGTTTCAAAACGTTTAAATAAATTAGCACCTGAATTAGAAGTGTTTCAAATTGCAGAAGATGAAAAAGCAGAATTTCAGCGACATAGAATATGGAAATATATTCCTGTAAGAAAAGAAGATGTTTTATGGGATGCTTTTTGGTTACTTTTCATTCAAGGGATTACAACATTAAGTGCTTATCTGTTTCAAGCATTTCGGCTTCCAGATGGGAACATGATGATGGTCTATGTATTAGCTGTTTTTATCCATTCTTTAAAAGCACGATATTTGATTACGAGTTTTGTTTTTAGTATAGTAAGTGTTTTAGTTGTAAATTTTTGTTTTACAGCTCCTAAGTGGTCATTGGCCATTCAGAACAAGAATTATATTGTAACCTTATTTATTTTATTGTTTACTTCTCTTATTAGTTCAGGAATGACACAGAAAATAAAAGTATATGCCAGACAAGCAGTTCAAAAATCTTATCGTACTGAAATATTATTGGAGACGAACCGAGCATTGCAAGCAGCTACCAATCGCATTGAGATTGGACAAAAAATTGTAGAGCAATTACAAAAACTATTAGATAGAGAAGTAAAGCTTTATTGGAATGGTGAGGAAGTAGTAAAAAGGAATTCTAATAAAAATTTATATTATACAATTCAAAATGGAGAACAAATTTTTGCAGAGATTGAGATTGCCCATAAAGAAGCGAAGATACCAGAATTTGAAAAAGGAATTTTAATTGCAATTTTAAATGAAAGTGCTGTTGTATTAGAAAAAGATGAATTATTACGTCAGCAAAAAGACACAGAAATCAAATTAAAACAAGAACAATTAAGGGCAAATATTTTAAGAACGATTTCGCATGATCTAAGAACGCCTTTAACTTGTATTTCTGGCAATGCTAGCATATTAGTGAGCAATGGAGAGAAACTGCAAAAAGAACAAAAAATACAGTTATATAAGGATATTTATAATGATTCCAATTGGCTTATTGAGTTAGTAGAAAATTTATTATCCGTCACTCGTATGGAAAATGGAACGATGCAAATTCATATGCAAGATGAAATTGTAGTCGATGTAGTGGATGAAGCATTGAAACATTTAAATCCAGATGCAAAAGAGCATAGGATTGTGGTGGAAGAAGAAGAGATGTTACTTGTGAAGATGGATGCAAGGTTGATGACTCAAGTCATATCGAATCTAGTGAACAATGCGATAAAATATACACAAACGGGGTCTCATATTACCATTCGCCTTTGGAAGAAAGATAAGAATGCAATGATTGATGTTATTGATGATGGAGACGGGATACAAGAGCAAGAAAAAACGAAGTTATTTCGTTTATTTTATACTGTAGATGGAAAGGTTACGGACGGAAGAAGAGGTCTTGGACTTGGTTTAGCTCTGTGTAAATCTATTGTAAATGCCCATCATGGAACGATCGAAATATTAGATAATCACCCACATGGCGCAATTTTTCGAATTACGCTTAAAGCAGAGGAGGTTCATTTAGGATGAAAAATGGAAAACCACTTATTTTAGTTGTAGAGGATGATAAACCAGTACAAAATTTAATTACAACCACATTGGAAACACAAGGGTATTATTATGAAACGGCAGACAATGGCACCCAAGCTGTTTTTGCTGCAGCTTCTAAAAAACCAGATATCATTTTAATGGATTTAGGGTTACCAGATAAAGATGGAGTAGAAGTGATTGAAAAAATCCGTTCTTGGGCTATTACACCCATTATTGTAATTAGTGCAAGAAGCGATGAAAGTGATAAGATTAAAGCATTAGATGCAGGAGCCGATGATTATTTGACAAAGCCTTTTGGAGTGGAAGAGTTGTTGGCAAGGCTTCGTTCTACAATCCGAAGATTAAATTATTTGAATAATGAAACAGGAGTAGAGGATACGGTATTTCATAATGGTAATTTAAAAATTGATTATTCGTCTGCTACCGTAGAAGTAGAAGGAAAAGAAATTCATCTTATGCCAATGGAGTATAGTCTATTATGTCTACTGGCAAAAAATGTAGGAAAAGTTTTAACATATCGATATATTTTAGAAAAAGTCTGGAGCAATGCATTAGAGAGTGATTTAGCCTCTTTGAGAGTCTATATGGCATCTCTTCGTAAAAAGATAGAACCTAATACCCATGATCCAATTTATATTCAAACACATATAGGAATTGGTTATCGTATGATTCGAACAGAAAGTAAATAAAAAATATTACGAATTCTAAAATACGCACCTGTACAAGAGTGCGTATTTTACTATATGGCTATTTTTTTACATGGAATTTTTCAGCTACTCTACGATATTTTTGATTTTTTGAGGCATAAATCAAATGATAGGTAACATTTGCCTCTGGATCGGTAATTGGAATGACCGCTCTCTTTTGAAAAATAACATCCATATCGTTTACAAGATTGGTTGTAAAGCATGGCAAAGCCGATTCCTTTACTAACTCTTCGAACTCAAATTCATCCGTCTGCACAAGAAACCTAGAACTAGGCATTTTCTCATGACACATTTCATTCCAAAATCCAATCTGTGATTTCAAAAGGCAATTAAAACCATTGAGCATTTCAAAGGTTAGGCTTTGATGTTTTGCCATATCATGGTCTTTGGGAATACAGACGGACAAATTTTCTTAGATAATCGGGATACTATCAACTTGCTCTAAATGGATAGGATATGGCAGGATTCCGATTTCACATATGCCAGAACTTACATTTCTAATAATATCGGGAATTTCAGCAAGTTTGGATGAGAACGTTTTATTTGGAAATTCTTTTGAAAGTGAAGGGAGCAGTAACCAAAGAGGTGCTGGAGCACAAGATTCTACCGTAATTGTATGAAGTCCACGATCAAATGCCTGAACTTGTTGTACGATATTTTCTGCATCTGTTAAAAGAGCTCTTGCATATTCGACTGCTTTTTCGCCAGTTTCATTGAAAGCAATTTTATTTTTTCCACGGACAAATAGGGGAACTCCAAAAGAATCTTCGATGCGTTTCATCGTGCGGGTAATCGTGGGTTGTGATAGGTGCAGTTTTTCAGCGGCTTTTGATAGTGTGCCATAGTCTGCAAAAGCAACTAACTGTTCTAAATCTAAAAGATCAAGCATAATCCTCTCCTCCTTTGAGATTTTACTATTCATTTTATGAAATATAGGTTTCGCTATTTCTATTGTACATATTCTAGTCTTTCTTGTAAACTTTTAAGTGAGAAGAAGGCTAGAGTAAATAGAGTATTTCAAATTTAGAATATAGGAGGAAAAAAGATGGAATATGTAACACTAAATAATGGAGTGAAAATGCCAAAACTTGGATATGGAGTATACCAAACTCCACCAGAAGAAACAGAACGCTGTGTGTTAGAAGCGATTGAGGTTGGGTATCGTAGCATTGATACAGCACAGGCTTACGGCAATGAGGAAGGTGTTGGCAATGCATTAGTAAAATGTGGACTACCAAGGGAAGAACTTTTCATCACAACAAAAATCTGGATCAGTAATGCTGGATATGAAAAAGCAAAGGCTTCCATTGAAGAATCTTTGAAAAAATTGAAAACAGATTACATTGACCTTCTATTGATTCATCAGCCTTTTGGGGACTATTATGGTAGTTACCGTGCGATGGAAGAAGCCTATCAAGAAGGAAAAGTACGTGCTATCGGTGTCTCTAACTTTTATCCAGATCGTTATTTAGATATGACTCATTTTGCATCTGTTAAGCCAGCCGTAAATCAGGTGGAAACTCATGTATTCCAGCAGCAGAAAATAGCAAAGGAATATATGAAGAAAAATGGCACTCAAATTATGTCATGGGGACCTTTTGCAGAAGGAAAAAATGATTACTTCAACAATCCAGTCTTAAAAGAAATTGGAGAAAAGTATGGAAAATCTGTAGCACAGGTGGCACTTCGTTTCTTACTTCAGAGCGATGTTGTTGTTATTCCAAAGTCGGTACACAAAAACCGTATGGAAGAAAATTTCAATGTGTTTGATTTTCGATTGACAGAGGAAGATATGGCACGAATTGAAGCATTGGATGGAGGAGAAAGCCTATTCTTTTCTCACTATGATCCTCAAACGGTGGAATGGTTTATGAGCATTGTATAATAAAAGAAAGAAAAAATTGTTATAATCGATAGATTGGAACATAAAAGAACGATGACTTTTTTATAAAAGCCATCGTTCTTTTGGCATATAGGCAAGAACTTATACTGCTTTGCAAAATGTATTTTTATCGTTCACTGGTACGAAGGAAACGAGCCTCTTTTATAATTTCTTCTGGGAATCCAATGGATTCCAGCAATCGAATTGCATTATAAGAAGAGCAAATGCCAGAGCGGATTTGATAATCGAACACTACATCTCCATTTTGAATGGATTCGCAAAAATAATAATTTTCATATATTTTATCTAAAGTTTTTGCAAGCTCTAAGTCATGAGTTGCCACAATCAGAATACAATTTGTTTGATAGAGATAATGGAGAATGGCGATGGAGGCAGCAATGCGCTCTGCTGTATTCGTTCCTCGTAAAATTTCATCGATTCCACAAAAAATAGTACGTCCCTTCTTACTTTCTTTGATCATACGATATAGGTATTTGATCTCTCGCATATAATAACTTTCTCCAGAGCTGATATCATCTCGTAATGACATGGAAGTTAGAACTTTCACATTTGGAATGGAAATCGTTTTCGCCGTACAAGTATTCATGCTTTGTCCCAAAATAAAATTCGTCGCAATTGCTTTAATAAAAGTAGACTTTCCAGAGGCATTTGAGCCAGTGATAATACATCCTTTCTTTAATTGAAAATCGTTTGGAACGGCATTTTCAATGAGAGGATGGTAAAGATCCGTAGTACAAAAATTGGTTTCATGGAATTTAGGACAACAATAATACGGTAGGCTTTCACGAAAAGAAGCAGTAGCAATACAAAGATCGATTTCTCCTACAAATTGAAAAAGGGAGAAAAAATCATCTTTTCGATGAAGCAAGACTTGCAGTACCTTATCATATACAATGAAATCCAACATAAATGTTCCAAAAAAATAGTCTGTGACAAGCCCTAAGACGTCACCAGAAAATCCGATTTGTTTTTTCTGTTTTAACAATACTACCATATGTGAAATCTTATCTAAATTTTGAATAGAAGCAGAAAGAGAAGAAGCTTCCATTGGATATAGGGCAGATAAAGATTTTGCAGTTTTCACAGTAGCAATGATTCCATATAAGGATTCTAAATAAAGTTCATATTTCATTTTATTGACTGCATAGAGAGCAAGATTTAGAAAAAAGTTAATTGATGCAGCGAATAAAAGATAAGAGTTTTGTGTTATCATTCCACTAAAGAAAAAGAATAATAGGGAATATAAAAGCCATTTATATAGACTTACAAATGGAATTGTCTGTGGATGTAATAACTGAATAAACTCTGGAATATAAAAATGAATCGATTCTTTTTGTAATTTATGTAAGAGATATTGCGTATCCACTCTTTTTTCTGGGTTATCATGAAAGAAACGAATCATCTTCTCGCGTAGATTCAATTTTGCTTTCTCTTTTGGAAGTCTATGTAATTCTGAAAAAAGAAATTGTTCTCCAACATAGGATGTTGTATGATTCATTTTTTCGAAAATTTTGTTCATCTCTAGATCTTCCCAAGTAATTTCATCCACAAGTTCATCGGATGGAATATTCTTTTTGATAAGGTTATAATATAGGGAAATCTCATCCAAATTTTCTAAAGTTACTGTTTGAGAATGGATTTTTTGTCCATAACATTGTTGAAAAGAGCTACGAATTCTTTTTTGTTCTCGTTTATCTTCAAAGAAGAAAAAGAGAATGGAAAATAGAATGATAGAAATAATAATTGCGAATATTTGCATATAAAATTCCCCCTCAGTTTTAAAATAAGTTGTACAATTTATTATAGTCGATTTTAACAAGGGGGAGATAAAATGTCAAATAATCAAAAAGCATAGATAAATACAATTGATTATAGTAAAATAGAAAAAAACTTCAAGGATTAGAAAATAGGACAGAAGTTAAAAAAGAAAGGAGAGCTACTTATTACAATACTCAAAAACAAGTAGTGAAAGTAGAAAACAATATGTTAACAGTAGAAAATGTAAAAATTGGATTTATTGGTTTTGGTAACATGGCACAGGCAATGGCAGATGGTTTGCTTTATAAGGGAGTCATTGAACCAGAAAGAATGTATGCTTGTGCAAAAAATTGGGATAAGCTATGCGACAATACAAGAGAAAAAGGGATGAATCCTTGCAAAGATGCAAAAGAAGTAACCAAGAAGGCGGATTTATTGATTGTAGCAGTAAAACCTTATATGATCAAAGAAGTTTTAACGCCGATCAAAGAGGAATTAAAAAATAAGATCGTTGTATCCGTGGCTGCTGGTTGTCCATTTACAACTTATGAAGAAATTTTGTTAGAAGGAACGCATCATCTTAGTACCATTCCAAATACTCCAATTTCTGTTGGAGAAGGGATTATTGTATGTGAGGAGACACATTCCCTAACAGAAGAAGAATGGAAATTATTTGAAGAAATTTTTTCAAACGTTTCTTTAGTACAAACGGTGGATACCGCTCATCTTTCCGTAGCAGGAACCGTAAGTGGCTGTGGACCAGCGTTTGTCAGTATGTTTATGGAAGCATTAGGCGATGCTGGGGTAAAACATGGATTATCAAGGGCTGTTGCCTATCGTCTTGCGGGACAAATGGTAGCAGGCACTGGAAAATTACAAGCGGTTACTGGGACTCATCCAGCAGTGATGAAGGACGCTGTTTGTTCTCCAGGAGGTACGACAATTGTTGGCGTTTCTGCTTTGGAAAAGGCGGGAATGCGTTCCGCAATTATAGAAGCCATTGATGCAATCGAAGGATAAGAAAGAGAGGAAGGGATCCGAGATGGAAGGCGGATTCCTTCGTTTTTATAAAAAATATATTTGACAAAGTCAGATAAATACAATAAAATGCAAATAGCAATTAAAAAATTTGTATTTCAATAAAAAAAGAAAGGAGATATTCATGGAAACATCATTTGCCTATCAAATTTTAGCATTAAAAAAAGAGTTTACCATGTTTTGTAATGAAAAGTTGCAGGAAATGGGATTATCCATTGGACTCATGTTTTTTGTTGTTTATATTGGAAAGCATAGTCATTGTTCCCCAGGGGAACTTTCACAAGCCATTCGTATGGATACAGGGCATACCACAAGAAGTATTGATAAGTTAGTAAAGTCTGGATTTGTTGAAAAAGAAAGATCAAAAGTGGATAAAAGAAGTCAAGAACTTGTATTAACAGAAAAAGGAGTAGAAGTTTTTCATAAGATTTATACGCTCTTTGAACAATGGGAGCAGATAAAATTAAAAGATTTTTCAAAAGAAGAAAGGGAATTACTCGATTCATTACTCAATCGATTAGTACAAAAAGGAGAGTCAGCATGTACGATACAATACAAAAGAAAATAACACTTGGAACAGTAACATTAAAAAACCGGATTGTATTTGCGCCAACTTCTATGGGATTGAAAGAAGAGGAGTATATTCAAAAAATTAGTGATATTGCAAAAGGTGGTACTGCTTTAATTATCATAGGGGATGTCTCTGTTATGCCAAGTAGAGGTGTTTGTCTCCATACAGAGGAAGGTTTTGCCTATTATAGCAGAGTTGTAGATGCAATCCACAAAAATGGTGCCAAGGCCTGCGCACAGTTACATATGTCAGACGCTAATTTTCAGGCGCTAGTAAAATACATTCCCGATGTAAAAGCAGGGAAAATTTCAGAAGATCAACTTCGCGTTTTATTGAATGAAGAAGTGTCTCCTTATATTACGAATCTGCCACCAGAAAAAGTGAAAGAAATTATAAGAGGCTTTGGTACTACGGCTCAATTAGCACAAAAGGCAGGATTTGATCTCGTTCAAGTTCATGGCGATCGGATGTGTGGAAGTTTTAGTTCTCCTATTTTTAATAAGAGAGATGATAGTTATGGTGGAACATTAGAAAATCGTCTTCGTTTTGCAATAGAAGCGGTTCAGGAAGTGAAAAAAGCCATACCAAATGGTGCAATTGATTTTAAATTAGCTGTTCGAATGGAAGAGCCTCACTATGGAAATGCAGGAATTACCATGGAAGAAATTAAGACGGCCGTTCCATTATTAGAAGAAGCAGGAGTGACAAGTTTTCACGTAACGCTTGCAAACCACTCCGACTTAAATGATACGATTCCACCAAAAAATCATCCATATTTTAAAGAAGAAGGCTGTTTTTTACCATTTTGTGATGAGGTAAAAAAATATACAAAGTTACCTGTTTGTGGAGTAGGTGCTTTATCAAATCCACAGTTTATTGAGGAACAATTGGAAAAAGGTAGAGTCGACTTGGTTGGAATGTGTAGACAATTAATTGCAGATCCAGAATGGGGAAATAAAGTAACAAAAGGAGAAGAAGAAAAAATAAAACATTGTATTCGATGTAATCAAAAATGCCTTGGAGGCATGAAGGCTCATTTGGGGGTACATTGTATTTATGATGGAAAAAGAAAATAAAAAATGGCAATAAAATAGTAAAAATAGGAGGAAGAGAAGATGAGTTATGCAATTGTTGTAAGTAGCAGAACCGGAAACACAAAAAAATTAGCGGATATTATTTTTGATACATTAAAAGAAAAAGAAGTTCTATATTGTGGAGAAATATCAGAAGAAGCACAAAAAGCAGATGTCTTACTGATTGGTTTTTGGACAGATAAAGGTACTTGTGATGAAGCCATGAAAAATTTCTTACATGAATTAAAGGGAAAACAGATTTTCTTATTTGGAACGGCAGGATTTGGTCAAAGTCAAGAGTATTTTAATCAGATTTTAGAACGAGTAAAAAAAGAAATTCCAGAAGGAAATAAAATCATTGGAAACTATATGTGTCAAGGAAAAATGCCAATGGGAGTTCGGGAACGTTATGTACAGTTGCAAAAAGAAGATCCCAATAATAAACGATATGAAATGCTCATAAAAAACTTTGATGAGGCCCTTTCCCATCCGGATCAAATGGATTTTGAACAGTTAAAAAAAGCGTTGTTTGTATTGGAAAGTAATAGTGCTTCTTCTTGTTAAAGATAGTTGTATTAATAAAGAATGTAAATAGTGACCTTAGGAAAACACGGGATATCAAGGAAGGATGAAGCAGTAAAAGGAAACCCTATTCAAGAAAGAATCCGTGTTGTTGCTGAATAAAGAAACGAAAATATGATGTAAGAATTTATGCTTAAAATAAATCGTAATAAAAAAGAAAGAGTCGAATTTTCATATAAATAAATGGACTCTTTCTTTTTTTTGCGTGGAAGGCATAAGTCAAGTGAAATATTTGTATAACAATCATCCAATAAAAATAGTTTAGCTATTGTTTAAAATGTATAAATAATAAGCGTAATCATGTGTAAAATTCACAAAAAATACAAAATGTATTGAAAAATATAAAAAAGTCGTGTATGATAAAAACAAGTTTATGGAAACGTTACCGATATCGTTTCCGATAACGTTTCCAGAAGGAGAAGAGTGTATCTTTTTCAATCGTTGCCAATACAATGAACTTATATTGTTAGGAAACGATTCCATCATTAAAAAAAGAAAGAAGGACAAACATGAGAAGGATGAAAAAATTTGTTGCATCAGGGTTAGCAGCTCTTATGGTAATGGGAATGCTTGCAGGTTGTGGAGGAAACTCAAATACCGAAGGAGGAGAAAGTAAAGAAACAAAGGGGTCTGTATATTATTTAAACTTTAAGCCAGAACAGGCAGAACAATGGGAAGAGTTAGCAAAGCAATATGAAGACGAAACAGGAGTGTCAACGAAAGTGGTGACAGCAGCTTCTGGTACTTATGAGTCTACATTGAAATCAGAAATATCAAAGAAAAATGCGCCAACACTCTTTCAGGTAAATGGTCCAGTCGGGTTAGCTTCTTGGTCTGATTACTGTTACGATTTAAAAGATTCTGAAGTGTATCAGCAGTTAAAGAGTGATGATTTTGCCTTAAAATCAGAGTCTGGAGAAGTAAAAGGGGTTGCTTATGTTATTGAAACTTATGGCATTATTTACAACAAAGCACTTCTTAAAAAATATATGGATATGGATGGAGCAGTTGTAAAATCCGCAGAAGAAATTAATAATTTTGATACGTTAAAAAAGGTAGTAGAAGATATTCAGGCGAAAAAAGATGATTTAGGAATTGTTGGAGCCTTTACATCAGCTGGTATGGATTCTTCTAGCGATTGGAGATTTAAAACTCATTTAGCAAACTTACCGATTTATTATGAATATAAGGACAGAGGAATTGAATCTACCGATGCTATCGAAGGATTGTATCTTGATAACTATAAAAATATTTTTGATTTATATATTAACAATGCAACTTGTGAGCCAAGTTTACTTTCTGGAAAGACAGCAGAAGATGCTGCGGCTGAATTTTCATTAGGAGAAGCTGCTTTCTATCAAAATGGAACATGGGCATACAATGATATTCAAGGGAACGAAGTAGCGGATGAAGATCTTGGAATGTTACCAATTTACATTGGAGCAAAAGGAGAAGAAAATCAAGGACTTTGTACAGGTAGTGAAAATTATTGGTGTGTGAATAGCAAAGCGTCTAAAGAAGATATCGAAGCCACATTAGAATTCTTAAACTGGGTAATTTCTAGTGATAAAGGTCGTCAAGCAATGGCGGATATGGGATTTGTAACACCATTTAAAACATTTACCGAGGAATATGTTCCAAGCAATCCATTAGTGACAGCATCCAATGAATACATTGATGCAGGAAAAGAATCCGTTGCATGGTGTTTTACGACAATGCCTTCTGAAGAATGGAAAAACGGTGTAGGAAGTGCACTTCTTGAATATGCGCAAGGTACAGGAAAATGGGATAATGTAAAAACAGCTTTTGTAGATGGATGGAAGACAGAGTACGCTGCGGCAAATGAAAAATAAAATTATCGCAATCATAAGAAAACGATGAGAAGGGAAAGGAGCCGTATAGAAAAACATATGGCTCCTTTCGTGAGTGATACACACTTTTCATCGTTTTTAGAAGAATAAAAGGAGTAAAAAGATGGATAAGTACATAAAAAAATATTTTCCAGTATTTGTATTGCCGACGCTAATTGCCTTTACCATTGGGTTTATTGCCCCTTTTTTACTAGGGATCTATCTATCATTTTGTAAATTTACAACAGTGACCAATGCCAAATGGGTAGGTATTAGCAATTACTTAAAAATTGGTTCCGATAAAACCTTTCTTCATGCCCTGTGGTATACAGCTGCTTTTACCGTAGTTAGTGTGATTTTAATTAATGTTCTTGCCTTTACAGTGGCATTAGCGTTAACAAGAAAATTTAGAGGAACGAACTTATTCCGTACCGTATTTTTTATGCCAAACTTAATTGGTGGTATTATTTTAGGATACATATGGAACTTATTATTAAATGGTGTATTGTTAAATTTTAATCGAACATTGACTTATGATTCGAAATATGGATTTTGGGGACTGGTCATCGTCATTTGCTGGCAGCAAATTGGATATATGATGATTATTTATATTGCAGGAATCCAAAATATTCCTCCCGATATGATAGAAGCCGCTCAAATCGATGGTGCGACAAAGGGAGAGATTTTAAGGAAAATTATGATTCCAATGGTCATGCCATCCATTACCATTTGTACGTTTTTAACACTTACAAACTCCTTTAAATTGTTTGACCAAAACTTAGCATTGACAAATGGAGAACCTTCGAATATGTCCGAAATGTTAGCCCTAAATATTTATAACACCTTTTACAGTCGAACTGGTTGGGAAGGCGTCGGTCAGGCAAAAGCAGTTGTATTTTTCTTATTAGTGGCATTGATTGCCTTGATACAAATGCGATTAACAAGAAATAGGGAGGTAGAACAATAATGAAAGCAAAATCAAAAATGAATTTGGTATTAACCGCTTTATTCTCGATTATTTCACTGGCCTATATTTTTCCGATTGCCTTAGTGGTTATTAATTCGTTTAAAAAGAAAGCGTATATTAGCAGAAAGCCCTTTGAAATACCGACTGGCAATATGTTTGTGGGACTAGAAAATTATATAAGAGGAATGGAAAAGACGCAGTTTTTTACATCGTTTGGAACGTCATTATTTATTACTGTTGCCAGTGTTGCACTTATTATTTTATGCACTTCGATGTGCGCTTGGTATATTGTAAGGGTGCATAATAAATTTACATCGGGATTTTATTATCTATGCCTCTTCTCTATGATCGTACCATTCCAAATGGTAATGTATACACTATCTAAAATAGCGGACACATTAGGACTTAGCAATCCAGTAGGGATTATCCTCGTGTATCTTGGGTTTGGAGCAGGTCTTTCTGTATTTATGTTTTGTGGATTTATAAAAAGTATTCCTCTTGAAATTGAAGAGTCTGCTATGATTGACGGTTGTACACCAATTCAAATGTATTTTAAAATTGTACTTCCCATTTTAAAGCCAACGTGTATTACAGTTTCAATTTTACAAGCCATGTGGATTTGGAATGATTATTTATTGCCATCTTTAGTGTTAGATTTAAGAAAATACAAAACTCTTCCAATTGCCATTCAATATTTAAAAGGTGGATACGGTGCGGTAGATATGGGAGCCATGATGGGCGCTTTAGTATTATCCATTATTCCAATCATTGTCTTTTATATCGCTTGTCAAAAGCATATTATTGAAGGGGTTGTAGCTGGGGCTGTAAAAGGATGAGTGAGAGAAAGGAGAAAAAATATGAAACAGAGGAAGTGTGGAGTCTTACTTCCCATTTTTAGTTTGCCATCCGCTTATGGGATTGGCTGTTTTTCAAAAGAAGCCTATGAATTTGTTGATCAGCTAGAAAGAGCTGGACAAAAATATTGGCAACTATTGCCTCTTGGGCCAACGGGATATGGAGATTCTCCTTATCAATCCTTTTCGACTTTTGCAGGAAATCCTTATTTCATTGATCTCGAGCAACTAATTGAAAGAGGATGGCTTTCAAAAGAAGAGTGTGACCAAGTGGATTTAGGAGCAGAAGAACATCAGGTGAATTATGAAAAGCAATATTTTAATCGTTTTCCTCTATTAAGAAAGGCTTATGAAAAGAGTCATATTCAAAAGGAAGAAGCCTTTCTAAAGTTTTGTGAAGAAGAGAAAGAATGGCTTATGGACTATGCTCTTTATATGGCGATTAAAGAAGAAATTTTTCATGGCAAAGGGTATATGGAGTGGGAAGAAGAAATCCGATTAAGAGACAAAAATGCTATGGAAAAGTATCGAGTTCAATTAAAAGATACCATTGAATTTTACTGTTTTCTTCAATATGAGTTTGAATATCAGTGGAGGAAATTAAAAAAATATGCCAATGAAAAAGGCATTGAAATTATTGGGGATATTCCAATCTATGTAGCACTTGATAGTGCAGATGTATGGGCGAATCAGGAACTATTTCAATTTGAAGAAGATGGAACTCCCATGAAGGTAGCGGGATGCCCGCCAGATGCCTTTTCTAAAGAAGGGCAGTTATGGGGAAATCCATTATATCGGTGGGAATATCATAAACAGACAAAATACGCTTGGTGGATTCAAAGAATGAAAGCCAGTTTGAAACGATATGACATTGTGCGTATCGATCATTTTCGAGGATTTGATGAATATTATGCCGTTCCATTTGGTGATCGTAATGCAAAAAATGGGTGTTGGGAAAAAGGACCATCCATGGATCTTTTTTATCACTTATCAAAGGAATTAGGGAAACAAAAAATTATTGCAGAAGATCTTGGATTTTTAACGGATACGGTAAAAGAGTTATTAAAAGAAAGTGGATACCCTGGGATGAAAGTATTGCAATTTGCTTTTGATTCTAGGGAGGAAAGCGATTATTTACCTCACAATTATGAAAGAAACTGTGTTGTTTATACGGGGACTCATGACAATAATACCATTCAAGGGTGGTACGATGAGATGACAAAAGAGGATCAAGCATTTGCAAAACAATATATGAGAAATCATCCAGAAAATCGAGAGGAGCTACATTGGGACTTTATTTTACTTGCTATGAGAAGTGTAGCAAATACTTGTATCATTCCCGTACAAGATTATTTAGGAATTGGAAGAGAAGGTAGGATTAATACACCATCTACATTAGGAAATAACTGGAAGTGGAGAATGGATCCTACCATGTTATCAAAAAAGCTACAGAAGGAAATGAGAAACGTTGCTAAAATCACAGGTCGATAGATCAAAAAATTGCAAATGATACAAGAGATTGTTATAATATCGTGTGAGAATAATAGGAATGACTGAGATTGGAGAGAGAAAGATGGAGCGTATCACAATCAAGGAGATAGCCAAATTATGTGGCGTTGGTGTAAGCACGGTATCAAGAGCAATCAACAATCACCCTGATATTAATGAAGAAACTAAGAAAAAAATTATGGATACGATTAAACAATATAATTATATTCCAAATAATAGTGCTAGAAATTTAAAGCGTTCGGCATCCAAGACAATTGGTGTTTTAATGAAAGGAATGACAAATCCTTTTTTTACAAAAATGATCCGAATTTTTCAAGAAGAAATTGATAGAAATCGATATGATATGATTTTACAAGAAGTTTCCGAGGAAGAAGACGAAGTAGAAGTTGCATTAGAAATTATTAAAGAAAAAAAATTAAAAGGAATTGTATTTCTAGGTGGCTATTTTCATCACAAACAAGAACAATTAAAGGAAATACCAGTTCCTTTTGTTCTAGCTACGATTTCATTAAAAGAAGATATCGATCCAACCATTTATTCTTCGGTATCGGTAGATGATTATTTAGAGAGCTATAAAATGACAAAGTATTTGATTCATGAGTTAGGGCATCAAAAAATTGTGATTTTAGGAGCTACAAAAAAAGATACGAGCATTGGTAATTTGCGATTAGCTGGCTATCGAGATGCTTGTTTGGAGGCAAAAATCGACACAAAAGACTTGATCTGTTATAGCGATGACATAGAAGATGTCTATTCTTTAAAAAATGGATATGATATGGCGAAACATTTGTTAGAAAAAGGAAGAGATTTTACTTGTCTTTATGCCATATCCGATGTAATGGCAATTGGAGCTAGTAAAGCATTGTTAGAAGCAGGAATCAAGATTCCAGAAGAGTGTGCAGTAGCTGGATTTGATGGATTAGAAGAAACTTTTTATTATAATCCATCTATTACTACTTTAAAACAACCTTCAAAAGAAATAGCAAAAGAAGCCATTCGGATTTTATTTGCTTTGATTGATAAAAAAGAGGGGAATCAGCATATTATTTTTGAAGGAGAGTTATTGAAGAGGGAGTCAACAGAAACGAAGAGAAAAAACTAAAAACAAAAGAAAGAGAGCGAAAAACCTAAAATTACTTAGATTAAAGTATTTTAGGTTTTTTGTATTTTGTGCGAAATAATGAGGTTTTTATCGTTTTTTATGAACTAATTTCTCATAGGTTTTTTGCCAATTTTAGATAGTTTGTTTTTTAGGAGACGTATGGTATAATAAAAAATAATGAGCCGTTTATAGAACATTTGGCAAATGGCAACTATGGATTGTGTCATGATACAATGAGTGTTAACCAGTAGAAGTAAGGGAGCTTCTTTTATGGTGTTTAAGGGATAGATTGAAAAAAATTTAAGAGACATTAAAATTAAGGGAAAATACTTAATAAGAAGGTTGTATATTGTAAGGTACTACAAACATAGATGATAAATGATGAGCAGAATTGATTCGTTCATGATGAAATACTAGGAGGAAAAATTGATGAAAAGAGGATCCAATAATATTTATATAGCAGGAATCGGAGCATCTGCAGGTGGTGTAGAAGCATTACAAGCCCTTTTTAGGAAAATGCCTCAAAATGCAGGAATTGCGTATATTGTTGTTCAGCATTTATCTCCTGATTACAAAAGTTATATGAAGACACTATTACAGCGTTGTACAGAAATGCCAATTGTTCAAGCGGAAGATGGAATGACAGTAGAAGCGGATACCGTATATTTAAATAGTCCAGGGTATAATTTAGAAATGGAAGGAAATGTGTTTAAAAACACACAGATGGATACCGAGCAGATTGTACAACATCCAATCGATACTCTGTTTCGCTCTATTGCCTCTTCTTGTGGAAAGAATGCCATTGGAATTGTTCTATCTGGCTGTGGGTCTGATGGTTCCCTCGGAATCCGTGCGATTAAAGAAGAAGGTGGAATGGTGATGGCACAAGATACGATTACTGCTCAGTTTGGTAGTATGCCAAGAAGTTCTATTGCAACAGGTTCTGTCGATTATATTTTATCTCCTGAAAAGATGGGTCAGACGTTACTTGCTTATATTAAACATCCATATATTCAGGGACATCGCTTGTTAGAAGAGGTTACAAAAGATAAAAATGCAATGAATATGTTTACAGAGGTGCTTCGTATTTTAAAGGAACATACTGGCGTAGATTTTTCATATTATAAAGAAACGACTATTTTAAGAAGACTAGAGAGAAGAGTGAGTATTAATCGTTGTAAATCAGTGAATGAATATTATAAAATTCTAACGGAATCTGAGGAAGAGAAAAATACTCTTTTTAAAGAGATGTTAATCGGAGTGACCAGTTTCTTTCGCGATAAAGAGGCATTTGCCAGTTTACAACATCAAGTGATACCAAATCTGGATTATACAAGACCACAGATTCGAGTGTGGAGCTGTGCTTGTTCCACTGGAGAAGAAGTGTACTCAACAGCAATTTTGTTATCCGAATATATTGAAAAGAATCGTTTAAATTGTTCTTATAAAATATTTGCAACCGATGTGGATCCAGTGGCAGTAGAAATTGCTGGAAGAGGAATCTATTCCGAAAATATTATTTCTGACGTGCCAAAAGAATATTTAAATAAATACTTTGTAAAGAAAGGTGACTATTTTCAAGTTCGTGATTGCATTCGCAATAATATTGTATTTGCAGTACATAATTTATTGAGTGATCCAGTATTTTCCAATTTGGATCTATTGCTTTGCCGAAATTTATTTATTTACTTAAAAGCAAGTTTACAAAAGAAGGTGTTAGAATCCTTTTGTCAGGCATTAAATGGAAAGGGATATTTATTTATGGGGTCTAGTGAGTCCATTGGAGAGATGACAGAAGCCTTTGAAACAATCGATTCAAAATGGAAAATTTATCGCATGAGAAATGGATTTCATGTTTCTGTTCCTCTTTGGAATTTTGGCGTAAATGATATCAGTGCTTCTAAAAATCGATTTACGGACAATCAATCATTTTCCGTGAATTATAATCGGAAAATACGAATGGATCATTTAGTGGAGAAAGCAGTTTCTGAACTATTGCCACCAGCAGTATTGTTAGATGCAGGGGATAATATTATACAGGTTATTAGTAATATTAATCATTTTCTGGAATTAAAACCTGGAAAATTTACAAATCAATTTTTAGCTATCTTACCAAATGATCTCTCGTTGTTTGTCAATGGGGTATTAAGACGATTAAAGAGAAAAGAAAAGGATATTGTAAAGGAAACGATCACAGGGTTAAAAAATTTTCCAGGAGAAGAAATTACAATTACTGGAAAAAGAGTTTTATATAATCGTTCTGAATATTATTTAGTAAGTCTTCAAACGGTGATGGGAGGAATGAAAGAAAATTCCACAGATTTTATGGATTCTGAGTCATTAGCAGGGCAGAGAATTGAAGAGTTAGAACGAGAGCTCCAAGCGAGTAAAGAAAGTCTTCATGCAACAGTAGAAGAGTTAGAGACGAGTAATGAGGAATTGCAAAGCACCAATGAAGAGTTGATTGCCAGCAATGAAGAATTGCAAAGTACCAATGAAGAATTGCAATCAGTCAATGAGGAATTGCATACAGTAAATGCAGAGTATCGCATGAAACTGGATGAATTAACAGGAATGACAGAAGATATGGATAATCTTCTCGTCAGTGCGGAGATTGGTGCGCTTTATTTGGATCAGAAACTTTGTATTCGAAAGATCACACCAATTGTAAAGGCTATGACCAACTTGGTAGAAAATGATATTGGACGTTCCATTTTTCATGTGACTTTCATGGAAGAGTATCCACAATTTCATGAAGATCTTCGATATGTAGTGGAGAGCAATCAAAAAATTTATCGCTATTTAAATGATAGTCGAGGAAAACGTTGGTTGATTCGGATTCAACCAAGTAGGACAGAGCAAAACATGGTGAATGGAATTATACTCACTATGGTAGATACTACAATAACTGACAAGAAATTTATAAATAGAAAAGAAGTGTAAATAATAAGAGAGATGAAGGAAATGGATATTCATACGGCTTTCAGTCAATTGAAAAAAGAAAATTCACAATTAAAAAATGCTATTCGAGACATTCAAATGCAGCTAGAATATGAAAAGCAAAAAAATTTGTCGCAATATGAAAATATTCCTATCCCTTATATAACAATTAATTTTAATGGTGATATTTTAAAATTCAATAAGACGGCTTGCGTATTTTTTGGAAGAAAACCAGAAGTGTTATGTATGGACAATTTAATGGAATTTTTAGATATTGACAGCAAAGGAAGAATGACTCTTTTTTGTCAGATGATGTCAGAAGGGCGACTTAGAAAACAGATCGAAAGAAGTGATTTAGAGATTAATTTCTTTGTTCGAGGCAAGCGTCATGAAACCATGATACATTATTCACTTATTTCTCAAGAGGGAGAATGGTTATTAGAACTTGCGATATGGGATGTGACCGAGACAAATGAAGCAAAAAGACAGTTAAAAAAGGAACATGAGTGTTACCAAATCGCATTAAAAACTTCGTCAGATTATATTTTTGAATATAGCATTGCTGATGATAAGTTATTGGAATATGGGGATTTTATGAGACAAGAGATTCCAAAAACAAAGGAAGTGATAAAAGAAAATTTCTTAGGAAGAATTACGGAAGTACAAAAAGAGGTTACAGAATCTTATTTACGGTTACAAGAAGTTTTAAACGGAAAGAGAATGTCCGCAGAAATTGATTTTTCAGAAATTGATTACTATAATCAAAAAAGATGGGCGCATTTAGAGCTTTCACCAGTAAGTGATATTTTTAATGAAGCAAGAATTATAGGAAGAATTCGAGATATTACAGAAAAAAAAGAAAAACAGCAAAAAGAAAAAGAAAGAGCTCATCTCGATGAAATTACAGGGCTTTATCATTCTCAATATGGAATTAAGATGCTGATTGAGCGTTTAGAAGAGGCGCATCAAAGAGGCGAAAAGAGCTTTTTATATTTTTTAGCATTAGATGTGGATGTAGAGGCTCAGAAAAATTATGGCTTTACTTTTGTTCGTGGTATGATCGATATTGCTGGTAAGTTAATTAAAAAGAAAGTTGGAAAGGATAAACATATTACCGTTATCCGATGTGGAAATAAAGAGTTTTTATTTCTAATTGAAAAAAAAGAAGAAATAGAAGCATTAAATTTTTCCAGTTCTTTATTAAAAGAAATGCAGGAACAATATTGTGGAAACATTCAAAACGGAAAAGTTTTTTATCGAGGGATTTTTATTAAAAATCTTCAATGGAACGGCTATCCAAAATGGGGTGAAGTATTACAATGGCTTTATGATATGCAAAGTCATGAACATAAAGAAGGATTGATTTTGTTAGATACGAAAATACCACCTCAATTTTGTTCGAAACAAAAAGTGACTCTTGGACAATATCAAGGCACCAGTGAAATTTATGATACAAAGGCGAAACCATTGTTTTCTTATGCCTATGATTTAATTGAGCGAGCAAAGGATGTTGAGAGTATTATTCCACTTCTTATGAATATGGTAGGTGTTTATAAGCGGTTAAAATTTGTATCGATTTATGAATTAAATCAGACCTATTTATCAAAATCCTTGTTATACCATTGGAATGAAAGAGGGAAAGAGATTGAAGGGCAAAAAATTTGTTATTGCCCATCCAAAGAAGAATGGAACTCGTTATTTTTGTGGGAGGAACAAGAAAGTCGCTGTCGATGTCAGACAGCTAAGCAGATAAAAGAAGATCGGGGAAAAGGTTGGATTGCTCCTTATAAGGAAGAAACCAGTCAAATTCTCTGTGTTAGTAAAGAAGATCACGGTTCTCAGCTATTAATTGTTTTTGGATTTGAAAAGGAGAAGGAAGATTGGGAAAAAGAAGAGCAGGAGTTTTACTTTGATTTTGCAAAAATTTTATTTATTGGAATTACTCAAAGTAAAGCTAGCAGTCTTAGCATGACCAAGTCTATGTTTTTAGCGAGAATGTCTCATGAAATTCGAACACCGATCAGTGGGATTGTTGGTACGATGCAATTATTAGAGAGCACGTTACGAAAACAACAGATTCATGAAAGTTCAGAGGTAGTGTCGGTAGTTAGGCAGATGGGGGTATCGGTAAAGAATTTTTTAAGAGTAACCGATTCTGTGCTGGATATGGCCCAAATTGAAGATTATACAATGAAATTAATCAGTGAGAGTTTTCGTATGAAGGAGTTATTAGAGCGATTACAGACTCAGTTTGGAAGTATGGCTCGGAAAAAGAATCTACATTTTCATTATGAGGAGGGAACTTTAATTGAGGAGCTCTATGGAGATGAAAAGAGATTTTATCAAGTCCTTTATAATTTATTGGATAATGCTATGAAGTATACGGAAGAAAATGGAAATGTTTTCTTTTCCATTTCAGGAAAAAGAGAGAGTGAGACAAGTGCTGTCTATAAAGTGGAAATTCGAGATGATGGTTGCGGGATTGCAAAAGAAGATCAAGAACGAATTTTTCAGACATTTACAGGCGTTTCAAAGGAAGGTGAAAGTGAAGGCATTGGACTAGGGCTTTGTATCAGTTTAGCTATTGTTAAATTAATGGGTGGAACGTTAGAGTTAGAGAGTGAAAAAGGGATCGGGACGAAGATACAGCTGTTGGTTCCATTTAAAGTAGTGGAAGAAGTAAAGATCCAAGAAGATATTAGCTCGATAACGGGACTTAATGGAATGCGTATTTTATTAGCAGAAGACAATGAACTAAATGCCATGATTGTTCAAGAACTATTAGAACTCGAAGGGGCAAAAGTCGATATTGCAAGAGATGGAATCGAAGCCGTTTCCTTTTTTGAAGAAAAAGATAGTTATTATTACCAACTGATTTTGATGGATCTGCGTATGCCCAATATGGATGGTTTTGAGGCCACAAGAACCATACGTTCTTTGGAAAGAGAAGATGCAAGAACCATACCGATTGTTGCTTTAAGCGCAGAATTATTAGAACAAAGTGCAAAAAAGACAGTAGAAATTGGACTGGATGGTTATTTAACAAAGCCATTATCAGTTGAACTATTAAAAGAGTTAATTTCAAAAAATAAAAGGGTAAGAAAAACGGTTGTTGAGTAGAAGACAACCGTTTTTTAATCGTTTTATGAAGTTCGCAAATAAGATAAAATTACAGGGAGTCAAAGAGAGAAAATATGTATCGAATTATGGTTGTAGAAGATGATCAGACGATTGCCTTTGGAATGAAGAAATTTTTGGAGTCTTGGAATTATCAAGTTGTTTGTGTGGAGGAATTTCAAGATATTATGAAGAGTTTTCAAGAGGAAAATCCAGATATTATATTAATGGATCTGATCTTGCCTTATTTTAATGGTTTTTATTGGTGTGAGCAAATCCGAAGAGTTTCAAAAGTTCCGATTATGTTTTTATCCTCCGCATCAGATAATATGAATATTGTGATGGCTATGAGTGCAGGAGCAGATGATTTTATTGCAAAGCCTGTGGATTTAAATGTGTTAGTGGCAAAAATACAGGCAATGATCCGCAGAAGTTATGATTTTGCTGGTAAAACGGATTTTTTAGAGCATAAAGGAGTGCGATTTTATAGCGATGATAATACCGTTCGCTATGAAGAACGTAGCATTGAACTAACAAAAAATGAAAGCCGTATTTTAAAAATACTGATGGAAAATAAAGGAAAAATTGTAAAAAGAGATCAGATGATGGAAGCGTTATGGCAGACGGATTGTTATGTAGATGAAAATACATTATCTGTAAATGTAAATCGATTGCGTAAAAAGTTAGAGCAAATTGGGATTTTTGGATTTATTCAAACGAAAAAGGGGATTGGTTATTGTCTATGAAAAGAATATCGTTAAGAAAACTTTTCTTTTTTTACTGTAAAGAGCATAGGAAATTATTATTTTCTTATATATTAA
>OBXV01000412.1_pt1 | contig 23603 bp, 25 predicted proteins | sample 1495451 | NCBI WGS metagenome assembly OBXV01 (sample SAMEA2580178, study PRJEB22360) | human gut metagenome | biome: human gut; feature: human-associated habitat; material: faeces | place: Denmark | collected 2008/2010 | reverse complement strand
AATCTCCGCCGTTTTTTGCATTTTGGAACCAGTAAATATCTGTTGTTTCAAAGACAGGGTTAAATTAAATAATCCCCTGATGGGGACGGAAACTACATTCTATGAAAGAGTATGATAATCTTAAATTAGAATGCATGGTTAAATTAAATAATCCCCTGATGGGGACGGAAACTCTTTTTTTCTTAGGAATGTAAATACAAAAATCTACAGCCCCAGTTAAATTAAATAATCCCCTGATGGGGACGGAAACTCTACTGGGTCGTATTCCACAATAATCTTTTCACCACGGGTTAAATTAAATAATCCCCTGATGGGGACGGAAACTAAAGCTCACACGAGATAATTTATTAAACAAAGGAGTATTATTAGTTAAATTAAATAATCCCCTGATGGGGACGGAAACACGACATTACCCATAGGAATGATGTAATTTTTGCCCTTTGCAGAGTTAAATTAAATAATCCCCTGATGGGGACGGAAACATAAAATGCTAATGGAATTGTTAGCTAAAAATGGTTTACTTGAGTTAAATTAAATAATCCCCTGATGGGGACGGAAACATAATTCTGTGTAATTCTTCATTATCAACTTTAATAATAGATAGTTAAATTAAATAATCCCCTGATGGGGACGGAAACTTAAAAAGAACTTATAGAGTATCGCGTTCTAGGTATTACGTTTGTTAAATTAAATAATCCCCTGATGGGGACGGAAACCCTTTGAGGGCTTGGAAGTTATTACCCTCTAACATATCATATAGTTAAATTAAATAATCCCCTGATGGGGACGGAAACTCACTACATAATCATCAATCACTTTATAACTCTCTAGAATCAAGTTAAATTAAATAATCCCCTGATGGGGACGGAAACGATCATAGAGAAGGTTTTCCATATCTTTAGTGATGTTTACTTTCATCGTTAAATTAAATAATCCCCTGATGGGGACGGAAACGAGTTTTAAAGACACACCGTACATCGTTGGAGTCTCATATGGTTAAATTAAATAATCCCCATTAGGGGACGGAAACTAATGCCATAGCTTGTTTTAGGATACTAACCGCAATCGATGTCTTGTTAAATTAATAATCCCCATTAGGGGGCGGAAACGCTTTTGCTGTCAAAAATCTTTTTGTACATTGTGTGATGTCCGCTAAATTAAATAATCCGCATTAGGGGACGGAAACGTCAATGGAATGTTGGACGCTTCGATTAAGTTCAAGGCTTTCTGTTAAATTAAATAATCCCCATTAGGGGACGGAAACCCATTTTTCATGGCACTTGTAATACTCCAACTTTCACATGGTGGTTAAATTAAATAATCCCCTAATGGGGATGGAAACTCTAAGCCATTTGCTAATAGCTTTGTAGCATATGTATGTCTAAGGTTAAATTAAATAATCCCCAATGGGGTCAGAAAAGCACTATCTTATTATTTGTAGATAGTGCTTTTTCTTATTTTATATAAATATTAATTTTTTAAGGCTGCCATTTCCAATGCTTACTACGAGCATGCCGTTACCAAGGGTAATGGCGCTTTCATTTGTGGCTAGGCAGGTAATAAAGGATCCGATGCCCATAATGATTGTGCCTAGTATAGCAGATAGTTTATGAATTGCCATGATAATCACCCTTTGCTTTCACTAACAACATTAGGTTTAACAATATATGTAATGATTGCGTACAGTAGGGCTCCGATTACAATCCCGTTCAGCGAAGCCAGTCCGAATGGTATGAATTTAACACAGACTAATGCGATGGCCCATGTAATCCATGGAACTAGATTCCATTTTTTGAAAGTCGCTTTGTTGTAATCGATATATTTTCCACGATGAACCAGGTAAAAGTCCGCTAAGATAATACCGCATAGTGGCGGAACGATGATGCCTAGTGTACTTAAGAATACAAAGAGGGAGTCGATTTTATATGGTTGTGTCATTGTTGCTAATGCAGAGATAGCAATGAGTACGGCTAGCATAATATTTCTGTTTAGTTTGAAAGAGTTGGCTAGGTTCAATGATGTGGAATAGAGGTTCGCACCATTTGTTGTGAAGATATTTGTAGTCAACAATAGTAAGCTTGGGAACACGAGGCCAAAGCTTAATAGTACGTTGATTAAGTCACCATCATTCATAGCAACGCCTGCGATAGCACCGCAGCTGATCATTAAGGTATTGCCGCCTAATAAACCAATTGTGCTCGCTGTAATAACGTCTTTCTTGCTTTTACCATAGCGCATAATATCAGCGATACATGTGGCAGTAGATAGAATCCATGTGCCGATAACGATGGTAATGCCTGAAAGTAAATCGATAGGTTGTAATGGCACATAGTTAAATAATTCTTGCCAACCACCGATTGTTTGAACCGAGCGAGCCGCCGTTCCTAGAGAGAGGAATACGATGGACGGAATTGCAATATAGCCGAATACGGCGAGTGATTTAATACCGAGAACTGCAAAGATACCCATGATAACGGCGCTGAGCATCATAGCAATGACTTCACCCGTATAGGAAAGGTTGAATACTTGAGCAATAAAATGTCCATATAAAGCCGCTTGAATAGTGTACCAGCCTAGATTGACGATAGGTACGAAGAGAGAGGCAATTCTAGATCCTTCCTGACCGAAGCTGTATCGAGTCAAAAGAGCAAAGGTAAGGCCTGTTTTATAGGCGATTACACTCACTAGCCCTGCGATGATACATAAGAAAATGTTGCCTAGAATCATGGCTAATAGTAATTCGTTAAAAGTCAGCCCTGCCGCTAATCCACCACCAGCCATCATACTAGTAACAAGAAAAACAAACCCCGTCCAAACGATAGTGAGAGAAAAGCAGGACTTCCTTGCCCCTAACGGGACAGGCTCTCTAGAGTACTCATTATCTGTGTTCGTAGCAACTGGTTCAACAAACTCTAATTTCTCCTTACTCATACATCTATACTCCTTTACGTAATAAAAAAGCTACCATGATGCGTTTTAAGATTTATATAAGCATGGTAGTAAAGACCTATTATGTAGTGTAAATATAGTGGATTTCTCTAATAAAGGATACATATTTAATTTGTCATAAACGAATGGTATTTGTCTTCATTAAAACATACGGGGAATGAATATTCAATATGTACAATTGTATTAGATTAGTATTCTTAAACGGATTTATTTTGAGTACTGACAATTAAATTTAATAATGAGATGTATAATAAAGTATAGTGATTCAAGCAACATAATTTGCATTAGGTATACTCTTGGCAAACCGCATATGTGAATGTGTATGGTGTGCAATTCAATGATGTAGTTGGAGAATAGGAGGCGCATATTATGGCAAGCACAGTAATCGATAGTAAGGTTTTTGGTGCTTTGTTCAGCACCGATGAAATGAGACGTGTATTTAGCGATCTAAATCTTGTACAGAAATGGTTAGATACCGAGGCAGCTCTTGCACAGGCACAAGGTGAACTTGGTGTGATTCCTAAAACTCAAGCTGAAGATATCGTTAAGTATGCTGATGCTAAGGCTCTTAATATTGACGAGATTGGCGAGTTCTATAAATCCTCTATTACCATTGTTCCTTTGTTGAAAGCTTTCAAAGAAATCCTGCCAGATAATGCAGGCGAATATGTCCATTGGGGAGCCACAAGCCAAGATATTGTTGATACAGGTCTTATCTTGCAAGAGAAAGAGGCATACCAAATTATCTTACGAGATATGAAAGTGTGCCAACAACATGTACTCAATCTTGTAAAAAAATATAAAGATACCATTATGTGTGGTCGTACTCATGTTATTCATGCGTTGCCGATTACATTAGGTTATAAAGTCGCTGTATGGGCCGATGAATTGGGGCGCGATATTCAACGGTTAGAAGAGATTGAAAAACGTGTATTTGTTGGTCAAATGTCTGGAGCGGTTGGTACATTAGCATCACAACCAGAAAAAGGCTTAGAAACACAACAACGCATGATGGAAATTTTGGGGCTCGGTCAACCGACTATCTCCTGGCATGTTGCTCGAGATAGCCAAGCAGAGTTTGCTAGTACACTAGCTTTATGTGCTGGTACATTAGGCCGCATCGCTCATGAGATTTTAAGCTTACAACGTACAGAAATTCTTGAGTTAGAAGAACCGTTCTTCATGGGTAAAGTTGGTTCCTCTACTATGCCACATAAACGTAATCCTCAAGTATTAGAAAACATTATCGCTGTTTGTCGTAGCGTACGTACCATTGCTCCTGGTATTGCAGAAGCCATGATTTGTGAAAATGAACGCGATTGGGGATGTTTATTAACAGAATGGGAATCCATCCCAAGAGCCTGTGAATTATTGGCTGCTGCCTTAGAAAAATCTAAAGACGTATTAGAAAATCTTATTGTATATCCAAAACATATGGAACAAAACCTATACAAACTACGTGGCTTGATGATGAGCGAATGTATCATGATGCATTTGGCACCTCGTTTGGGCCGTATGACAGCACATTCCATTGTTTACCGTACATGTATGAAAGCCTATGAAGAAGAAGCACAAATGAAAGATGCCTTGATGGCTGAATCAGAGGTTACGGAAGCCTTTACAGAAGCAGAAATCGACTATATGTTGGACCCTCATAACTACCTTGGCCTAGCCGTTCAATTTGCAGATCGAGTACTACAAAAATATAAATAAATCACTATCCTATGAATACTAAAAAGCCCGTCCTAAGACGGGCTTTCCTTATATATTTATCTGTATATTTCTATTATTCGTTCCTTATTGTATCGTATATCAGTTCGCTCTATAATAGGTTTAGGATAGTTAGACGAGGTTGGGCCTCTCTTCGTCATCGAAGGGAGGGATAAGCCTATGAGTGATTATGAAATAATCATGCTCTTATTACAGGTAATAACGGTTGTTATTGCCTTTGGGGCATTAATAGCGCTTATTTATCTCACAAAAGACAAATAGCCCTCCGTTGCCTAGTGTAACTAGATAACTGAAAGGCCATTTCCTAATCTTTTTTCAATTTTGAGATGCGCCTGACGTTACGACTCGTCTGACTATCTTCTTATATTATAGTAAGGTTATTATATATCGTCAAATTATGATGAACACGTGTATGGCATACAGTTTGATGATGGTATTGTAAAATGAGAAAACTCCTATTGGCTTTCACCGATAGGAGTTTTTGGTTTTATAATTGTAATTTTATAGCACTTTTAAGGCTATTATTAAGTTACAGATTATAATAAATTGATTATATTTCTTTTACATCATCAGGTATAGCCGGAGGAGCCGGTGGTTTACCCATGGATCTTTCAATAAATACCACAGCCACAAAGACGATGAGGCTGACGATGGAACCAAAGATAATGGACATGATGCCGTATGGGTTGCCAACAAATTCCCAGTATACGCCTGCGATGGAGCCGAGCACGATGGACCAAATGCCAGCGCCAGCTGTTGCATTTTTCCACGTGAGACCTAATAGGAATGCTGCGAATGGGCCAGCGGATCTCATTGTGAAAGCAAATACGAGCATCGGAATGATGGCTTTGCTTACGAGGGAGATAATGATGGCGATGATACCGAGGAATAGCACGCATAGACGGCTATATCTAGTGAGCTGTGCATCGGTGAGGCTTTTACCAAAATGATGTTCCACAATATCCTTGGTAAATACAGTTGCGGCGCCTAATAGGTCGCCTGCGCCTGATGAAAGCGTGGCCGATACGACAGCGGCCATAACGAAGCCCGCCATTACTGGAGGCATGAGGTTAAGTGCAACCGTTGCCACTGCATTGTTGGCTTCAATTCCGGGGAATTCAGCTAATGCTACAAGGCCTAATACGGCAGGAACAAAGGCGAATAGAGCCATAATAATCCCGCAAATGATAGAACCGAGAACGGCCGTTCTTTCATTTTTCGCTGCGAAGTACCGTTGAACTGACTCTTGCCCAGTGGAGAAGGTCATGAAATACATGATGACAAGGCCGATGATGGTTTTCCAACCCACCTTTGTAAAGCCTAGCTGTTCAGGTGGCAATTTTGTCACTACCGATTCCCAGCCACCTACATTGTGCAACACAAACGGCACCGCGAGGGAGAAGCCCCCAACGAGAACGAAGAAATGGATAACATCTGTCATCGTTACGCTCCACATACCGCCGGACATGGTGTAAATTACGAGTACCGCACCGCAGATGAGGATGGCGAGCTCTGTTGAAAGCCCGGTGAGAACGCTAATAATGGTTGCCGTTGCTGTAATCTGTACGCCTGCTAGTGTAATCGTTGCCAGCATGGACAGAATGGAAGTAATGAGATGGCTAGACGCGCCGAAACGACGGCCGATGATCTCCGGTACAGTTGTTGCCATGGCACGCCGTAAGAGCGGTGCGATGAAAGCAACGAGAATAACACCAATCCCTGCAGATACGACGTACCAACCTGCAGATAAACCCCAAGAACCATACGCTTTCGCTGCTACACCTACGGTGCTCCCACCACCGATTTCTGTAGCTGCTAATGTGCCTGCCGTCATAAGAACCCCAATACGACGACCTGCGAGTAGATAGTCAGTACTATCTTTTACACGAATATGACAATACACGCCAACTAATAAATTCAGTAATAAATAGGCGCAAACAATAACCCAAATAATAGTCAGAGAATCCATATGACACCTCCCAAAATTTACACTATCTAGAGATTCATACTAAATCACCCTTACTACTTGCGGTGCATATATCAAGTATAGTTTAATTATCCATAAAAACTGGGGAAAATACAAAGAGGAGTTTTACTGCTCGTTGGAGAATATATATACATTAGGAACTAAAATATAAAATTATTAATCATAGGCACAGCCTTATTTACATAGTATACTTATGCTAATAAGACTGTGCTTATTTTATTGAGAGACAAGATTCATTTTTTGAGAGAGGTTTTTATGATTCAACGTATTTTGATGCTAGCTCTTGTGTTGCTGGCTTTCACCATGCCTACAGAGGCAATTACATTTCAGGAGCTGAAGACATCACCACAGTTTAAGTTGGTTCATCAGCATGAGTATGAGAAACCGAGTGCTATTGTTAATGATGGTGGTGGTATGTATGTGTATTTAAATACCTATTCTGTGGAGGTTCAAAAGTATGCGCCACCACAGTATACATTAAGTGCTATTTATTATGTGGTACACACGTCGCACTATCAGGCTGAGATTATGGAAAATAAGCTTACTGTTAATTATGATGCAAACTATTCATTGGCGACTTTGATTAAATCATCTAATATGATGAATCCTAGTCCATCTATGCTGGCTTTGATTGAGGCTAGTGAAAGTAAGTCGGGCTTATTTATGTCTGATTCAGATAGTGCGATTTATACACTGGATGGTGCGCTTAAGAAGAACCCATCTTCGGAAGGTACTAGGAATCTTCCGCTCAATCGCAAGAATATTATTATGTATAATTTAGCTGATGCTATGTTTATGTCTGCGTATCAGCAGCATTTTGATGATATTGTGGTACAGTGAGGTGGACGATGAAACGCATATATTTACTTTCACTATGGTTATTAGCCTGCCTCGTATTACCGATACAAGGTCAAGCCGTATCACAAGCTGAGTTACTAAATCCGCAGCATTATCAGCATATCGACTCAACCGTTGATTCTGGCCGTGGGGATGGCAAGTATTTGGACCTTAGTTCCATTAAAGCTGTGGATGCACCCGATGGTCATCGACGTGTGGAGGCGACTATTTACGTTTTAATGCCTGCATCAAATCTCATTCAAGGCATTCAACTGCAATATGATTACGACTTGGAGCGATCCTTACGTCATTTGATTACTATTCATAACAGAGGATTACAACAAGGAGCTAATACGCCGTATATCTCTATTTGGCGTGCAAAACAGGAAAATTCCGGTGTTATAGGGACCGTTAACGGTGGCATTGCTTTTAATAATGAAGGTAAAACACGCCGTCAACGACTTCAAAAAGAACATTTAGAAGCGATGATATTACCACCTCAATTTGGAATGGAACGGTATACAATAGCAAATATAATCTATCAGAAGGCCTATGGAGTGGCCTATGATGATGAGCCGTGATAGCTTATGAATAGCACTGGAATGGTTGAAACAGTGAATACAATCAGAGGAATAATTAAACTTGTTTTTGGGCTTTTATTAGTTAATTCGTATATTTATATAATATAATGCTTATTGTATCGTATATTAGTTCGTTCTATAATAGACTTAGGATAGTTGGACGAGGTTGGGCCTCTCTTCGTTTTTGAAGGGAGGGTTGCTTATGAGTGGTTATAAAATCATTATGATTATCCTTGGGATTTTATCAGTCATGGTATCCTTTGGAGCACTTGTGGCGCTTATTTGTCTAGAAATAGCAAAATTCGTTTCTTCGGAAATTAGATAAAACGAAAAGGCCATTTCTACATATTATTAAGTTTGTGAGATGAGCCTGACGTCACTACTCGTCTGACTATCTACTTATATTATAGGGATAAAAGTATATATCGTCAAATTGAGATAAACCTTATAAATACTAAATATATACACAAAACTTATACATACTAAAATATAAAATTATTAATAATAGGCACAGTCTTATTTGCATAGTATACTTATGCTAATAAGGTTGTGCTTATTTATGTTGTAAATGTGAGAGAAAAAGAGAGGTTTTTATGTTACGTAAAAGTGTAATGATGATGGCATTAGCAGTTACTTTCACCATGAATGTATGCGCTGTACAGATTGAAGTGCCAAAAGGGCAGCCGCCTATGCCTGGGGCAGATGCGAGTATTCCTACTAATGCGTATGAAAATTATTCCCATATTAATGAAAAGGCGATACAAGAAGCAGAGGGATTTAGTGCCAAAGTACAGAAGACCGTAGAGAAACCTAGCATTGCGATAGAAAAGGTTTTTAAAGAGAAATCTGGATTGGCTAAAGCAGTTAAGCTGGGGGAGTACTCACAATCTACTGTCATCTTACTTCATGATGAAAAGAATAATATCCGTTTAGCTGTTCCAAATATTAGCTTGCGTGGAGACACGGTTGAATCTAAATCGAGTGACGGTCCTTTATTTGTGGTTCGTGGTTTTACAAGTATTTTGATGGTGGGGCCACCACATGGTAAAGAATTTAGTAAACGTATGCACAATGAAGGTGTCTATAGCTATCCGGGCTTAGAAAATGCATCTTGGAAAATCCTTAAAGCCAAGACACATGTAATGTATACAGAGTTTACGCTTAAGAACACGAACACTACCTATGGTATTACATATCTTGGAGGTGGTGATGTGAAGGAACCATACCAAGATAAAATAGCTGAAGTGGTAATGAGTAATTATATTATTCCATCTATTGAATCTCTATCTAGGCTGGATAATTATAGCTATGTTAAACATTGGGACAATTTCAGTTATCGTATTCCTAAAAAGGCTAAGTTAGTGAGCGAGGCTATGGAAGATAACAAATATGAGGTTCGTACTTATGAAGATGCAGGCATTAAGATCCGTGTGTTACGCTTTCAAATAGACCCTAATGTTGTTGATAAAAGTTTGGCAAAAAAACAAATTTTTGCATTTTTGAATAAATATGGTGACCTTGAGGCGCCTACACAGTATGCAACAGTTTGGAATAATGGTCTTCCAGGCTTCCTAGTTGATCGCTATAAATCTAATGGGGGATCCTATTTACGCCATTTTACAAAGGATTCTGAATATTATTATAGTTATCGCATTGACTATGATGAAAGCAAATCTTCGTATAAGCATAAACAATTGCGCGATATGGTTGAGTATGTAGATTTTGATAATGTTGAAAGTTTACGAAAGGCACCTCAATGGCGTATAAGTGATAGCCATAAAAAGAAGCTTGATGCGGATCCAATCTTTAATCCGTGGTATATGGAATGGATTAAAATATTAACTTAATAAGATTATGTATAAAATAAGTGGTTTGAGTTGTTTATAAAATAGTTCAGGAGAGAGATCATGAAAAGAAAATTTTTGATTACAGGGCTTGTTATAGGCCTGCAATTGGTAAGTGGTTATAGTTATGAATCGGATGCAAGTTGGCTGAGTAAAACTTGGGACCGCCTTGAAACAAATGCAGCGAAGCAGTCTTATGATTGGCCCAAAGCTGAGCAATATAGACATTATAGTATTGGTCAGTATGTAGGTGAGAGATTGCCACAAGAAGAACTTATGGTGCTTGGAGTTCCATTAGGTAGTACTTTTGATGCGGTGAAAGCCAGTCTAGGCCAACCAACAAAGGAAACTAGATATGGCTTATCCTATGGTGGGGTAACTTTTGGTAATACTATATTGGGAGGTATGGATAATACTGTTACGTATATATCGATTACGAATCGTGATGCGGTAACTTATAGAGGAATAGCTGTGGGAGACTCTATGAGAAAAGTCTTAAAAGTTTATGGGCGCCCAGATTACATTGATTATGATGATCGTTGGTTTTATGGATTATTACAATATAGAACTGATATGATGAACGGCATACTATTTGAACACAAAGGAGATAAAGTAAGTAAAATTATGATTTATAAATGATTATATTTTTACCATATCTATGAAAAAAGCCGAGCTTTTAATTCATAGAATTAGCTCGGCTTTTATTACTGTATTCATATATTTGTATAATATAATGCTTATTGTATCGCATATTAGTTCGCTATATAATAATCATAGGATAGTTAGACGAGGTTGGGCCTCTCTTCGTCATCGAAGGGAGGGATAAGCCTATGAGTGATTATGAAATAATCATGCTCTTATTACAGGTGATAACTGTGGTTATTGCTTTTGGAGCTTTAATAGCGCTTATTTGTCTCACAAAAGACAAATAGCCCTTCGTTATCTTAGATGATTCGATAACTGAAAGGCCATTTCTCAAGCTTTTTTGTTTTCAGAGATGAGCCTGACGGTATGACTCGTCTGACTATCTACCTATATTATAGGGGTAAAGATTTATATCGTCAAATTGAGATAAACTGGAGGTTCTTATGAAAGCATTTGAAACAAAGGATTATAAAGCTTTTACCATGTTTGAGAATCGTTGGGCTCTTGTTACGGCTGGAATGCTTGATGATTTTAATACATGTACGGTTAGTTGGGGCAGTATGGGCAACATATGGGGCCCTAATGGTGGCGATATATCCACGGTGACAGTGTACATTCATCCAGCGCGTTACACTCAAGAGTTTATGGCGAAATATGATACCTTTACAGTTAGCTTTTTCCCTGAAAGTTATCGCAAGGCTCTTGGTTATTTAGGTTCTCATTCTGGCCGCGACGAAAATAAGGTGGCAAATTCTGGCCTAACACCAGTTGCGGCAGATGATGGGGTGACTTTCAAAGAAGCAGAGTTAACATTTGTATGTAAAAAGCTATATGAACACCAATTCGATGAAGCCCATTTGGCTGAAAGGATAAAAGATTATTACGCATCTAATCCTGCTGTATATACACAAGCTGGGCATGATCGTTGGGAACCACATTATATGTACATCGGAGAAGTAGTTGAGGCTATAGGAGTCTAGTTTTATATAAGATTTATTCATGTTGAGAGAATGATATGATTAAGAGCGTGTTTTTAATAGGTTTTTGTTCACTTGGCTTTATGGTAACGGCACATGCTGCCAATATAGATCTTCCTGGTGGAGATGCCATGGTGTCTGATACTGCTTATGAAAGCTATTCTTATAATAGTGTTGATATGGATTTGGTAGAGGCTCAGTTTAGACGTCACTCAGGCCCTGTGGTAGCACAGACTGTGAAAAATGGGCGTAGGACGGTAGAGCAAGCTAAGGCATATATGGATGGCAATGCCAAGTTTTTAAAACGCCAAGCTAATCAAAGTACGGTGTTCATCTTTGACGATGGTACACAGCATATTCGCTTTTCTATGCCTTATCCAAGTCTTGAAAGTAAGGCGATTAATGATAACACTAATTCCGTTGTTAATGTCGTAAATGGTATCCCTCAATATTATATTAAAAGTATGAATGCAGATATCGTAGTCGATGTGGATGATAAGACTACCTATACGGATCGTGCCTTCACATATAAAACGGTAAAAAATGGTCAATGGCAGCAGAAGTATGGGATTATGACACGTATCTCTGGAAAAGAAGAGAAAGCTGAGCCGCGTACGAGTACGGGTGTTGAGTTTTCCCTGCCTAGTGATACGAACCATGTGTATCGTGTTAACATCATAAATCGAGGTAATGGCAATCCAGATCATATTAGGTATGCAGAAGGGGCTTTAGCGAATTATGTGATTCCATCGGTAGAGGATACAAAAGCGATAGATCGCTATTCTAATGTTGAGAAATGGGGAAACTTTGAATATCGTGTGCTCAAGAATAGTACGAGAAAAGCCGATTATGAGCCTACCTCCTATGGTGAGGAAACGCGCGTTTATAAGGGGGGCGATATAGTGCAGCTGATTAAGCGCCGTCCGATTTTTTCAAATGATGAAAAACATTTTTATTCAGGTGCTTTTTCTACGATGGATACGATGAGCCGAAAATACCCATATTCAGTTAATGATAATGCGACCATTTGGCGTAATGGTATGCCTGCATTTAGTGGCAGTGTAAAATTTGATAATGGTATTAATTATACATATTTTACAATCCGTGATGATAAATATGTGTACAGCATTGAAGTTGCTTATAAAGCCAATATGGTGAAGACGTCTTATCATGATATTCGTAATATGGTAGAAATGGCAAAATTGATCAATCATCCGCATAAGCAAGCGTTTCCTGCGTTGGAGTACCTTTGGGAAGCTGATGTTTTTAAACTGCCTTAAAGCTAAACTAATATTTTGTCTATATGTAGATACACTTAGGTATAAAAAGAAATAGAGAGAAATAAAACAGTCAGTATTGTGATTCAGTACTGGCTGTTTATTTACATATCTGATAGTATTAGGTTATTTTTGAACAGTGTTTTAATATGTATCGATTTCCTATGCTTCTGGAAATAGGACATGTTCTTGCATTTTAAAACTAGGATTATTGGTAGAGTCAAAGAACTCAATCATATTTCGTAATTTTTGAACCTCTTCAGCATGTAAAAAACTTGGATAAAAGATGATATAGGTAAAGCTATAGGTCCCATCATAGGAGTTAAAGGTTAGGATGTGATCATCCTTATGAGGTGTATAGATGTGTGTGGATAATCCAGGAATATTATTATTCCATATAACGGCATAATTAATATAATCTGATGTTGGCTGGGAATAGTAAATATCCCAGAACGTATCTAAATTAATTTTAAAATTGTAATGACCGTTTACAACAAGATCACGCGCATATGGGTTTTTAGGAATATTATTAGTAGAAACAAAGAATGTTATGTCCCCCTTTTTGTAGGATCTAATATCTTGGTACTCGGTGCCCTTTTCCTCACCTATGTATATAGCGTCTTTTGGTACACGGTATTGTACACCGTTTAAGCTTTCTATGCGTGAATATTGATTTAATTCATTTAGGTTTTGTACAGAGGGAAGCACATAATTAGCCAATAACTTATCTGTAGGAACCTTGTTCAGAACGGGGCTATTATCATAATAGACAAACCCTGCGTGATATAAGGGATGACGCATGTTATAGCCCTTAAATTTAAAATTGATCGTGTCGATGGTGAGCGTTGTTTTTTTACCGTTTTTAAAGTGTGGCATCTTCATGCTATCCCAAGTGCTGTAGGTAACAGTAGGATATGAAAATACAGTGCCCTTTATATCAGAAATCTGTTTGGAGGACTTTCGTTTCGCATTGTCTTGCAAGAAATTACGGACGTCTTTGTCTGTTAGCTTTTCATAAGCTATTTTGGTGTTGCGCCAGTCGTAATCTTTAAAATCTGCGTAGTCAATTTCTAAATTGAGACTTCCATTATTGGTTAAAACTCGATAGTCCTCAATGGTTCGACTTGGATTTTGGTAACGTCCTATATGATAATCACTTTTTATGCCCGCTACTGGGAATGAAAGGCGAATTTGGTTGTATTGATCATGAACGGAAATGACCGTATTATGGTAATTTTGACCGCGATATATAGAGGCTGCTTTAGTATACTCAATTTCGTTTTTATTAATACCGTTAGCCTTGTCCGTTAACTTTAATGTTTTCACATAGTTTGCTACATCCTTTTCAATATCAGGGTTCGTGGTTTGGTAATTTATGTAGGCATCCTTTGGAATCTTCGAATCTGCACCAGGAATATTAACATCGATGGCTCCTATTGGTGATAATATAGTGCTCATGATGAAAGTACACGCTAATAGTGGTAGTTTAGTCATGGTGGTATCTCCCGCTTACATTTCTGTATTTATTGGTATTGTAGTAATCCGTAGGTTATGTTATTAAGTATAATTATATAACTAAATGACTATATTTTTAAGTGACATGGAAACGTGTTTTGCTTACATGCTACTACTTCCTGTAGGACATTCGTTGATGCAAGATAGTCGTTCTATCGTATGGTATATGACTGTCAGCAATCGTGATGCCGTGACTGCCCGTGGCATTGCTGTTGGCGATTCCTTGAAAAAAGTGATGGACATCTATGGGCGTCCTGATTTTATAGACTTTAATAATCGATGGTTCTATGGATATCTACGCTATAACAGTGACAATATTGTAGGTATTTTTTTCGAGCACAATGGCAGCAAGGTGACGAAAATTATTATTAGTGACAACTAAACTGCTTTTATTAGTGAAAGTCTTAATACATATATGCAGCCCTTTATCTATTAAAATGGATAAAGGGCTTTTTAGAGTGATAAAATAGAGCGGATGGCTTATATAGTGACTTCTTTTAGTGATTAGTACTATAAATAGTGTAAATTGATAAAATTTTTATAAAATATAATCCCACAAGAATTGTAAAATCTGATATAATATTAGTATGAAAATCGACGTATGTAAGGACTGGAAAAATGGTGTGTATGAAGTGATTTTCTGGCCTAGAAAATCACTATATCCTTAGTATTCAGTCGATATAATCGGAATGTTGTATATATGAAATGACTACGCAAATGCGTAGTTTTTATTATTTTTTGTTTGGTGTAGGTAGTCCCATGAGTGTAGTGAAGCCCTTATTATGGCTATTAGAACCGTATATCGTATACAAGGCCTATTTGTGGGGCGTCCGCTTCATGGCACAGCCTTTTACATGGGAAGGCGAATTAGATTGGTTCGCTTTTATGCTAACCATACTGCTCGTTATTGATGTGGTGGCGTTGCCCTTGGTGATCTTCTATTGCCCTGGTTTGAATCCTGGGGTACGTGTTCCGGACTGGATTCGCCGTTTAGGAACACCTATTTATGCCGTCCATAATTGGCTTGATAGTAAGGTAGGTGGCGACACATCTACTCCGATTGTATGGCTTCGTAAAGCCTTGCATTCCTTACTTTTATTCATTTATTATTTGGTGCCATTTTACGTGGGTGGTCATCTCGTAATGGGTCTTGTGGTAGCGCTCATGTATGACGTCCTCGTATGGGCTCATGGAGGTGTGTGATGACGATTTGTGAATGGCCGACGACGCCTTTATATCAGGATTACCACGATTACGAGTGGGGACGACCAATTCATGATGACCAACATCAATTTGAACATCTTTGTCTTGAAAGTCTCCAATGTGGCCTCAGTTGGCTTACGATTTTGAATAAACGAGATATCATTCGAGAATGCTTTGATCATTTTGATATTGATGCGGTGGCTGTTTATGGTGAAAGTGACATTGAACGCATCATGCAGACGGAGGGGATGCTTAAGCATCGTCCTAAAATTGAAGCTATTATCAATAATGCTGCTGCTTTTAAACGTATTCAATCTGAATTTGGTTCGTTTTGTAACTATATTTGGGGATTTACAAATCATAAAACGATTATTTATGAAAACCATCCTGAAGGGCATTTCCCTACTAAAAATGGTCTATCCACGCGGATTAGCAAAGACTTAAAGAAGCGAGGATTTAAGTTTGTAGGGCCTGTAACAATTTATTCACACCTACAAGCCAGTGGCCTCATCAATGATCACGGTAAAGACTGCCCTTGTTTTGAGGAGATTAATAAAACAGCAGATATCGTACGTTTACCTGTAGACGATGAAGCTTAAGGGAGATAAGCAGAGATTAGTTAACAATAGCTTTTGCGCATAATTGGGTTTACATAATTGAATTTGTTGTTATGTGGAATTGGGTGTACACTAAAGTCGATGAGGCGATAGCGACTCATCTCATGTCGGCCCGCTTTATATATAAACACATATACTCTCTCTCTCCTAAGCGGGTCTATCATTAGTTCTCTCTCAACGCTATAAACTATACAGAGCCTCTACCTTATTGGGTAGAGGCTTTTTGCTGTATATAATGTTATAAGAGGAGCAATACTGTATTAGGGAGCCCTATAACAGCATTAAACAAGCTATATGTATGGTTCTAAAAAAATCTTTAATTAATCCAATTTCATAGTATATATTTTATACCATATAAATTGATTTCTTTCGATGTAGTTGTTATACTGAAGTAAATTGATAGTGTTACTTTCACAATTAAAGAAGGGAAATATATGATTGGTTTGGGAACGGCCATTAACATTGGTCTCATTATAGCTGGTAGCCTATGTGGCCTCGCGTTTGGTCGCTTTATGAAAGAAAATTTAAAGCAGACGCTCATGATTGTGAGCGGTATTATCGTGCTCCTCCTCGGTATGAGCGGGGCTATGAAGTATATGCTCGTCATTGTCAACGGATCTCTACAAACAACGGGGCCGCTATTGATGATTATTAGCATGGTCGTAGGCGCCGTGATTGGCGAAATTATCGATCTTAATCATTGGATTACCGTGTTTGGTGATTGGGTGAAAGCTCGTACTGGCAATGCTGGTGATCCAAAGTTTACACATGCTTTTATTACTGCATCTTTGACGTTTACTGTAGGTGCTATGGGGGTACTGGGTTCTATTCAAGACGGCCTTACTGGAAATTATCAAACGCTATTATTGAAAGGCATCCTCGATGGTATTATCGTTATGGTTATGGTATCCTCTATGGGAAAAGGGGCGCTGTTCTCCTTTATTCCTGTAGGTATTACGCAATGGCTCATCACGGCAATGGCACATATTGCAGCGCCTCTGATGACACCTAGTGCCATCGATAACCTATCCTACGTCGGATCTATTCTGATTTTCTGCGTTGGTATCGACCTCATCTGGCCTGGTAAAGTACGTATTGCCAACCTTTTGCCAGCTATCTTCGTGGCGATGGGACTTACATTTTTGCTATAACTAGTATTATAAATAATACATAGATTTTTATAAGAGACCTATATTCTCTCAACCTTTAATATGTATTTTATACATGATACGGTCGAGGATGTAGGTCTTTTTACTTTTTAAAATTAATTTAGTTGAAGTGGGAATTAATGATAGTTTTAATTCAATTATGACGATAGGGTAAATTGATTATATTCCGAAATAGGTGGCCAATAGAGTCATCGCGAGTGTAGGATTTAGATAATGTTTTATAGAATCTTTTTACCAAAATTGTTTGTAGAATAATTTTAATTTTATGTATAGTTATTATTCAAGTATATGTTATTGAATTATACCTGTTAAACAGGTATAATCAAAGGAGAGATTCTATGATTATCGGATTTGTAGATTATCATTAATAGAGAGGAAATTAATATGGAAAAGTTTATTCCTACACCTACCATTAGTGAAATATTAAAAGAAGAGTTTATGGATCCATTAGGACTATCTGCATATCGATTGGCTAAGGATATACATGTGCCTGTTTCACGGATTCAAGAAATATTGAATGGTACACGATCTATTTCAGCAGATACATCGTTGCGTTTAGCGAAATACTTTGATGTTTCGGAAGGGTATTTCTTGCGTTTACAGATGGATGTTGATTTGCGTACAGCAAAACTTAGTGAGGGGATGGATGAAGTATTATCCTCTATTGCACATTGTGCTTCATTAGAACCCGTAGATTGTCAATAAGAGATTGATAGTTTTCGATGTATTTGGTACAATTATCTTAAATTAGTAAGTTGTTACAACAGTGAATATTGATATAAGGAGAACCTATGTTATTCGTTGAATATCCTAAATGCACAACATGCAAAAAAGCAAAGAAATTCTTAGATGATCATAACATTAAGTACACAGATCGTGACATCAAGTCCGAAAATCCTACAGCAGAGGAAATTGCTGCTTGGTATCCACAATCTGGCAAGGATTTGAAAGCATTCTTTAATACTTCTGGTATGATTTACCGTGAACAACAATTAAAGGATAAATTGCCGAACCTTAGTGAAGAAGAAAAACTAGCTTTATTAGCATCTAATGGCATGCTTGTAAAACGTCCTATCTTGGTTCTTGAAGACAAAGTACTCGTTGGATTTAAAGAAGCAGAATGGGTTGAGGCGTTGAAGCTCTAATTTCATATTAGTTAACCGAAAGAACAGGTCCCTAAAAGCCTCCATAGCGAGCTAAGTCGTTTTTAGGGACCTGTTCTTTCTACGTTTTAATAAAGAAATTAGAGCTCACAACTAGGACCTCTTTACGGCTAAGTCATTTTTAGAGATAGGGGCTTTTCCTTTTATATGAAATTAGGTTCTTCAACTAGTGCCTATTAAAATGAGCTCCATAGCGAGCTAAGTCGTTTTTAGGGACCTCTTCTTTCTACGTTTTAATAAAGAAATTAGAGCTCACGACTAGGACCTCTTTTACGGTTAAGATATTTTTCATTTATCAAAAATTTTAATTTGTATATAACTTATATATTTTGTATAATATTTACAAAATAGATATACCCCTATGGGTACTATAAAATTTAGAATAGAAACAAAAGGTAATTCAGATCGGTAGTTGATTACTGTTAGGTTAATATTAGTACGATATTAACACAAGATTAGTGTTATATTGCATGGGTGTACCTTACTATTTAATAAATTATTTTGTATTTTATTTCCGGATTAAGTAAGGCCGGTATCTCATTTATAGAGAGGTCTATATGAAGTTTTTACAGTCTTTATCAGCGCAGGTTTCTCTGCGTACGCAGGGGGCTATTTTGGCACTCGGCTTGTTATTTATTATATTAGATGCGCTTACGGAGCCTATGAACCCAGCTATTGATTTGGCGTGGGTAACGGTCATCATTTGTGGCTTGCCATTGCTCATTAACAGCGTGCAAAGTATTTTGGATCATTTAGAGATTCATGCTAATTTTCTCATCGTGATAGCCATGGTGGCGCTTATTGCGATTGGAGATTATCATACGGCGGCTTATGTAGGACTCATCGTACATGGGGGCTTTTTCTTAGAGCAGCTTATTACGGGCGACGTACATTATACATTGGATGATGATATGTTGCCGACCATGCCTACACAGCTTGTAGCTTTGCGTCAGGGCATCAACAATTATTCATCTGTTATTGTTGTGGCTGTTATGTTGCTTTCCATGGGTTCCTATGCATTGACGCAGAACTTTATGCACACCATTACATTGCTAGTTATCCTTTGCCCATGCTCTTTGGAACTCGTTCTTGTGGCACTCATGATGGGTTCTCTCGTAGATGAAAACTCTCCAACAGCGGGGCTTTCAAAAGAGGCGAAACAATGTCATTTGGGCTTACTCATCGTGTCCATTTTGTTCCACGTTGTTATTATCGGTGCTGGTGTGTTAGGATCTATCAATCCTGTAACGGCCGCTGCATTGCATGGCTTGGCGCGACTTGGTCTCGTGTATAATTTGAAAGTATTAAACGGCTCCTTGTGCATCGCATAAATAATTAAACTCCCCTAGTAATCATAAGTATTACTAGGGGAGTTTTGTATATACAACAGTGAGTTGTACAGTACGTATTTATACATTACGTATTATACAGTACATATTCTATTGTTGTCCTTTGTCTCCAAGGGTGAGGAGTAGAAATACGATGGATAGGATACATGCACCAACGAGGGCAATGAAACCACCATCCCAACCGTAGAGGTCAACCATGAGACCCATGAAAGCACCAGCACCGGCAGAACCGATGAGGTAACCAAGAAGACCTGTAAGGCCAGTAGCACCACCTGTTGCTACGCGTGGCACCATATCTGCTGCTTGAAGGCCAATCATCATAACAGGACCGTAGATGAGGAAGCCGATAGCGATGAGTGCTAAGTTATCGATGAGAATATTGCCTGCAGGGTTAAACCAGTACACGAGGATCGCCAAGATAACGAATAACATAAAGCAAATCGTAGCTGGAGCACGACGGCCACGGAATACGCGGTCACTCAAGTAGCCACTTACGAGCATGCCTGGAATACCAGCCCATTCGTATAAGAAGTAAGCCCAACGGGAACCTTCTTTTGTGAAGCCTTTCACAGCGGTTAAATAGGTTGGAGCCCAGCTAACTACGCCGTAACGGATGAAGTATACAAAGATATTTGCAATCGCAAGATACCATAAGTATTTATTATGCAAAATATATTTGTAGAAGATTTCTTTGAAAGTACTTTTTTCTTCATTTTCTGTATGTGTATGAACGACTTCATGTTTGTATTCTTCGATAGGCGGTAAGCCACAGGATTGAGGCGTATCTTTCAACAATACAAAGGTAATAATCGCTAACACGATAGAGATAAGGGCAGGGAAGAAGAAGATACTATGCCATGTACCGAATAGGTAGATGCCAAGCGTAGCAAGAGGAGCGATGATGCCACCACCTAAGTTGTGGGAAACGTTCCACCAGGACCACCAAGCACCGCGTTCGGAACGGGAGAACCAAGTTACCATGTTTTTCGCATATGGAGGGTAGCCCATACCTTGGAACCAACCGTTTAATAAGGCAAGAACGCACATGATAGGAATACTGCTCATAACACCTGGTAAGGTGCCGAATAATAACATAACTAAAGCACTAAGCAATAGACCTACTGTGGAGAAGTATTTTGGGTTAGAGCGGTCAGACGCATTACCCATAACAAATTTACTTACGCCGTAAGCTACGGATAAGATGGTCATAACTATACCAAGATCCGCTTTGGTGTAGCCGTACTCAGCAATCATGTACGGAACAGCCAAACTAAAGTTTTGGCGGATCAAATAGAATGTAGCATAACCAATAAATGTACCTGCAAAGACTTCGCGACGAAGACGTTTGTAGGTGGAATCGATTTGCGCCTCTGGTAAACGTTCAATATGAGGAGCAGGAGAGAAAATCGACATCGTTACACATCCTTTCTACAACATGTCATTTGTAATAATACCATGTAGGGTATGTAGTCGACTATACTTAATTTTCTATTATAATAAATAGTTATTAGAAAACTGTATTATGGATAGTATTGATTAGGGTGAAATAGTATTGAATAGGTTGAAAATATCAAAATATCTTCTATGTAAAAATTATTAATTTGTAAATATATATATATAAATAACTGTTCATGCATTTGCGTAATGAGGCTATGCATGAATAATATAATCTCATTGAATCCGCATTTTTCCTGTACTTTTGAGTATATATGAATAATTGTACATATTTTGTTATTGACACAAGGTAATGCGAAAATCGTTAGCTTGGCTGACCGTTGGGCCACATGGATTGTAGTGATTGCGTTATTGGCCGCGGTTGGCACCTATGTGGTAACTGGAGAAATCATTCGTGCCGTAACCATCCTCGTTGTGTTCTGTCCTTGTGCTCTCGTATTGGCAACGCCGGCAGCGATAATGGCGGCTATTTCTAATGCGAGCCAACACGGTTTCCTCGTGCGCCGTGGTAATATTATGGAACGCTTGGCGAAGGTTGATACGATGACCTTTGATAAAACAGGTACCTTGACCTATGGTACACCTGAGGTGACTGCCGTTGAGACTGTGGGATTCATGCCTACTGATGAGTTGTATCGATTGGTTGCTTCGGTAGAGACTAAATCTGAACATCCATTGTATATGTTGCCGTTGATGGTGTATTGGCTGGTTATGTGGCTTTGGCGGATCGTGTTCGCCGTGAAAGTCGCACCGTAGTAGAGTCCTTAAACGAACTTGATGTGATGCCTGTGCTTTTAACAGGTGACCATGTGGCAACAGCGAAAACAATTGGTAAACGATTGAATGTATCCAATGTGATTGCAGACTGTTTGCCAGAAGACAAAATGGATACAGTGGCTCAATTACAACAAGACGGCAATATTGTAGCTATGGTTGGTGATGGTGTAAACGATGCACCAGCTCTAAAAAAATCTGATGTGGGCATCGCTATGGGCGGTGTTGGTAGCGATATCGCGGTAGAGGCAGCAGATATCGTTCTCGTAAACGATAATATTAAAGAAATTCCTCATCTCGTGGCCTTATCTAAACGCATGATGACCACAATTAAGGTAAACCTTTCCTTCTCCTTGCTCTTGAACTTTGTGGCTATCATCTTGGCAATGGTTGGTACCTTATCCCCCGTGTGGGGCGCCCTTGTTCATAACGGAGGGAGCCTTCTCGTAGTTGCAAACTCTGCACTATTGTTGCGCTGGGCTTACAAATCTAACCATGTAGTAGATGATGATCATTCCGTTCTTGTGAAAGCAGCACGTAAACGCGTGTTTGAGGCTTAATAGTAGTTCATTATAAATATAAGTATGGAGTGTGCATCGATTTGATTACTAAATCGGTGAGCGTTAAAAAATAATATAGTCAATAAAAAGCGCTATCTATTCCTAACGAAACTCAAATAGAGTTGTAGGATAGATAGCGCTTTTGTTTCATTTATAGTATGAAATCGATGGTTTCTAGTCTCGATTAATCAATGTATGTTACAGGATAGCCTTTTGGCTCGATTTCGCGGCGGTTAAGGTCATTTGGTAGATCTGGGTAGCCGATAGCGAGGCTAGCGTAGACTTTTTCGTCTTCGCTAAGACCTAGTTCACGCATTTTGGCTTGGATGCGTTCATTATCTTGAAGATGACGGATTTGGTTAACCCAGCAACTGCCAAGGTCGAGTTCATTGCAAGCAAGCATCATATTTTGCATAGCACAAGATACATCAGCAAAGTTATTAGCATAGTTTGCTTTACTAGCTAATACGATGAGCACAGGTGCATTATAGTGGAATACAAATTTGCCTTCGGAGGACATCTTAATGATATTCACCATGTAAGGTAAAGTATTTTCTGTAATCGGCATTTTGCCGTATTCTTCTTGAATGAGTGTTACTAGTTCTTGAAGCACATCTTGGTTTGTAATGACCATGAAATGTGTTAATTGTGTATTACCGCCGGATGGAGCGCGTCGACCAGCGTCGAGTACTTGGTCAATAAGTTCTCGAGATACTTGATCTGCTTTAAATTTACGCGTACTATGACGAGTTTTGATGCACTCTAAGGTGTTCATATAGGCCTCCTATTATAAGTTAGCTTTGATATAGAATTTCTTTTATTATACTACAAGGAAGGACCTAGTAGGGGGCGTATTTTTACTAAGTCATCTATTAGGAGACGGTCCTGCAACGAAAAAAGATTTCATTGAAAACAGAAGTTATAACTTTCTAATTTAATATTAAAATAATTTATAAATAAAGTAACAATT
>OBXV01000411.1_pt1 | contig 23610 bp, 17 predicted proteins | sample 1495451 | NCBI WGS metagenome assembly OBXV01 (sample SAMEA2580178, study PRJEB22360) | human gut metagenome | biome: human gut; feature: human-associated habitat; material: faeces | place: Denmark | collected 2008/2010 | reverse complement strand
CGGGTTCGAATATGGCAGCCGCTGATGATGGTGCGACTGCCTCGGCCGCTGTTGAGCCGAGCGAGATTCACAAGGTGCCCGGCGTGTTCGACCTGGCCGGTCGAATCGTTTGCGGCGGCAAGGTCGATCGTGCCGCCCGGTATATCGCGCCTACCGTGCTGTACGGTACGTCGCCAGATGCGCCAGTAATGAAGGAGGAGATTTTCGGGCCGATTCTGCCGATTCTGGTGGTCGAGGATGCCGAGTCCGCAATCCGATTCATCAACAAGCGGTCCCGGCCGTTGGCTGCATATGTGTTCTCGCGCGATCACGAGGTTCGGCTGACTTTCGAACGTCAGACCAGCTCCGGAGCCTTGGGATATTCGCTGCCGTTGGGCCATCTGCTGTCCAGCCGGTTGCCGTTCGGTGGCGTGGGCGCGTCCGGCATCGGCACCTACCACGGCAAAGCAGGCTTCCTCACCTTCAGCCACGTCAAAACCGTGGTTACCAAGCCGCAGTTCCCCGACACTCTGCGCCTCGTGTACCCGCCCTTCAATGAAGCCAAGGCCAAACTGTTCGACATCATCGCCAAATTCAGCTAGCGTGATATCGCTCGCTGATATTGGGTGATGGCGTTGTCATAGTGACGTTCGCTGTCCCGGTAATTACGTCAATCGATTGATTCGTGTACCGGGCCAGATTTTTCTGTCCTAGTATTTGATTTCGGGTCATTTTTGCTTACCGGGACAAAACTGACGCCGGAAGTATCGTCCGCGTATTACGAAAATGGCGGAATAGTGCGGTTTCGTATGGAAGGGAATTTCAAATATTCCTATATTCGAGGGGTTCAGCTGTCCTGGTTTGCGAAAAAGAGCCGAAATCGGCTACCGGGACAGAAAAATCTGGCCCGGTAGCCACGTCAATCGATTGACATGTCTGCCAGGCCAAAAATATGCAGCAGATGCGCCGCTTCTGTTACTTCAGGGCTTTGAAGCCGATGTCGTGGCGGTAAAACAGTCCGCGCAGCTCGAGCTTGTCGATGATTGCGTAGACCTTGTCCTGGGCGGACTTGATGTCCGGAGCGGAGGTTTCGACGAGCAGCACGCGGCCAGAGTTGGCCACAAGGTTACCGTGCTCGTCAGAGGCGACGCCGGCGTAGTAGACGTGCGAATCCTCGTCGACTTCGATTTCGGGCACACGGGCACCCTTGATGACGTTCTCCGGGTAGCCGTTGGAGGCGATGACCACGCCGAGGGTGGCGTTGGACTCATCCCAGGTGAATTCGGGGGTTTCGCCGTCGAGAATGGCGGAGATGCCGGCACCGAGGTCGGAGGTGAGCTTCGGGAGCACGACTTCGGTTTCCGGGTCGCCGAAGCGGGCGTTGAATTCGATGACCTTCGGGCCGTCGGCGGTGGCGATCAGACCGGCGTACAGGATACCGGTGAATGGCGTACCTTCCTCGGCCATGCCTTCGACGGTGGGGCGCACGATTTTCTCGATGGCCTCGTCGACCACGGACTGCGGAATCTGCGGCACCGGGCTGTAGGCACCCATGCCACCGGTGTTCGGACCCTCGTCGCCATCGTGGGCGCGCTTGTGATCCTGGGAGATGGGCATCGGCCAGAAATCGGTGCCGTTGACAAAGCTCATCAGGGAGAATTCCTGGCCGTCCAGGAAGTCCTCGATAACGACCTTGGCACCGGCGGAGCCGAAGCGATGGTCGATGAAGATGTCTTCGAGTGCGCGCTGGGCGGTGTGCTCGTCCATGGCCACGGTCACGCCCTTGCCTGCCGCCAGACCGTCGGCCTTGATGACAATCGGGGCACCGTGCTCGTGTACGTAGTCCTGCGCCATCTCGAGATCGCTGAAGGTCTTGTATTGGGCGGTCGGGATGTTGTGTCGGTCCATGAGCTGCTTGGCGAAGTCCTTGGAGCCTTCAATCTGGGCGGCGGCCTTGGACGGGCCGAACGCCTTGATGCCGGCGGCGGCGAAATCGTCCACGATGCCTTCGATCAGCGGGACTTCCGGGCCTACGAACACCCAGTCATAACCATTGTTCTTCACGAATTCGATAAGTGCGGCGTGATTCGACTGGCTCAGCTGCGTGGTGTGGATGCCGTCCTTGAGCATGCCCGGGTTGCCGGGAGCCACGGTGACTTCGTCGATGCTCGGTGCCTTGAGCAGCGTGTAGGCAATGGTGTGCTCGCGCGCGCCGGAGCCGATAACCAATACTTTCTGACCCATGTTGTTCCTTTCCTGCGGAAAGCGAGTTACTTCAGTACGATTTGCGTGCCGGTGGTGTCGGCTGCGATCTGGCCGAGCACGTAGGCGGGCTCGTTGTTGTCGGCGAGCAGCTTCAGCGCCTCGTCCTTGCGAGCGAGGTCGATGGCCAGCACCATGCCGATGCCCATGTTGAAGATGTTGTACATCTCCTTATGATCGATGTTGCCAGCCTTCTCCAGCACGTCGAAGATCGGGAGCACGGGCCAGGTGCCGAGCTCGATTTCGGCGGCCAAGCCGTCCGGAATCATGCGCGGGATGTTCTCGATGAAGCCGCCGCCGGTGATGTGGGCCACGCCTTTGACCACGCCCGCCTTGAACAGGGGAGAGAGGGCCTTGACGTAGATCTTGGTGGGGGTGAGCAGCACGTCGCCGAGCTTTTCGCCGCCCAGCTCGTCGAGTTCGGTGTCCACGGTGTAGCCGGCCTGCTCGAACAGGGCCTTGCGCACCAGGGAGAAGCCATTGGAGTGTACGCCGGTGGAGGGCAGGCCGATGAGCACGTCGCCTTCAGCGATGGTGGAACCGTCCACGATGGCGGACTTTTCGGCAACGCCGACCGAGAATCCGGCGAGATCGTATTCGTCTTCGTCGTACATGCCCGGCATTTCGGCGGTTTCGCCGCCGACCAGCGCGGAACCGGCCTGTACACAGCCGTCGGCCACACCGGCCACGACCTGCTCAAGCAGTGCCGGGTCGTTCTTGCCGCAGGCGATGTAGTCAAGGAAGAACAACGGCTCGGCGCCCTGGGCGGCGATGTCGTTGACGCACATGGCCACGCAGTCGATGCCGATGGTGTCGTGCTTATTGGCCAGCTTGGCGACCATGAGCTTGGTGCCCACGCCGTCGGTGCCGGAGATGAGAGCCGGCTCCTTGTAGCCCAAGGAGGCCAGATCGAACAGGCCGCCGAAGCCGCCGATGCCGCCGACCACGCCGGGGCGGTTCGTGCGGGCCACGTGCGACTTGATGCGCTTGACGACTTCGTACCCGGCTTCGACGCTCACGCCGGCGTTCTCATATGCTTTTGGCATTTGGTTGGCCTTTCTACTTATTTTGGCTCCCCTCTGGAGGGGAGCTGTCGGCAAAGCCGACTGAGGGGAGGCAAGCGCCTCTGGTTCAAAGAATTGTTATTGAGTGGATTGGTGGTGAGCTATTCGGCATCCGGCTGCACGGTGTTGTACTCGTTGCCGATGTACTTGCTCTTGTACAGCGCGAATTCAGGCAGACGCACACGGTCCTCGGGCGTGAGGGACTTCAGGAAGTCGGCCTCGTAGTCGTCGAGCGCAGTGGGGTAGTCGCCGTTGAAGTAGGCGACGCACAGGCCACCGTATGGGGCGTCGGCGTTCAGTCCGATGGATTCGACCAGACCGTCGAGCGAAAGGTAGGCCAAGGAATCCGCGCCGATGTATTCACGGATTTCCTCCACGCTCATCTTGGCTGCGATGAGTTCCTTGGTGGTGGAGATATCGATGCCATAGAAGCAGGGGTACTTCAGCGGCGGGGAGCTGATGCGCATATGCACTTCAGCGGCGCCGGCTTCCTTGAGCAGCTGCACGATGCGCTTGGACGTGGTGCCGCGCACGATGGAATCATCGATAACGATAACGCGCTTGCCTTTAACCACGCTGCGCACAGCAGAGAGCTTCATACGCACACCCTGCTCGCGCAGTTCTTGCGTGGGCTGAATGAAAGTGCGGGCCACATACTGGTTTTTGATTAGACCCATTTCGTTGGGCAGGCCTGCTGCTTCCGCATAGCCGGATGCGGCGGACAATGAGGAGTTCGGCACGCCGATAACCATATCGGCCTCCACCGGGGATTCGGCGGCGAGACGTGCGCCCATGCGCTTGCGGGCGGAGTGCACGTTGACGCCATAGATATCGGAATCCGGGCGGGCGAAGTAGATGTACTCCATCGAGCAGATGGCCAGCTGCGTGTTGTTGGTGTACTGGACAATCTTGTAGCCGTGCTCGTCGACCACTACGATCTCACCGGGGCGGATGTTGCGCACCAGCTCGGCACCGACCACGTCGAGGGCGCAGGTCTCGGAGGCAAGTACGTAGGCGCCGTTCTTCATCTTGCCGAGGGAGAGCGGGCGGAAGCCGTTCGGGTCGAGTGCGCCGATCATGGCATCTTCGGTCATCAGCAGGTAGGCGAAACCGCCATGCACCGTGTTGAGCGCTTCCTTGAGCTTGTCCATAAAGGTGCGCTGCATCGAACGGCGAATCAAGTGCATCAGCACTTCGGTGTCGGAGTTCGAATGGAAGATGGCGCCTTCGTCTTCAAGCTTGCGGCGCAGTGACGGGCAGTTCGTCAGGTTGCCGTTATGGCACAGAGCCACGTCGCCGTCATGGAAGCGGAAGATGAACGGCTGGATGTTGTCCGTGGTGCCCGAGCCGGCCGTTGCGTAACGCACGTGGCCGATGGCGCAATTGCCCTTCAGTCGTTCGATTTCGCGCTCATCGCCGAACACCTGGGTGAGCAGGCCGAGTCCGCGATGACCGATGAGATGACCGTTATCGTTGGAGACGATGCCGGCGCCTTCCTGACCGCGATGCTGCAGCGCGTGCAGGCCGAAATAGGTAAGTCGGGCGGCGTCAGGGTGGCCCCACACGCCGAAGATGCCACATTCCTCGTGAATGTCTTCGAGTTCAGCCGACAAGCCAAAGCTCCTTTTTCAAACAGGGGATTAACTATCTATCAACCCTACCAATCGGCGGCTACATCGCGTGTTGTGGGGTGGTGGAACTTGTTGGGGTTTGCGGACGCGGTTTAAGCACCAGATCAGTCAAGTATGAATAGTGGCTTAGGATTTTGGCCTTTCGCTGTTTGTGGTGGGTGGTTGTGGTGTGGGGTGATGCCGGCGGGTAGGTTGGAGGCATAGATACCTCTTACCTGTTCACCGCCGCATTACCTGGTGCTCCACTTTGTGCTCAAGCGTGATACCGAATTGTCGGTGTGACGTGATCGGTTGACTTTCGTCAACGCAATTTGAAAGGCTCCGACGGTATTATCCGTCGGAGCCTTTCGTCGTATGAATCCGGTGCTTGTTTTTTCGGCTTCGTCTCAGTGCCTGAAATGGCTGAAGAACTCGATGGTCTCGGGATCCTGCGACTCGTCCATCACCTCGGCGGGTGTGCCGTTCTCGGCGATGACGCCGTGACGGAGCAGTACGATGCGGTCGGCCGCTTCGTGGGCGAAGCTCATTTCGTGCGTGGCCATGAGGATTGTGGTGCCTTGGGCCTTTAACTCGGCAACCATGTTGAGCACTTCGCCGACCAGCATCGGATCAAGAGCGGATGTGATCTCGTCAAGCAGCAGCAGTTCCGGGTCGGTCATCAGTGCGCGCGCAATCGCCACGCGCTGCTGCTGGCCGCCAGAGAGCTGATCGGGGTAGGCACTGGCTTTATCGCGCATGCCGATGCGTTCAAGCAGTTCCATAGCGCGGGTTTCGGCGCGATCCTTGCTCCAGTGGTGAACCTTGATTGCGGCAAGGGTCACGTTCCTGAGCACCGACATGTGGGGGAAGAGGTTGAACTGCTGGAACACCACGCCGATACGTGCGCGAATCTTGTCCTGGTCGGCACGCGGGTCGGTGATATCGGTATTGCCCAGCCAAATCTGGCCGTCATCGACCTGTTCAAGCAGGTTGACGCATTTCATCAATGTGGATTTGCCTGAACCGGAAGGCCCCAGCAAAGCCACCACCTCATGTTGGTGAATGTCAAAGGAAATGCCACGCAGCACCTGCGTGTTTCCAAAGGATTTGCGCACGTCATCAAGACGCAGCACCGTCTTGTTGCTCACGGGGGAGTCACTCGCCTCGGTGGTGATATTGGTCATTTCGCTCATACCGTTCCTCCGCTGAGTTCGCGCTTACGCAGACGTTCCGTGTACCAGTCGTTCAGCAGGATGAACGGCACGCTCATCAGGATGAACAGCAGGCTGGCGACCACATACGGTGTGAAGTTGTAGGTGCTGGCCACGTCGATCTGTGCGGCGCGCACGGCATCCACCGCACCCAGCACGGAAATCAGGCCGACGTCCTTTTGCATGGAGATGAAGTCATTCATCAGTGCGGGCGCCACTTTGCGCAATGCCTGAGGAATGACGATCAGTCGGGTCGTCTGGCCGGAGGTCAGGCCCAACGAGCGGGCCGAGGCTCGCTGAGAAGGATGTACGTCGTTAAAACCGGCACGCAGCACCTCGGAGACGTAGGCGCTGTATCCCATTACCACTGCAATGGTGCCGAGTACCGAGGGATCGATACGGCCGAACAAGCCTAGGCCGGGAATGCCGAAACCGATTAGATACAGCACGACGATAATAGGCACGCCGCGCATCACAGTCGTGTAGATCAATGCCAGGATACGCAGCGGGAACAGAATAGGGGAGCGGCTGGTGCGCACCAGCGCGATCAGCGTGCTCAGAATCGCCACGCCGACCACTGCGACGAGCAGAACGCGGATGTTGAGCCATAGGCCGTCAAGCACATGGGGAAACGATTTGACGAAGTATTCGCCGGAGAAGAAGGTCTCCTTGACTCGTGGCCAGCCGGGGGAGAGCTTCAAGCCGATGACGATGACCACCACGAACACAATGGTGCTGATCAGACTGGTAATCGTCGATTGAATTTGCTGATGAACACGATATTGGCGTCGTTCGAGCTCGACCTGACTTACCTCGTGTCCGTCAGGGGCATTGTGCTGCCTGGTTTCGGTTGGTGCTGCGGTCATGTGATGAATGTCGCTCGCTTCCTGAATGCCGGGATGGCCGGGTGCCACAGGAAAATTCCCGCAGCGCCCGGCCAAGGTGTTGTGACCTTATGATGTAAGCCTACTTCACTTACTTCTTCAGTTCGGTCAGGTCGGTGGTGTACTCGGCCAGCCACTTGTCCTGAAGCTTCTTGATGGTGCCGTCGGCGTTCAGGTCATCCACTGCCTTGGTCACGGCTGCAGTCAGCTTGGAATCCTTCGGCAGCACGATGCCCATGCCGCTCTTGTCTTCGGAGTCAGGCAGACGGCCGAGCACCTTGGCGTCCTTGACCTGCTCGGACTGCACCATGTACACGCATTCCACGGTGCTGGTGACCAGTGCGTCGATCTGACCGGCGTCAAGTGCCTGAGCCAGTGCGGCATCATCATTGAACGTCTGGATGTCGTCCTTGATGTTCGCCTTGGCGTAGTCGTAGGCAAGGGTGCCGACCATGACGCCCACGGTCGCATCCTTCAGATCGGATACCTTGGTGGCGTTGGCGAACTTGCTGTCTTTCTTGACCACGACGGACTGGCTGTCGTTGTAGTAGCTGGACGAGAAGTCAACGGCCTTCTTGCGCTCGTCGGTGATGCCGAACTGCTGGATGTTGAAATCCCAGTCCTTGGCGCCGGGAGCGATGGCGGTGTCGAATGCGGTGCGGGTCCACACCACGTCGCTCTTCTTGAAACCGAGCTTGTCGGCCACTGCGTAGGCGACGGCCGCCTCGTAGCCCTCACCGCTTTCCGGCTTGTCGTTCATAACCCACGGCTCGTAGGCCGGCTGTCCGGTGGCGATGGTCAGCTTGCCCGGCTTGTACGTCTGCTGGGTGATGTCGTCCGAATCGGTGGAATTGGATGCGGTGGACTGGCCGGAACCGCAGGCTGCGGTGAACGACAGAGCCAGGATGCTGACGGTGGCCGCAATGGTACGGACGATGTGTCGCTTATTGAACATGGGCTTCCTTTCCTCAAGTGTTCGTCATGCACACGGTTCAAACCGTGCTTGATGCATGCGCGCCAATTGTATGGCTATTGGGCTACTACAAAACAGCGATATTTTCGGATGCTGGTTATCTCCATTGCTTATGGCCGGCTAGAGCCGCGCAATCTGGCGTGTAAGCGAACGGATGTCTCATATTGGCGCAGAGCGAAATGGCGTTCACTGTTCGAGTGTGAAGCCGTCGAATACGAATCCCGGACTGACCACACAGGAGACCAGCGCATCGCCCTGGCCTGGCACTGTGCGCTGCCAGACGCCAGCCGGTACGACCGCATGTCCCGATACGGTTACGTCGGCCTGATCGGTGGTGATGCCGGAACCCAGGGTGATTACGGTTCGCTTGGATTCTTCGGATTCCGGAGTTTCGCCGCTGCCGCCGAGTTCCAGCTTGACCGATGCCGGGCCATGCCACAGCCAGACCTCATCCGCATCGACCTTATGCCAGGCGCTGGCATCTCCCTCGGGCAGCAGGAAGTAAATCAGTGACGATAGCGGTCGGCTTGAGGCCTCATCCGTGTGCGGGGATTGCCAGTCACGCGTGTACCAGCCGCCTTCGGGGTGGGCTTCCAGTCCAAGGCGTTCCACTATGGACCGGGCGTATGGACTCATGTCTCGCAAAGCGACGCTCATAATGAGATCTCCTGTTCTTGACGGGTTTGCTGGTTTTTGGCTTCTTGATATCAGGTCAGGTCAGCGGTGTCACCAGGCGTTGTTGTAGGCTTCGCGCCCGGATATCACCGTGGCTCGGTTCGTGCCTGCGCCGTGCTTCACCAGTGTTTCCAGCGTTTCTTCGATGCCGGCCGGAGATGATGTGTCGACGGGGATGTCGAAGAACGCGAAATCAGCCAATGCGCCCGCGTTGATTTGTCCAATGCGGTTGCGGCCCACGTGCATGCCCATGGAGGCGGCGCCGCCCAGCGTCATCATACGAATCAGGCGATGTGTCAGATCGTCGCTGGCATAGCCTTGTTCGCGGGCCAGGCCGTAAAGCATCGACACGTCATCAAGCAGATCGAGGGTCGGCGTGCTGGAGAGCGAATCGGTGCCCACGCTTACCAGATTGCCTTCCTCGAGGTATTCGCGCACCGGTGCATCTTTGCCGGTGTTGGTAATGCGATTCGATCGGGGGCACAAGGCCACGCCCACGCCGCGCTGACGTAGAATACGCCGATCCTCGCCATTGGCCCACACGCCGTGTGCAATGTGCACATCCGGGCCAAGCGAGCCAAGCTGATCGACGAACTGGATGGCGGAAGCACCTTTGCCCACGTCCTTGAGCTGCCGGTAGCTTTCCCAATCGTGGTCACGCCAGTCGGACGCCGAATAAGTGGTGAGCACCGGCGGATAAGTGCCGGCCTCGAGCGGGGTCTCCGCCAGATGGATATGCAGTCGCATGTTCAGCTGACGAGCAATGTCTGGAAGATCAACGAACGGTTCGGACTCCAGCGTATACGGAGCATGCGGGCTGATGCCGAGGTTCGGCAGCTGCTCCTCGTTCATCCGTAGCAACTGCCGGATGAGCTCGGTGCGGCCCTTTTCCATCCATTCGTCGTTGTGCCAGCCCATTACCTCCCAATAAGCGATGCCGTGCATGCCCTGCGAAGCCAGCGCGCCGGCGGCGTCCAAATCGGTGACGATGTCTGCGGCGGCCGTTGTGCCCGATTCGACCATCTGGCGAGCACCGTCCTCGGCCCACTGCTTCCATGGCTGGGTCTTCTGCGCCTCGGCGTACACCTCGTTGAATGCCAGTTCCCAGGCGCGGAACCGATCGTAGGTGCCTTGCCCGACCTGCGCCATGCCGCTGTACTGCAGATGAGTGTGCGCGTTGACCAATCCGGGGGTGAGCACCCCATCCCAATGCCGTTCACGGATGGTGCCGTGAGCCGTCATTTCCTGCTTCAGCGCCTCCAGCACCCAGCGGCGTTTACCTACATGAACCACGCGGTCGCCATGTATGGCGACCGCGCCATCGATGATGACGGGGCCCGTCACGGGGATGATGAGTTTGGCGGAATACAGTGTCACATCATCGATAAGCTCGGTATCGACGGTCGGCCAGGTGTTGTCGGTCATATTCTCCTCGCTGCGTTGTGTTCGGTGCCGTGTCTATGGCTATCGGTCGGCGTTCTCTCGGTCGTTTTCCGCGAATCTGGTCAGTCGCCAATCGTAGCCGTTGTCCTCCACGGCATGGCTGGCTCGGTATCCGCGCGCCTTGAGCGCGCTGGCGGCGATGCGCTGGTCGGTCGCTGCGTCAAGTCTGATAAGCGTGTGATCCAGTGTGCCTCGATGTTCCAGAAGATATGCGACGGCGCTGGCCTGTACGGCGAAGCTCAGATCCATGATTTCGATTGGATTGCCGCCTCCCACCGTGTAGTTCACGCCATCGCCGTCGGCGATTAGCGTGAGCGTTGGCCCGTCGGGAACAATGAGTTGCACGGTGTCCCTGTTGACCTGTGGGGTGAAGTCGCTTACCTCGTCCAAGGCGATTTCGTTGGCGATGCCGCCGATCACTGCGAGCGCCGCGCCCTCGTGCATTGCGCGCATGTGCTCAAGTGTGACTGTATGTCTCACGCCAGTGGCGGACACCACCATATCCGCGCAAGGGAGTGCCTCGTCAATGTCTTGTGCGGCGAAGCCGTCGAACACCGCTTTGAGTGAAGCCACTGGATCGATATCGCAGATGGTGACTTCGGCGCCAAGCGCGCGAATACGCCGTGCGAAGCCTTGGCCGACCGGGCCGTAGCCGATGACGGTGACGTTCTTACCGTCGAATGCATGCTCGCCGAGAATGCGCTGCATGGTGGTCACGCATGTCTCCCCAGTGCCGTGGGCGTTGTCGAATCCGGTTTTCAGCACACTGTCGTTAACAGCTACGACCGGGTAGGTGAGGGCTCCCGCTTCCTGCATCTGCTGGAACGCGCGTACGCCACTGGTCGTTTCCTCGGCCACTCCAATGAGATTCGCCGTGAGCTCGGGGCGTTCGAGCGAGGCGAGACGGGCGAAGCTGGCACCATCGTCGATGATGATGTTCGGCTGTATCTTGTCCAGCAGGCGCAGGGCTGCCTCGTGCGCCTGTTCCGCGGTCCAGGCTCGGCTGGATTCGACCGTGATTCCTTCTCGGCGCAGCTGTTCCGCCACTCGGGGATCCGTGGAATCCGGGCCGCAATATACGCCGACGATTGCGCCGGCGGCCTTAAGCTTGCGCAGCAGAATCGCGGTTTTTGGCTCCAGTATCAGGCAGACGGCAATACGAATGCCTGAGAAATCGACGCGGGTGGTGAGGTCATCCATGGTGTCGCGTAATACCGGCATGTGCTGTTCCGCGTACTCCATTGCCTCCAGTCCGCTTGCCTTGCGCATATCGGTGATGGAATCGATGCTTTGTGTGCCGTCGCATAGGAATTCCTCGCTGTGCCCGTCGGTCATCGTGGCATCTTCGACGGTCATGCCCCATTGCTGGGCCTGAGACTTGATTTCGGCATGCTTCTGCGGCTCCGGAATCGCGAGTCGGGCTCCTGCCAGTGATCGATTCGTTTTCTGGGATCGGGCTGCCGCCCACGCTGCAAAATCGCTGTCTGCTGTAATGCTTTTCTTCATATTCCCCATGGTACGCATGCATGCCGCTGCTCCGCCGCTGCGCGTGTGGCGTGGGTGAAGAGCGTGCTTGGGCGCGTTGCGTGCGTCGACTTCGGCAGCTTCGAACAGGCATGTTGCATCGAACAAATGTTCGACTGTGTTGATATGCTGGTCGGGCCAGCGGTGGTAAGGAGGTGATGGCGATGGGCAGCGGAACGGTATCGACGCAACGCGAGCATACCTATATTGCCATTGATCTCAAGTCCTTCTATGCCTCGGTGGAGTGCGTGGCTCGTGGGCTCGACCCGTTGACCACGCATCTGGTGGTGGCCGATGAAACCCGCACCGATAAGACAATATGTTTGGCGGTCTCACCCTCGCTGAAGAACTATGGCATTCCTGGCCGTGCGCGGCTGTTTGAGGTAAAACAGCGCCTGAATGGAGTCAACATCGAGCGCGCGGTCCATGCTCCCGGCGGCCGATTAATCGGGGAGTCCTGCGATGCGTGCGACCTGGAACGCTCGCCGGGGCTCAAAGCCTCGATGGTCATCGCCAAGCCGCGCATGGCGCACTATCTGGAAATCAGCGGGCAAATATATGGCATCTACCTCAAATACGCCGCACCCGAGCACATCCATGTCTACTCGATTGACGAGGTGTTCATCGACGCCACGCCATATCTGCGCTCGCTGGGTATGGGGCCGCATGCGATGGCGCGAACCATCGTGCGCGAAATCCTCACCAAAACCGGCATCACCGCCACTGCCGGCATCGGCTCCAACATGTATCTGGCCAAAGTCGCCATGGATATCGTCGCCAAGCACATGCCCGCCGACAAGGACGGCGTGCGCGTGGCCGAACTGAATGAAATGTCATATCGTCGGCTGCTTTGGGATCATCGTCCGCTCACCGATTTTTGGCGGGTTGGGCGCGGCTATGCCAAGAAGCTCGAGCATGCCGGACTGATGACCATGGGCGATATCGCCCGATGCTCGGTGGGTCGTGCTTCGGATTACTACAACGAAGACCTGCTGTATCGCATGTTCGGTGTCAATGCCGAACTGCTCATCGACCATGCGTGGGGCTGGGAGCCGTGCGAAATCGCGGATATCCGATCCTATGAGCCAGGTGCGCACAGCATTAGCAGTGGGCAGGTGCTCACCGGCCCCGCCGACTATGCCACGGCCCGGCTGATCACCAAGGAGATGGCTGATGCGCTGGCCCTCGATCTGGTCGATAAAAGCGTGCTGACGAACCGACTGACGCTCGCCGTCGGCTATGACATCGGCAGTCTTGATTCGTCAAAGCTCGATTCGTGCGCTGATTATGCGATGAAACGTGCCGCTGAGCGGGCAGCGAAAAGCTATCAAGGGCCGGTGACCATCGACCGATTTGGGCGCAAGGTGCCCAAGAGCGCGGTCGGGTCGATTGGTTTGGGTGATTTCACCTCGTCGTCGGCACGTATTCGTGAGGCCATGACGATGTTGTACGAGCGCATTGTGGATTCACGCTTGCTTGTGAGGCGGTTGACCGTCATCGCCGATGATGTGGCCACTCCGGAGGAGCTGGCCGCCGGCAAACGCTATGAACAGCTCGACTTGTTCGGTGATGACGAGGCCCAATCGTATGGATCCGATTCCACCAGCGAAAAAAATGGAGAGCATGATATCCAGCGTGCGCTGCTGGATGTGAAACGTAAATTCGGCCGCAACGCCGTCATCAAAGCCATGGACATGGAAGACGGTGCCACCGGTCAGGACCGCAACCGTCAGATCGGAGGCCATCGCGCATGCCCCTGCAAGAGACCCGTGCGTACGACGACATCATCAACCTGCCACACCATCAGTCGCGCAAGCATCCGCACATGTCCCGCCACCAGCGGGCCGCGCAGTTCATGCCGTTCGCGGCCCTGACCGGCTACAACCAAGTCATCGAGCAAACAGCAAAAAACGCCGAAACCGCCATCGCTCAGGCCGAAGCCCAAGGCGATACCGATTTCGGCGCTTGACAATCGCTCTCGTTGGAGGAAGTCTCAGATTCGTCAGCCTACGTGACGTTCGAAGCGGTGGAAGCCGGTGATCTTGTCGATTTCGGCCATCGCGTCAGCCGGAATCACAAAGCCCGCGGCCTTCATGTTGTTCTCCAGTTGGCTGGGCTTGGAGGCGCCGGCGATCACACAGCTGATCTCCGGGTGCTGCAGGATCCATGCCATGGAAAGCACCGGCAGGTTCGTGCCGAGCTCGTCGGCCACCTTGCGCAGCTGCTCGACCTTGTCGAGGTTCTCATCGGTCAGCAGATCGTTGATCTGGTGGTCGGACTGCCAGGTGGCGCGCGAGCCGGCCGGCAGCGGCTGGCCCTTGCGGTACTTGCCGGTCAGCAGACCCTGCGCGAGCGGGGAGAACGTGGTGATGCCGATGCCGAGCTTGCGGCAGGTGCCCATGATCTCATGCTCGATGTAACGGTCGTTTAGGTTGTACTGCGGCTGAACCACGGTAATCGGGTACAGGTTGTAGCGGTCGATGATGCGCTGGGCCTCTTCAAGGCGAGCCGAACCCCACTCCTCGGAAACGCCATAGTACAGCACCTTGCCTTGGGCGACCAGGTCGCTCATCGCGCGCAAGGTCTCGGTAAGGTCGGTGGTCTCGTCAAAACGGTGGCAGAAGTACATGTCCAGATAATCGGTCTGCATGTTCTTCAGCGTCTGGTCGATGCTCTCGAAAATGTGCTTGCGGGACAGGCCGCGGTCGTTCACGCCTTCGCCGGTGGGGAAGTAGACCTTGCTGGAGATGACGAGTTCCTTACGCGGGTACTGCTTGAGCACTTCGCCGAGGAATCGTTCGGCGGCGCCGCCCGAGTAAGCGTCCGCGCAGTCGAAGAAGTTGACGCCGGAATCGTAGGCGAGCTTCACGGTCTCCTTGGCCACGTCCTCAGCCGCCGTGCCCTTGAGATCCGTGACCCAGCTGCCCAGTGCGACCTCGCTGATCTTCAGTCCCGACTTGCCAACGCTGCGATACTTCATGTGTGCTCCTTGATAATCAATCGTCACCGTCGTCTCTTCATGGCCGGCCGTGAACGCTAACAATTTGATTAAAACAGTTCAACCCCACTTGAACGCAAGTTGGCGGCTATTGCGACACGCCGGTGGTGACCTCGCGTGCGCAACGAATGAAATCATCAATGACGCTCCAGCGGTATGGTGTGGCCGAAACGCCGAATCGGATGGCGTATTCGGTCTCCGGCCCGCAATCCAGCACACGCAAGGTGCGCAGCCGTTCGCCGTCAAGCAGCGCTGGCAGGAACCGCTCCGGGCATAGGCAGGCACCCATGCCGTAATGGCACAGTTCCAGCAGAGTCAGTACGTTATCCGAACGGGCTGTGACTTTCGGCTCAAAACCGGCACGGCGGAACAGCAGGTCGGCAATGCGTCCGTCAATATCTTGTGGGCTGCCTAGGAGAAACGGGCAATGCTCCAGTGAGGAAAGGTCACCTGCGGCAATGGCGCGCTCGTCCGGCGCGGTTCTGACGGCATCGACTTGGCCATTCGCCGCGCCACCGGTAGCGGCCAAATCCATCCACAGTGATTGTGCGAGGACCAGCACCATGCGCTCGTTATAGAAATCCATAAGTTCGATGCCGGCCGGTTTCCCGGCGAAGTCCGCCACCGCCAGATCAAGATCGCCGTTCGCCAGCCATTGTTGAATCTGATCGTTGCGGCCCTCAATGAGTTCAACGATGATATTCGGGCAGTCACGTTGCATCGCCTTCACAATCGGCGGCATGATCGCCCGGCTACGCGTGTAGGCAACACCCACGCGCAGCACGCCGGCCTGATCGCCGGCGATGTCGCGCATTTCTTGGCCAAGTGCATCGCGATCGCGGCGGAATCGCTGCGCATATCGCGCGAACACCGTGCCGGCATAGGTCAATTCGAGCGGCACATGGCGTACGAAAAGCGTGCATCCGAGCTCCCGCTCCAGGGCGGCGATGTTCGCACTCAGCGTCTGCTGCGTGATCCCCAACCGTTTCGCCGCCTTGCTGAAGCTATGTTCCGAGGCCACGGCGGCGAAGTATTCGATGCTGAGAAAGTTCATGGCGATACTCCCGTGTGTATGGCGTTTGCGTGGTGTGTGTATGACGTGTCGTGGCGCGAATCAATGCCACAGTATTAAACCTGTAATAGATATCAGTTTAGTCTGTATTTCTCCTGTTATCTTAGGTCATGGCTCGTGCGAATAGCGTTGATGTTTGCGACTGCGGGTCATGAGATGGAATCTGAGATGAGGCTGTAGCCAGAAGAGGAGAGGATCGCATGCTGGAAGCGGGCACGATGTTGCTGTTCTGTGCGGTGCTGTTTGCCAGCGTCGCCCTCGGCTGGTCGATTATTCCCGCGCTGTTCGTTGGTGTGCTGCTGTTCATGGGGTATGGGCTGGTTCGCCGGTGCTCGCTGCGCGCGATGGCGAGCCGTGCGGCCGGCAGCGTACGGTCCGCGGGGACCGTGGTGGTGGCCTTCGTGCTCATCGGTGTACTGACCTCGCTGTGGCGGGCCAGCGGGACCATCGCCTTCATCGTGGCCCATTCGACCGCGGTGATTCACGCCGCCACGGTGATTCCGCTGTCGTTTCTACTGTGCTCGGCGATGTCGGTGCTGGTCGGGTCGTCGTTCGCCAGTGCGGCGACTATGGGCACCATCTGCATGTCGCTGGGATTGTCGATGCAGGCGAACCCGGTGATGCTCGGTGGCGCGATTCTTGCGGGCGTCTATGTGGGCGATCGTTGTTCGCCGGTTTCCACCAGTGCCTTGCTGGTCAAACAGCTTACGCATACGAACCTGTTCAATACTATTGCCCGCATGCTGCGCACTGGTGCGGTGCCGTTTGTGCTGAGTTGTGTGGTATACGTTGCGGCTGCGGTGGCGGAGTGGCTGTGTGCGAGCGGTGGTTCCGGATTTGGTGCGGCTAGTGCGGCTGCTACGGCTGGCTCGGCTGGCTCGGCTAGAGCGGCTGTTTCAACCAACGCAAGCAGCATAACCGATATCGGCGGATTGTTCTCATCGGCCTTCGATTTGCATTGGCTTACCCTAGTTCCAGCATTACTGGTCATCGTGTTGGCGTTGCTGCGTGTGGATGTTCGGCTGCTTATGCTCGCCAGCATTGCCGCCTCGGTCGCGGTATGCGTGGGCGTGCAGCACATGGAATGGGCGGAACTGTTGCGGCTGCTTATTTTCGGTTACCATGCGCAAAATCCGCAGGTGGCCGCACTCCTGGACGGCGGCGGCATCCTCTCCATGCTCACTGTGATGGCCATTGTCTGCATCTCCTCCGCCTACGCTGGCATTTTTGCCGAGACGCGGATGCTTGCTCGGCTGCAGCAGGTCATCGAGATGCTCGGCCATCGCCTCGGCGCATGTGGTGCCACCATGATTACCGCGACTTGCGCGGCGGCGCTCGCCTGCAACCAAACCCTCACCATCATGCTCACTCACCAGTTGTGCGGTGGGCTGTACGGCGACGACGAATCCGAACGCTCCGCACAAGCTATCGATTTGGAAGACAGTGCCGTGGTGATCGCTCCGCTGATTCCTTGGTCGATCGCCGGTGCAGTGCCGCTCGCCACCATCAACGCGCCCACACTCAGCCTGGCCGCCGCGACCTTCCTCTACCTGCTGCCGCTCTCGCGGATGCTCGCCTCGGCTGTACGCCGCCGCTCGGGATTTCGGACTCGGCATCGATCCCAAAATCAAAACCCGGGACTCGCCATCCCACACCGGCCCAAACCCATGCTCCACATGTTCGCTCATGGTTTCCATCCTAAGTCGGGCGATTGAGCGCACGAGGCAATCAGGCCGAGAACTGTTTGCCGAATTCCGAGAAGAGCTGACGGCGGGCGAAGACGAGCAGGCCGAGCAGCACCAGCAGGGAGACCAGCCCGCTGACCATCACCAGTACATCCCACGGAGCCCAGCCGAGCGGAATGAACGTCAGAGGCATCAGACCAGCGACGATGTCGAACGCCAGATACTTGGCGTACTCGTCAATGGCCTTGGCCCGCAGCACGATAAGCAGCACCACGTCAAAGACCAGCGAAACCAGACACGTGATCGGTATGACGAACATGGTGACGACATGATTCATCGTCGCCACAAACCAGACCAGCGCAATCGCCAGCATGATATAGAAATATCGAAACATGAGGCGAAGCGGCCGCGGCACGTGCAGAATCGCACTATTGATGAACAGCACGCTGATGATCAGCGCGGCCGCCGATGCACTGGCAATCGGTATCGGCCACGAAAACAGATAGCTGAAGAAGCCATGCAGCAGCAAAATCGCGCCGGTTACAAACGTGATGATTTCCACCGCCAAACGCCTCGGACGCAGATAGATCTGCTGCGCGGGGAATGCGGCGGGGGAGGCCTCGCCGCGCAATTCGTTCTGGCAGAGCGGGCAACGGGCCATATCGCCGGTGAAATCGACGGTGCAGGCATCGCAATGCTTCATGCCGACGCTCCTTTCTCCACATGCACGCCAGCGATGTTCATACGGCCGCTGATGCCCTGCGCGGCGAGAATCCGACACAGGTTCTTGATGACGTTCAGATCATGGTAGATGGTGGAGATGCCGATGCTCAGGTCGTCGCCGAACGAGCAGACCGTGAAATTCAGGCTGGCCGGTGTGGTGAGGAAGCTCACCGAACGTACATGGCGCGCGAGTCGTTCGTCCAAGGTGACTCGGCCAAGGTTCGAGACGGTGGTCGTGGTCTCGCGGTCGGCGATGAACCGGGCCAGCTCCAGCACCCAGTCCTTGGCAGGGGAGGGCGCAAGACGCAGCACCGGATTCTTTTCCAGCGCAATCATGCGGTTCATATGCGATTCGACGCGCTCGCGACTGGTGGCATGGCCGAGCTGCTCCTGCACATGGCGGGCGATGTCGGCCAACGGCTCATCGGTCAGCAATCCACCCATACCGTTGCCGTGCGCGGTGCGGGCGGCGGACTGCTGGCCGTCGCCGGCTGCGTCTGGGCTTGTTGCGGAAGTTTTCGCGGAGTCCTCATCGGCTTCGATTTCGGCCGGCGTGTACGCCACGTAAGTCATGCCGTAGAAGTTGCGCACGGTCTCCGACCTGAAGAAGGCGCGCAAGTCGACCGGAATATCCACGCGAATCGCGCGATTGCGGGCGCGCGAGGGCATGACGTCGCGAATCGCGCACAGTATCGCGGCGATGAGGTAGGAGGTGAGACTCACTCCGCACTGATGCGCTGCACCAAGCACCTTGCTGGCGCTGACGTGGTATTCCATGAACGTAGGCGCGGCCCGGTCGATGGGGCCGGCCAGCCGGTAGATCTTCGTGCCTGGCGCAGCGCCGGCCTTGTCTTTCTCGTAGTATTTGTCGAAGCTGTTTTCGGCTTTGTCGCTATCCGAACCGTCGTAATCCGAAGGCACGCCCGGCACGTCGTATCGCTCGGCGATGTAGGCGTGCAGCAGCGACTTGAACAGGTTGATGGCGCCGCGACCGTCCGAAATGATGTGCGAGACCTCGAGATTGACACGATTGCGGAAATAGCTTACGCGGAACAGCATGCTTTTGGGCCCGTAATGCAGTCGCGAGCATATCGGCAGATGTTCCGGCTCCACCAGCGGCCGGCCGTCTGACTGTTCGAGGTAATGCCAGAACATGCCGTTGAGCAGGTGCACGTTGAAGCTCGGGAACTGGGCGATGGCATGGTCGAGCGCGTGCTGCAGGATGTCCGGATCGATGCCGTCCGCCAGCTCGGCCGAATAGCGGAACACGGTCTGCGAGGAGCGGCCAGCCTGGGAGGAGTAGAACTTGCCGATGTTGTCTAGTCGGTACCAAGTACGTCTTGCCACGCGTCGCCTCCCTCCGGTGCGTTGGCGGTGGTGCCGGTGCCGGGAGCTGGTTCCAGCGGTGTGCCGTCGAGGAAATGCTCGATGATTCGGTAGGTGGTGGCCACCAGTCCCACGGCCGACGTATTGAGCAGGTAGCCGTGGATGCCATCGTGAATTCGGTAACAGGAGACGTTGTCGTTCACCAATTGCAGGCGACGGGCGTACGCTTCGTCCTCGTCTCTGAGCGGGCAGTATTCGGCGGACAACACCAGCGTGCGCGGCTGATTGCTCAGGTCGTGCGCGGTGAGCGGCGCGAAATACGGATTGGTCAGATCGGCCACGGACGAACGGTACATGTCGATGTAGTCGGCCATGTCCTGTGCGGTGAGGATGTAGTCGGTGCCGTTGGTCCGCACCGATTCGAACGGGCTGGTCTCGGGATTGTAATCGTTGCCGACTACCGGGTAAAGCAGCATCTGCGTGCGCGGCATGAACTCGCCGCGGTCGCGGGCCATGAGCGAGACGGCGGCCGCAAGATTGCCGCCCGCGCTGTCGCCAAACAGCACGATGCTGTCGGGATCCGGTGCTGGGATTGTCGCAGATATATCGCCCCCGCCGGCGGGGGCTGTCGGCGCAGCCGACTGGGGGTGATCAACATCAACAGAACCACCCACCCCAGAAATCGGCAATTCCCCAGCAAACAGCTGCCGGGCTACCTCATAGCAATCCTCAACAGCAGTAGGGAAGCGGTATTCAGGAGCCAGCCGGTACTCGACTGAGATCACACGGCGTTGCAGACGTACGGCCATATGCGCGCAAGCCTGCGTGTACAGGTTGATGCCGCCTGTGGTCCAACCGCCACCGTGGAAAAACAGGATCGTGCCACGCGGCGTGACTGAGGGAAGTTCCGTGTTGGCATTGCCGGAAATACCGTCGGCGTTGCCGCTCGACGTGCTTTCCTTGATGAGTATTTTGGGTAGGACTTTGGGTAATACGGCGGGCAGAATCGCGGATATTGCCGAGGCCACGGGCGTGCCATTGGCGGAAGATTCCTCCAGGGCTTCGGGCAGGGGCGCTCCATAGGCGACCAGCGGCGTGAACACTCGCAATGGTACGGCATATCCATCCGCCATAGGCGCGAAGGCGTCCTCGACACGGCATTTCGGATTGTCGGGTGCCTGCTTGGCGATAAGCTCTTCCGCCACGCGCTGCAATTTGTACGACTTGCCCGCGTTGGGCTTGATGTAGCTGGCGGCCTTCATCGCGGCGAACAATGCCTCGTTGATCGGCATGACGACAGGTCCTTTCAGCGGCGGATTCGGTAGTGCGAACACCCCAACCTTAGCCCATGACCGGCATGAACAAAAAAGGGAAGGAACCCGAGAGTTCCTTCCCTGTGTGCCGTATCAGACGCGATACGCGCCGATTATCAGGCGGCGAAGTATTCCACGCCGGCCTCGAAGATCGGCTGGTACTTGTTGCCGGGCACGTTGACGTACAGGCCGTTGCCGGAACGCTCCGAGTGACCCATCTTGCCAAACACGCGGCCGTCCGGGCTGGTGATGCCCTCGATGGCGAGCAGCGAGCCGTTCGGGTTCACATCCAGGTCCATGCCGGGGGTGCCGGCCTCGTCCACGTACTGCGTGGCGATCTGGCCGTTGGCCCTGAGCTGGGCGAGCACCTCGTCGGAGGCCACGAAGCGGCCCTCGCCGTGGGAGATGGCCACGGTGTGAATGTCGCCGACCGAAGTCTTGGACAGCCACGGGGAGAGGTCGGAGGCCACGCGCGTGCGGACCAGTCGGCTCTGGTGGCGGCCGATGGTGTTGAAGGTCAGCGTCGGGCAGGCGTCGGTCATCGGCACGATGTCGCCGTACGGCACCAGACCCAGCTTGACGAGCGCCTGGAAGCCGTTGCAGATGCCGAGCATCAGACCATCGCGGTTCTTCAGCAGGTCACGCACGGCCTCGGTGACGGCCGGCGCACGGAAGAACGCGGTGATGAACTTGGCGGAACCGTCCGGCTCGTCGCCGCCGGAGAAGCCGCCTGGGATCATCACGATCTGGCTCTTGTTGATCTCGTCGACCAACGCCTGCGTGGATTCGGCGACGGCGGCCGGCGTCAGGTTGTTGACGATCAGTGTGGTCACATCGGCGCCGGCACGCTCGAAGGCGGCGGCGGAATCGTACTCGCAGTTGTTGCCCGGGAACACCGGGATCACCACATGCGGCTTGGCCACGGAAGAGCCGACGTACACGGTCTTCTTCGGCGCGTGGAAGTCGATGGTCTCGACGGTCGCGCCCTTGTCCTCGCCCTTGGAACGGTACGGGAACACGGATTCGATGCCGGACTCCCAAGCTTCCTGCACAGCGTCCAGGTCCAGCGTCTCGCCGGCGGCCTTGAACACGTACTCGGAGGTGGTGGTGCCGATTTCGCCGATCTCGACCAAATTGGAGACGGCCGGAAGCTTGGCATCGTCCGCCAGCTCGACGATGAACGAACCGTATGCCGGGGTGAACAGGTCGTCCACGGCGATGCTGTTGTTCAGGGTCACGCCGATGCGGTTGCCGAGCGTCATCTTGAACAGGGCTTCGGCGGTGGCGCCATAGCCCGGCGTAGAGACGGCCAGGGCATCGTGGAAGTCGGTGAGCTCCTCGATCACGGAGAACACCTCAAGCAGCGCATCCTTGTCCGGGGTCAGACCGTCGGCCAGGTAGCGCGGCGCGATGCGTACGATACGGTGATCGGCGTCCTTGAATTCAGGGGAGGTGGCGCGCTTCATGTTGCCCACGGCCACGGCGAAGGAGATCAGCGTCGGCGGCACGTCGAGATCCTCGAACGAACCGGACATGGAGTCCTTGCCGCCGATGGCGCCGGCGCCCAGGTCCACCTGGGCCATCAGCGCGCCGAGTACGGCGGCCGCCGGCTTGCCCCAGCGTTCCGGCTCGTCGCGCAGCTTCTCGAAGTACTCCTGGAAGCTCAGGTAGGCCTTCTCATGCTCGAAGCCGGCCGCGACCAGCTTGGCCAGCGACTCGACCACGGACAGGTAGGCGCCGGTGAACTGGTTCTTGGACATGATGTACGGGTTGAAGCCCCACGCCATCGCCGAAGCGGTGGTGGTCTCGCCGAACACCGGCAGCTTGGCGACCATGGCCATGTTCGGGGTGAGCTGACGCTTGCCGCCGAACGGCATGAGCACGGTGCCCGCGCCGATGGTGGAGTCGAAGCGCTCCGAAAGGCCCTTGTTGGAGGCCACGTTGATGTCGGTGACCAGCTTGTTCATGCGTTCGGCCAGCGTGCCCTCGCCCCACGGGGTCTCGTAGGACTGCTGTTCCTCGACATGCACGGTCTGGTGCTTGGAAGCGCCGTTGGAGGCCAGGAACTCACGGGACAGATTCACGATCTTGTCGCCGTTCCAGGTCATCACCATGCGCGGGTCCTCGGTCACGGTGGCAATCACCGTGGCTTCGAGGTTCTCTTCGCGGGCGTAGGCCAGGAACTCGTCCACGTCCTCGGCGGCCACGTCCACGGCCATGCGCTCCTGGGATTCGGAGATGGCCAGCTCGGTGCCGTCCAGGCCCTCGTATTTCTTGGGCACGGTGTTGAGGTCCACGAACAGGCCGTCGGCCAACTCGCCGACCGCCACGGACACGCCACCCGCGCCGAAGTCGTTGCAGCGCTTGATCAGACGGCAGGCATCGCCGCGGCGGAACAGACGCTGCAGCTTGCGCTCCACCGGAGCGTTACCCTTCTGCACTTCGGCGCCGTCGAGTTCGAGCGATTCCACGTTATGCGCCTTGGACGAACCGGTGGCACCGCCGATGCCGTCACGGCCGGTGCGGCCGCCCAGCAGGATGATTTTGTCGCCAGGGGCCGGGGTTTCGCGGCGCACATGGTCGGCCGGGGTGGCGGCCACGACCGCACCCACCTCCATGCGCTTGGCCACGTAGCCGGGGTGGTAGATCTCGTCGACCTGACCGGTGGCCAGACCGATCTGGTTGCCGTAGGAGCTGTAGCCGGCGGCGGCGGTGGTCACGAGCTTGCGCTGGGGGAGCTTGCCTTCCAGCGTCTCGGAGACCGGCACGGTCGGGTCCGCGGCGCCGGTGACGCGCATCGCCTGATACACGTAGGAGCGGCCGGACAGAGGATCGCGGATGGGAGCCCCGCTCGAGGGTGGCGATGCG
>OBXV01000406.1_pt1 | contig 23681 bp, 22 predicted proteins | sample 1495451 | NCBI WGS metagenome assembly OBXV01 (sample SAMEA2580178, study PRJEB22360) | human gut metagenome | biome: human gut; feature: human-associated habitat; material: faeces | place: Denmark | collected 2008/2010 | reverse complement strand
TGGATCTTTAAAATGATACATAAGTTTATGCACAAACACAAGCTGTCCATTTTTTAACGTCGGCTTCATAGATTCTCCTGTCATATAAGTTGTCTGTACAACATAATTGACAACTCCAAAGGCAAGTCCAATGGCAATGATAATCATAACGATCCAAGAAAGAATTTTTGTAATAATTTTTCTTCTTTTTCTATACTTTGTATTAAACTGCATGAGAAATCCTCCTTTCTCTTTGATACGATATTACGATGGCAAGCACACTTTATTCCTTATTGCCTTCGCGTAACGAAAACAGGGCAAGTATATTACTTGCCCCGCTAATCTTCAAAACTATTATTTTGTGATTAATTCTTTAACTTTAGCCGCTTTACCTACTCTATCTCTTAAGTAGTTTAATTTAGCTCTTCTTACTTTACCACGTCTAACAACTTCAATTTTGTCAACGATTGGGGAGTGTAATGGCCAAGTTTTTTCTACACCGATTCCGTTAGAGCTTTTTCTAACTGTGAAAGTTTCACGAGCTCCACCGTTCTGGCGTTTTAATACAACACCTTCGAAAACCTGAATTCTTTCACGGTTTCCTTCTTTTACTTTTGCATGTACTCTTACAGTATCTCCTACGCGGAATTCTGTAACTTCTGCTTTTAACTGTGCATTTTCAATGCTTCTAATAATATCGTTCATGTGTGAACCTCCTTATAATCTTAGACGTTCTTAATACTCTCTGTAGCAGAGGACCGTCTCATTTTTCACAACTATTATAATCTATCATTTTTCTTCCAATTTTGCAAGCACTTTTTTATCTTTTTCGGATAAATTTGCATTTTTTAACAAATCTGGTCGACGTTCTAATGTTCTCTTTATGGATTGCTCTCTTCTCCACGCTTCAATCTTCGCATGGTTTCCAGATAAGAGCACATCTGGCACCTTTTTTTCATGATAAACTGCGGGTCTTGTATACTGTGGATATTCTAATAAATTGTCATGGAACGATTCAAATTCAGCCGATACTTCATTGTTTAACACGCCAGGAACCAGTCTTGAAATCGCATCGATCATAACCATAGCCGGAAGTTCCCCTCCTGTTAAGACATAGTCGCCAATGGAAACATAATCCGTTACAATCTCTTCTAATACTCTCTCATCAATGCCTTCATAATGACCGCATAAAAACACTAAATCTTCTTCTTTTGCAAAATCTTCTGCCATCTTTTGATGAAAAACACTTCCTTGTGGCGTTAAATAAATGACTCTTGGACGCTTTTTGATCCGCTCACATAAACTTTCATAGCAGTCATAAATGGGCTGTGGTTGCATAACCATACCCGCTCCACCACCATAGGGATAGTCATCCACTTGGTTGTGCTTATTATTGGCATAATCTCTAATATTTAACGCTTCCAATGTTAAATATCCACTTTTTACAGCTCTTCCAATAATACTGGTGCTCATGCCTTCCATAATCATTTCAGGGAATAATGTCATTACATGAAAATTCATCAATCTAACAATCCCTCCATAATATGAACGGTAATTAACTGCTGTTCAATATCCACATTTAAAATGCACTGCTTAATGGCTGGTAAAAGAATTTCTTTTCCTTCTTCTGTTTCCACTACATAGACGTCGTTAGCACCTGTTCTCAATACATCTTTTAATGTTCCAAGCTCTTTTTCCTCATCTGTTATGACTTTGGAACCGATCATATCGCTAATAAAGTATTCTCCTCTTCTTAAGCGAACTGCATTTTCTCTTGTCACATAAAGACCACATTGTTTATACCGTTCAATATCATTAATATTATCAATGCCTTTGAATTTTAGGATAACAAATTGCTTGAAAAACTTACAGCCTTCTACTTCTAATTCTTTTTTTTCTCTTCCTGTATCAAGAATACAAGATTTTAATTTCTTAAATCGCTTTGGATCATCTGTGGTTGGAAATACTTTTACTTCTCCACGAATTCCATGGGTCGCTGTAATAACCCCTACTTGTAATAAATCTTCCATATGTTACTCCTATTGTTCAATATCTACAACAATTTTTTTATCTGTTTTAGAGGCAGCTGCCTTTACAACAGTACGAATGGCTTTTGCAATTTTTCCTTGCTTTCCAATTACTTTTCCCATATCTTCAGGTGCTACTTTTAACTGAATAAAAATCGCATCCTCTTGTTCTGTTTCTGTTACAACAACGCTTTCTGGATGATCCACTAATGCTGTTGCAATAAGCTTTACTAATTCTTTCATATCGCATCTCCTCCTTTTTTACATTCCAAATGGAAGTTTAAAATTACCGAGTCCAAACCCACGTTTTTTCTTTCCGCCCATCATACCAGACATTTGTTTCATCATCTTTCTCGCCTGTTCAAACTGTTTATAAAGTTTATTTACGTCTGCAATATCAACGCCTGCTCCTTTTGCAATACGTTTCTTTCTAGAAGGATTTACAATATCTGGATTGGCACGTTCTTCTGGTGTCATGGAATGAATGATGGCTTCGGTTCTTGCCATTTGTTTTTCATCGATATCCACATCTTTTAACTGACTTCCTACACCAGGAATCATAGAAATTAAATCTTGGATTCCACCCATTTTCTTAAGCTGTGCCATCTGATCTAAGTAATCATCGAAATTAAACTCCGCTTTTCGAAGTTTTTGTTCCATTTCTTTTGCTTTTTCTTCATCAACTGCATTTTGTGCCTTGTCGATTAATGTTAAAATATCGCCCATTCCAAGAATTCGACTTGTCATACGGTCTGGATAAAACTGTTGTAAATCCTCTAATTTTTCTCCCATACCAATATAAAGAATTGGGCAACCAGTTACCGCACGGATAGAAAGAGCAGCACCACCTCTTGTATCACCATCTAATTTTGTCAAAATAACGCCATCAATACCCACTTTTTCTTTAAAGTTTTGAGCCACATTTACGGCATCTTGACCAGTCATAGCATCGACAACTAAAATTGTCTGTGTAATATCAAGATTGCTTTTAATCTCAATTAACTCGTTCATCATATCTTCATCTACATGAAGACGTCCCGCTGTATCAAGAATTACAACATTATTTCCATTTTCTTTTGCGTGTTCCATAGCTGCTTTTGCAATGTTCACTGGTTTATGATTTTCACCCATAGAGAAAACAGGAACCCCTTGTTTTTCTCCATTTACTTGCAACTGTTTAATGGCTGCTGGACGATAGACGTCACAAGCAACTAATAATGGTTTCTTTCCTTTTGCTTTTAATTTTCCTGCAATTTTAGCGGTTGTCGTTGTCTTACCAGCACCTTGTAAACCAGCCATTAAAAGAACAGTAATTTCGTTTCCAGAAAGAAGCTTGATTTCTGTTGTTTCCGATCCCATCAAATTTTCCATCTCTTCACGAACAATTTTAATAACCATCTGTCCAGGATTTAACCCTGTTAATACATCCTGTCCTACAGCACGATCGGTCACTGTTTTAATAAACTGTTTTACTACTTTAAAATTAACATCCGCTTCTAAAAGAGCGCGTTTTACTTCTTTCATCGCTTCTTTTACATCCGCTTCTGTTAATCTTCCTTTACTCTTTAAATTTTTAAATATATTTTGTAACTTGTCAGAAAGGCTCTCAAATGCCATATATCATTCTCCTTTTGCTAATATTCTTCTAAGATCTCATTGGATATGGCTGCAATTCTTTTTAAATGTCCTTTTACTTTTAAAGAGTCTTGCTCTTCTTCCGCAAACATTGCATATTGTTGAATTTCTTTTACCATTTCCTTCGTCTTTAAAAATTTCTCAATTAAATGGAGTTTTTCTTCATATCCATTTAAAATTTTATTACATCGCTTTACAATATCGTGAACCCCTTGCCGACTAATTCCTTGCTCTTCTGCAATCTCACTTAAAGACATATCATTTAATATCGCATCTTCATATACATTTCGTTGATGCTTTGTCAAAAGCTCACCATAAAAATCATAAAGCAGTGTTTGCATTACGAATTTTTCCATCTCCTTCTTCCTTTCTACAACAGAAAATCATGGAAAATAAAATATTATCCCTTCTCACATTCCATAAAACCATGAGAAGATTTGTAAAGGTGTATCCCTTTACAACTCTTTTTATTTTATCTGATCTACTACTCAATGTCAACGAAAGAAATATTCAAAAGAACGATAAGAAATTTCTCTATTTCCTATCGTTCTTTTTTGTTCTCTTTCTTTTATTCGGACTGTTTTCTGTATACGAGTGCTCCACTCAACAATACAAGGATAGATACAATAAGATTAATGTTACGGTTTCCTGACACCATTCCTCCATAAATAACAATACAAGCTCCAACAATCGCTAAAATCGGAAATACATACCCATACCATTTGCTCTTTATCAAACCTTTTTTTGCTCTTATCATAACTCCAATATATAAGAGGAAATAAAAAATATACATAATGGCAATTGGCATTTCTGAAATATCAAAATGAAATCTTGAAAATCTTTCTACTTCTTGCATCATATAATGGATGATTAGCCATAGAACAGAAATAACAAAACTAATGCCATGGGACAAAAAAGAAATATCAAATTTCTCATTCACATCTGCAATTTTTTTACTCCATGGTAATTCTCCTCTCACTGCTAATGCATGAGGAACTCGACAACTTCCTAAAATAATGCCGTTACATGTACCAAGTACAGAAATAACAACACCTGCTAACAATATGTGCGCGCCTTTCCTTCCAAATAAAAGACTTGCTCCTTCTTGAAAGGCACTATCTTGAAGTCTTAAAATTTCATCTACTCCAATTAATGAGGTGATTCCTACAAAATAAAGCAAATAAATAGCTAAAATAATGACAGGTGCTATTGTAAGAGCAAGTGGTAAATTTCTCTTTGCATTTTTAATCTCATGACAAATCGTTGGCGCAATGGTCCAACCATCATAAGAAAAGGCAGCGGAAACAATTGCACTACTTCCTGCTACAATTCCTGCTCCTGTTACAGGTAAATCGACAATACAAGTTGGATCGCCAAACAAAACGCCTAATAGACCAATTAATATGAGTGGAATCATTTTCACTACCATTGCAGACGTTTGTAAGTATCCTGCCAACTTGCTAGAAAATGTATTGATACTATATAATACAACAAGATAAAATACCGTTACTTCCCATACTCTTCCTTGTAAAAATTTTATGTTGGAAAAGAGCATCAATGTGTAATTAGCTGCCACCCAACAAATAACCGCAGTCAGTGCTGGATAGTATACGATCATCTGAAACCAACCAATTAAAAAGGCAAATCGTTTCCCAAACGCTTTTTCTCCATAACTAATGACACCACCAGCATCATCGGTAATCTTCGCCCATTCCGCAATTGTAATTCCACCAAATATAATCCCAAAAGCTCCAATTATTAAAACAAGACATCCAATTGCTACATTTCCATTTGTCATCGTTAAAATGTCATCTGCTTTGAAAAAAATACCAGAACCGATTACAATTCCGATTACCATAGCAATTGACATAAACAGTCCATATTTTCTTTTTTCTTCTCTCATGTGTTATCTCCTAGGTCTTTTTTATCTGTCTTTTTAATCTTACTAACTATAATACAAATTTCTTATTCTGACTAGATATTCTTTTCATTTTAAACAATTTTTTTATATTTTCTTTCTAACTATATAGAAATTCTTATACCACGCGGATTAAGAATATTGTAAAACATATACAACAAATAAGATGAAAGAATTTTCTATTACAGTAAAAAATTTGTGACATATCACACCATTTTAATTAATAAACTTCATAAATAGAGAAACTATGAAAAAGATAAGACTGTCGATTTTTCCAATACACAATATAGCGAAAAATAAGCTAATTAAGTCAACAAGTTAAATCAATGACAATCAAGAAAGGATGATTACATGAATCTCTATTTAAAAATGCTGATAAAATATTTATTCCTTTTCCTATTCGGTGGGATTGTATATGCAGGAATTGAAATTGGATTTCGTGGATATACCTATTTGCTCATGGGAATTGTAGGAGCGATTGCTTTTGTACTAATTGGGTCCATGAATGAAATATTTGAATGGGATACTTCTCTTCTATTGCAAATGATTTGTGGCTCTTTCATTGTTACATTTTTAGAATTGGTAGTTGGTTCTATTTTATTGCAACATGGAATTAGAATGTGGGATTATTCCGATCAGTGGCTAAATTATAAAGGCCTTATCTGCCCTTTCTTTAGTGTCATTTGGTGTTTTATCTCATTATTCGCTATTATTGTCGATGATTATTTGAGATATTGGTTCTTTGATGAGGAGAAACCAAGGTATCAATTATTATAAATAGACAGAAGTTGAATTCAATAAAAATTTTACATGATACAAAACCAATGAATTTTTTAATATAAAATAACTTCACTTTTTAAACATAAAAAAACAAGCCATACTTCCATACGGCTTGTTTTTATTTATTTTATTACATACATTAGGACTCCATTTTAAACATTAAAAAAATGGTGTAGTAATGGGTGTAGTAACCTTTAAAATTATTTTTCGATTCCAGCAACTTTTAATAATTTAGCAACTGTTTCTGTTGGCTGAGCACCGTTAGATAACCATTTTTTAGCTGCTTCTTCGTTGAATTTGATTTCACTTGGTTCAACGTTTGGATTGTATGTTCCGATTTCTTCGATGAATCTACCATCTCTAGGAGCTCTTGCATCTGCAACAACTACACGATAGAAAGGTGCTTTTTTCTGTCCCATTCTTTTTAATCTCATTTTTACTGCCATGATTTATTTTCCTCCTGAAAATTATAATCTACTTATATTAGTTTCTTATTCTCTGCAGTATTATCATCACAAAAGATGCTATTCGCATTTGATTGTATGGTATGGAAAATTAGGTTGTGATGATAATCCGCTTTTTTTCAAAACAATGTGTAAAGTGATTTTGCTTTACACTCACAGTTATCTACTATACACAATAATGATTCTATTGTCAAGTATTTTTCCTTGTCATTTTTAAAAATTTTATTTCTACTCTATTCTTTTATAAATTATAATAGGAAATTAAAAAATGGCATCTCAGTATCCTCTTTTACTATGTTTTAAATCCCCAGACTCTCTACCCATTCCTTTACCTCTTTATCATCTGCACCAGAACGAAACCGTTGTCCTTCCTGCCAATCGCCAGTTCCTGCTAAGTCTGCTAAAAGTTCTCCGCTTTCTCCTATCCCTGATGTAGCTGATGTGCAAAATGGAATCACTGTTTTTCCAGTAAAGTCATTTGCCTCTACAAAATCGTTCACTGGCCATGCGGCAATTGCCCACCAGATTGGGTATCCAATGAATACCGTATCATAAGACTCTCAATCGTCTACCTCTGTTGATACTAGTTCCACATCTCTTTCATCTTCATTCTCATATTCTCTGGATACACGGCTGTCCTCATCCGTCCAGTCCAGATCTTCATTACTATATGACTCTACTGGCTCTAGTTCAAATAAATCACCCTCTGTTGTTTCTGCGATTGTATTGGCAACTGCTTTTGTACTTCCTGTTGCTGAATAATAAACGATTAGCGTTTTTCCATTTTCTGCTCCAGTATCAGAAACTTCCTGTGTATTACTTTGAGCCTGCGTTGTACCATTGGTCTCCTTTTCCTGTACCATCTGTGTGCTTTCTTCCTCACTGTTATTCCTGCCAGAACCGCACCCAACAAGTAAGCTAATTGCTGCTGCACCGACTAAAATCATGGAAATTATTTTTTTCACTTTCATTTTTATCACTGCTCCTTTTCCTTGTATGAGACTGCCTTGTTTTCAACTTTTCTTTTATAAATTTAGTGTATCGAAAAAAAGTTCATTGGAGAAGTCTCCCTTTGTTATGCAGTGTAAACCCATAGGTAACTGCTTCTTTACTGTCGAAACAACCACCTCATAATCTCTTCATCATGAGCAAATTGTTTATTTTTGTTCCTCTACTGGTGGAACCATTTCGGCATACTGTTTCAATAGCTCTGGTGTACTCGTATAGTATCTCTTATTTTGATTTAAAGCCGCAATCTCTGCCATTTCTTCCTCTGTGATTGTAAAATCAAAGATAGAAAAGTTATCCCTAATATGTGCTGGATTTTTAGATCCTGGAATCACGATATTCCCTTCCTGAACGTGCCAGCGCAGGATAATCTGTGCGGAACTTTTTTTATACTTTTCTCCCAGTTTTGCAAATAAAGGCTCCTGAAGAAGTGTGGCATCCCCATGTCCTAGTGGATACCATGCCTGAATTATAATTCCCTCTCTATCCAAAAAGGCTTTGAGCTCTTTTTCTTGTGCGTAAGGATGCACTTCGGTCTGCAAAATTGTCGGTTTTACTTCACAAGTATTAAGAATTTCTTCCATCTGGTCCTTTGTAAAATTGGAAAGCCCAATCGCCCTCACTTTTCCTTCCTTATACGCTTTCTCCATCAGACAGTATCCTGCTAAATAGTTTCCAGCTGGTTGATGGATAAGCAGCAGATCGATATAGTCTGTATCCAACCTCTCCAGCGTTTTTTCCACTGCATCTTCCTGCTCATAAAAAGACGGCCACAGCTTCGTTTCAAGAAAGATATCTTCTCTTACAACACTGGATTTCTTCATAGCACGACCTACCGCTTTTTCATTTACATAAGCGTTTGCCGTATCAATTAGCCGATATCCTTCTTTTAGAGCAGCGAATACAGCAGCTTCCGCATCCTCTGGCTGTAAAAGAAAGGTTCCAATTCCTACCATAGGCATTTTTACTCCGTTGTTTAATGTTACATACTCCATAATCATTTCCTCCATTCTTATTCTTTTTCTTGTGTATCTATTATTCTTGTTCCTCCAAATACTTGAGACATTTCCATACTATCCAACTCTTTATCTAACGCTCTTACTTCTTCCTCTGTCAAAATTACATCTGACGCTTTCCCATTTTCTAGCATTCTTTCTAGTTTTCGCGTACCTGGTATCGGAACAATATAAGGCTTTTTACACATCATCCATGCTAAAGATATCTGTGCTGGAGTGGCATGTTTCTCTTCTGCCATTTTGTTCAGCAACGATAAAAGCTCACCATTTTTTTCCATTGCATCGGACTGAAACTGTGGCATCACACTTCTATAATCATAATTCTTGTCAAATACTGTATTTTTATCATATTGTGCAGAAAGAAAACCATTTGCTAGTGGTGAAAATGCCACATAGCCAATTCCAAGCTCTTCTAACGCTGGAAACAGCTTCTCATGCCATCTTGCCATCATAGAATAACGATTCTGAATCGCCGTTACTGGACAGACTTTATGGGCTCTGCGTATCATATCTTCCCCTGCCTCTGATAGTCCCCAATGCGTAATCTTTCCTTCCTGTATCAGTTCTGACATCACTCCTGCCACTTCCTCAATAGGCACATGTGGATCCGGCCGATGCTGATAATACAAGTCAATATGATCTGTCCTTAGTCTTTTTAACGATCCTTCTATGGATGCACGGATAACTTCTGGACGGGAATCTGGCACCAATGGTTTATTCACTTCAGAACTTAACATATCAAAATGAATCCCAAATTTTGTGGCAATCACGATCTGATTTCTATGGGATTTCAACGCCTCCCCTACCAGCTCTTCATTGATGTGTGGATTATCTGTTGTGCCATAAACCTCTGCCGTATCAAAAAATGTATATCCCATCTCTACCGCCTGCTGTATCAGCTGCACTGCCTCTTTTCGTTCCAAAGGTGTACCATAAGCATGACTCATTCCCATACATCCGAATCCCACAGCGGACACCTTCAGATCTTTTCCTAATGTTTTATATCTCATCTTTGCCTCCTAATCTTTTCAACGATGAAAAGCACACTTTGCCTTTTTATCGAATAAAATCCGTTCTCTGAAATTCTTCTTTTTTTGGCAGACCAAACTGCTCCTTTCCAAGTGCAATCGCTTTCATAAGGAACGACATATTTCTTGCTAATGTCCGCATTCCCTGTAACCCTTCTGCATCCTCTGCCGCTTCCCCTATCTCTCGTCCGTGGACACTATTCCAGTATTGTCCTGACGCTATTGGCATTCCACAAATTGTAAAATACTTATTCAATTCATCAAAAGTGGATGATAAACCTCCTCTTCTTGCCACAACTACGCTCGCTCCAACCTTCATAGTCTTGTCAAAAGGGGTGCTGAAAAACAACCGATCTAGGAACGATACGAGCGTACCATTTGCCGATGCATAATACACTGGACTGCCGATTACAATCCCATCAGCCTCTTGAAATTTCGGCGCGATTTCATTTACACAGTCATCAAATACACATTTCCCTTTTTGGGCACAAACACGACAGGCGATACATCCACGAATTGGCTTATTTCCGATATGGATAATTTCACTTTCCACCTGCTCTTGTTCAAAGATTTTTTCCATTTCCCTCAATGCAAGGTATGTATTTCCCTCCTTACGAGGACTTCCGTTAATCAATAATACTTTCATTTTCTCTTTCCTTTCTTTCTCAGTAACACTCTCTAAAAATTTGTAAAATTTCTTCATGGGTCATCTTCTTATAGCTTCCTAAAGCCAAGTTACAGGAATCCGCAATCTCTTTTAACGGTGTTTCCTTTGTTACTCCTAACTCTCTTAGTGTAGAAGGCAGCCCAATTTCTTTGATAAAATCTGCCAAAGCCTCTATACCTGCTTTTGCCAGTTCCTCTTCACTTTTTGTTTCCCTAGGAATCCGCCATACATTTTCTGCAAAACGGACGAATTTTGCTAATCCATTTTTATAAATATGGCGATAATAAACTGGATGCAGTACCGCCAAACCATAACCATGATTACAATTGATATACGCTCCTAGCTGATGTTCCATTTGATGGCATTCAAAGTCACATTTCTTGCCCAGTTTAATAATACGATTTTCTGCCATTGTGGATGCCCATAAAAGATTACTCCTAGCTGTGTAGTCTTCTGGATTTTGAATTGCAATTCGCAGATTATGAATAACACTTCTCATCAAAGCCTCAGAAATATCATCGGATACATTGTCTGTATCTGGCTCGCTAAAATACGTTTCCATGATATGGGATAAACTATCAAAACCTCCAGAAACCATCTGGTTCACAGGAACACTGTACGTATACACGGGATCGAGCAAAGCAAACTTTGGATTGCACTGAGGATAATCCCTTCCTGTTTTAATCTTTACTTTTTCATTGGTAATGACCGCTCCTCCATTACATTCACTGCCTGTACCTGCTACTGTGACAATGACTCCTAATGGCAGTGGTTCAAAATCGACAATTCCCGTTTTCACCCAGTAATTATCCCATATATCCTTTTTGCTAACTGCTGCCATAGAGACAGCTTTACAGCAATCCATAACCGAACCTCCACCGATTCCCAAAATCCAATCGGCCTTGTGTTCTTTGGCAAGTTTTGCCCCTTCTAATACCTTTTCATAAGTGGGATTTGCCATAATCCCATAAAACTCCACCATTTGTGCTCCTGCATGTTCAAGAATAGCAATTACTTCGTCATAAATGCCATTCTTTTTAATCGAACCACCCCCATAAGCTATCATTACTCGTTTTCCATATTTTTCTACAAAACAAGACAGATACTCTTTCACACAGCCTTTCCCAAAATATACCTTTGTCGCATTTTCAAAAATAAAATTGTTCATAGTCTCTCCTTTCGCAGATATCGGATAGAAAACATAAGGAACATAAATGTTCCCGCACGGCTCGTTGTCTTTCTTTAAACGATGAGAAGCACGCCTTGCGAACTTCTCACGTTTTTGACAGTCGCCTTATGGGAACATAAATGTTCCCGCACGGCTCGTTGTCTTTCTTTAAATTATAAAAAAAAAAAGACCTCATAAGAAGTCTCGTTTCGTTATGCAGTATAAACCTATTGGTTATGTCTCTTCCATCGCCTTTTGAACAGCAGACAACAACCGTCTTACTTTTAAAGAAGGTTCTGTAGAATACAGTAATCCAAAAGGGATTTCATAGGTCCATTCTACCGGAATAATTTTCATAAGCGGATGTACGCTTTCCCAATTTTTAATTGCCAACAGAATATCATTACTATTCTCACATCGATTAAAAATTTCTGTGTTATAAAAATCAAAATCTGTCACACGAATCTCTGGATGATTTTTCCATAGATCATCTCTTAAAATATCCACGTACTTACTCCATCCTCGTCGCATCATTAAGATATTTTGTCCATGGAGATCTTCTAGTGTAAGGCTTTCCTTCCCTGATAGCTCATGATGAAGAGATAATGCACAGCAAAAGGCTTCCTTTGACAACTCTATCCCATTACATTTTCTTAAATGCAACATGGTATCATCAAAGATTCCTGCGACCACATCAATATTTTGCCCAAGATTCGCCAGTATCTCCCTCGCATTTTCTGGAGTATTTTCAAAGGGAATTAGTTGAAACTTTAACTCTGGGCAATATTTTTGAATTTTCGGCCACAGGGTCATAAAAACCTGCGGTGGTGTCATAGGAGAAGCTCCTATACGAATGACTTCTTCCTTATTACTCATTGCACTTTCGGCTCGATTCAAAGATTCTTTACAATACTGAATCAAATATTTGGCATCTTGATACAGCGACTTCCCCGCTTCCGTCACAATAAGCCCTCTGTGTGTCCGCTCAAATAGTTGCAGATTCAAACTATCTTCCAAAGAATTAATCTGCTTAATAACTGCTGGGGAGGTAATGTATAATTTTTCCGATGCTTTGCTAAAACTTCCAGATTCCACAACGCAAATAAATGTCTCCAATTGGGGATTGTACATCATATAGGCATCTCTCCTTATATCACACATAAAATTTTCGGACAATGAAAACTTATTTCTATTATAGAATTCACTAACAAACACGTCAAGTTAATTCTAACTATCAAAGTTTCCGTTTTCATTGACCGATCATACTTTCATCTTACAAAAAAAACACGCTTTACCTTTTTGATAATATCCTATCATAAAAAGAATAAAGCGTGTTTGTACTTTTATCCAATCTGATAAACACTGCGTGCCTTTAAGCTTGTTGCATCCCCTTCTAAAATTTGAATCCTCTTTTGTCCTCCATTCATATCAAAGTAATTATCGGATAAAATGAGATCTTCCTTTTCATTTTGTATTTCTACACTTTTTGCATAGGCAGAAGCGGATACGATAATTGTATTTCCTTCTACAAAAAGTGTTATCTTTGGATCTTCATACTTGAAATATTTCGGATAAGAAAAAATAACCGTTCCTTCTGAAATCACACTGCCCTCTTCGATTGCCTCATAACTGACATATTCGGAAAATACATCAATTTGTTGCAGAAGGACTTTTGGCAACCAAGAACTAGAAAGTGGAGCAACAATAATTTCTTCCTCTTCCTCTCTTAAAATTTCCGCTTTTGCGTTTCTTAGTTGCCAACGAACAACCATCTTTTTTTCGAACAACGTTTCATTTGTCACATTTAATCGAATCGATTTTTCAAAAGAAAAATGCTGACGATTCATATTTGCCTCTTTTGTCAACCAACTTTCTTCTTCACAAGAAATCATAACAGGGGCAAAAAACCGTTTCGCATAATAATGAAGAGCTTTTAATCGTCCTGCGTAATCAATGGAAGACCATGATACTACTGGCCAACAATCATTTAACTGCCAATAGACCGCTCCCATACAACGTCCACGATTTCTTCTAAAATGTTCCACTCCATAGCGAATCGCATCCGCTTGTAATAATTGGGAGGCATAAATAATTGATTCAAAATCCGTTGGATAACGATACATCTGTTGCATATAATTCATGATCTTTCCATGAGCGCCATAATTTCTTTGATGTTTTTCCATAATATAAGAAAATAGATTCATATCTCTTTCATCATCAGTAAACATCTCTATCGTTTTTTTACTTGGCAATGCCTGAAATCCAAACTCAGAAGCATAACGGAAGAAAAATTTTCGATATTCCGAAAATGGACGTCCTCCATGCCATACTTTCCAATAATGAACATCTCCACGGTTTGGATCATTTGGATTGTCAAACGAGCCACCAGAAGAAGGACTTGCTGGCCAATAAAACGTATCTCTATCATATTTTTTTAGTACCTTTGGAATAATTCGTTCATACATAAAGAGATAGTCTCTTACTTCACTCGGCTTTGTCACCCAACATCTCTCATCCACAAACATTTCCATTTCATTATTACCGCACCAAAGTCCTAAGGAAGCATGATGACGAATTCTCTTAATATTATCGATAAATTCTTTCGTAATCTGTTCCTCGAATTGTTCTGTTAATTCATAAACCGAACAAGCAAACATAAAATCTTGCCATACGATCAATCCAAGTTCATCACATAAATCGAAAAACCAATCATCGGGATAATAGCCACCACCCCAGACGCGTATTACATTAAAATTAGCCCATTTACAGCGTTCTAACAATTTTCTTGTCTTTTCTTTATTAACACGACCTAATAGATGATCTTCTGGAATATAATCGGCTCCCATGGCAAAAATTGTATTTCCATTGACTTCATGGGCGAAACTTTCTCCCCATTCATCTTTTTCGATTTTCATCGTCATCGTTCGAAGTCCAATTCTCTTCTCCCAACAATCCAAACATTCTTCTTTATCGAACAATTTTACTTGTATCGTATAAAGAGGTTGTTCTCCAATCCCATTTGGTTGCCAGAGTCTTGGATTTTCTATCATCATTTTAGACGTATCAGAAGTAATAAGTTCCATCCCATCAGGATCTTTTATTGTCACTTTATAAGAAAACAGGGTTTCTTCGATTGGCACTTCTCTTCTCCAACAAGAGCTCCGAAAATCATTAATCCATGCTTCCATTTCTAACGAGACTTGATTCTTTTCATGAAATTGATGAATCGCAATATTATCCCACCGCGCTTTTTTAATACCCAGTAGCGAAACGGGACGAAAAATTCCTGCATCTGGAAGATGTGCTCCCCAATCCCAACCAAACATATAGTGAGCCTTTCGCAAATGCATAAAGCCTTCATACGTATCATCGTTTCCAATATTCCCATATTTCTTATAGGCATTTGCAATATAGACTAATGGCGAATGAAATAAAATACGAAGCGTATTTTCCTCTTTTCTTTTTATTACCTCTGTTACATCATATTCCCAAACACGGTGCATATTTTCTGCATGTCCAATCAAAACTCCGTTAAAAAAAATATCGGCCACTGTATCCAAGCCATCAAATCGCAATAGAATACGATCACAGTCTATCACTTGCTCTTCAATAGTAAAGGTAGTTTCATATTCATAGTCTTTTTCCATCCGCTTACAAACAGCATCTTCGTTATCTTTAAAATATGGATCAACCATCGCTCCATTCCTCAGTAAGTCAGTATAAACTGTCCCTGGTACAATAGCCGTTTGCCAAGAAATTTCCTCTACACATTTCATTTTCCAATTGGTATGTAAAAATTGCTGTTTCATTTTTTTTCCTATTCTCACTCTTTCGCTTTTGGATATTCTGTACAAAGGAGACGATATGGTGCTTCGTCTTCTTCAATTTCTGGGAACCTTCCAATTGGTTCATAAAAACGATTATCATTTTCATCATCATTACACATAGAAACTTCCCCAAGAAGAACAGGACCTGTTCCTTCTTCTAATGCAAAATCATGATACATATATTTATAAATTGTAATGCTTTCTCCTGGGCAAAGACGAATTTGTGTTCCTGCTGGCACTGTAAACTCTCTACCGTCACAGTTTACCGTCACATCGGTGTCCGCAAACTGCCCATCCTCTGTGGAATTATAGACACGAATTAACACATTTCCGCCACCTCGATTGATAATATCCTCCATCTTATGCCAGTGAAAATGCATTGGTGCTGATTGTCCTTCCTTAATATAAAGAAGTTTCTCAGCATATGTTTTTGTATATTTTTCAGGCATTTTTACGTTACCATTGCGAATAGTAATTAAAGAAAAACCAACTTCATCAAATCTTCCAAGCCCATAATCTGTAATGTCCCATCCTAACATATTGTCACGGACTTCATCATAGTCATGTCCTTTTTCTTTCCAATCCTCTGGTGTAAAGTTACAAAATGGTGGAAGTTTAAATCCACATTTTTCTGCCATCGCTTCCATTTCTTTTAATGCTCGATTAATTTCAGAACGTTTCATTTTCTTTTCTCCTATTCCAATCTAAGTTATTTTTTATTTCTTTTATTATAACAGCTTTTGAATCTCTTCCTTTACTTCTTCTAATTGTTGTTTTCCTTCTAAAATCTGTAAAACAAAATCCATTCTCTTTTTCTCAAATGGGGCAAGTGTTGGAACATCCTTTCGTTTTTCGTGATAAACTCTTCCATATACACTGGCGTTTGCTGGTTCAAGTCCAATGACATAATCTCCTGCTGCAATGGATTTCCATTCCATAAAATAAGGGAGATTTTCTTTTTGAAACTTTAATTTCAGTCCTAATTCTAATTTGTGGTTATAAATAACAACAAAAGTCTCTCCGCTTTCATTCATAGCAAGATCGTGTAAAAAAACAGACTCCTCTTCTCCTGCTTTTGGAATTTCCATTCTATTCCAAGTACCTTTATTTTTTTCTGATATCTCATCTCGTGGTATTACCTTTCTTGTTGGAAAAAACATCTCACAATCTTCTGTCAAAAAAGGATATCCCACATTAAAATGATAAAGTATCATACATGACTCTTCTCTAAAAGATTGGTTTTCGATTTCATTTTCGATCCAAATTTCTTTTTCCAAAAATTTACTCTTTATTGTTCGTCTCAGAACTAAATTTTCTCCAAACAATTCCGCTTCTCGCATTTCACCAGAAACAGAAAGAACATACCCTTCTTCACTCCAATAAGCATCGGTACAAAGATGTTCTGTCGGTGTTGTTCGAATTCTTCCGTGCATCGGATATTCTATTCCATCGATTTCACAAGGAGCACAAATATTTTCCATTCCACAAGTAAAAAGCATTCCACCCATAATACTTCTTTGTGCTTCTTGCTTATAAGTATCAAAATGATTTCTTCCCATTAGTCCAGGCTTGGATAAAAAATTGATGGAAATCCCCCGATAAGAAAGCTCACTTATATCTAAACATTTATCCGCCATAATTGTATAGGATAACGGTCCATTTTTCACTTCAATGGCTTTCATTTTACCAGCTCGACCTTCTTGATATTCAATCTGTCTTACATATGCCACTTGTTGCATATTTCCCACATAGCTTAATATTTCTTTTTTTTCCATACTATTTTCTACACTCTTTTTACGAAGGAACGCAAAACCCACATTATGCCAATTTTACGTTCCTAATCTTTTTGCTATTTAACTTTTATATTTCCTTTGCTTACTCTGCTTTTTGATTTGCTTTCCATTCATCGATCTGCTTTTGCATCTCTTTGATTACTTTATCAGAACCTGCTGCTTTCATTTTTTCTAATAACTTTGGAACGTAAACATCTGGATCAACACTACCAGTATTAATGGCTGCACCAAATTCATTTAAAATATTTTGGAACGTTGCAACTTCTGTAGCTACTGGTGTAATATCAAAGTTAAACCCAAAACTTGGTGCTGCCACTGCTTCATCATTAAATTCTTTGAACGTATTCCATTTATCAAGAGGCTCTGTATCAAGTACATATGTTTTAAACATATCGCCTTGTACATAGTAAGGAACAGAATATTTCTTCTGTGTATCCGCATTTAATTTTACTTTATAATCATAAATATAGTCTTTTCCTTCAAATTCTTTTTTCTCATCGTCTGTTACGGCAACTTTTTCCCAATGTTCCCCTTCAATACCATAGTTTAAAAGATTTCTTAAATATTCATCCGTATTGACAAGATTTAAAAATTTCATCGCTTCTTTTGGATGTTTTGAAGTTCTTGAAATAGCTGTCATCGCTCCACGAGCAGAAGAGTTTGTTACAACCGTATCCATAATTGGAGAAGCCACAACTTCATATCCAAGGTCTTTGCTCCAGATCTTCTCTGCATATGGCTGCCCATCCCCTTTGGATACGAAACGTTTGATGATGTTATCTGGTGTTACAGTAGCAGCGTCTTGATTAATATAGCCTGCTTTGTAATATTTGTGCATCGTTCTTAATGTATCCATCATTTTATCTGTTTCATATAAATTCTTTACAGTTAATGTCGTATCACCATATTCAATTCCAATTGGTTTTTGAATTAAATCCATGTAAGCGGGTGCACTAAAGTCTTTTGATAAATAAAGAGGTACAACATCTGGCTCTTTTTCTTTGATTAATTGTAAATATGGCTCTAAATCCTCTAAAGAATGAATGTCTTCATATGGAATATCGTATTTATCCACATATTCTTTTGTGAATACCCACATCGGCATACTACCAATTTCTTTTTGACTTGGTACGGCATAAATATTTCCATCGATTGTAGCTGCTTCCCAGAATTTTTTGTCAATGGACTCATACATCTCTTTGCCTTCTTCTTTTAACAAATCATTTAATGCTAAAAACGCTCCTTTTTGTGCATTCTGAGCGAAGTCATGAGCCCAAGAACAAGTATAAACTAAGTCAAACTCTTCTCCTGTATTGGTAGCAACAAGCATTTTACTATTATAATCACCAAATGAAATTTGTGTAATATCAATGGTCACTCCGATCTTATCTTTTGTATACTCATTGATCTTTTGTTCCACTTTCTCCATATCTTCTTGTGCATCACCAATTTGATACCATTTCAAGTTCACAACTTCTTTGCCATCAGCGTTAGTTTCCACTTTTTTTGTGCCACCACATCCTGCTAATACTCCCATAGTCATTACAGCTGCCATTCCAGCTGCCATTACTTTTTTCAATTTCATTTGTTTTTTCCTCCCAAATCTATTATTCTTTTACTGCACCAATCGTTAATCCATTAATAAAGTATCGTTGGAAAAACGGATAGGCAAATATAATTGGTAATGTTGAAATTACAACAATTGCCATCTTAATTGTTTCTTTTGGCATTGCATTTGCCATCTCTACACCAGTTACCCCCAAAGTCGCTTTATTGGCATTTAAAAATTCAATATTTTTTTCCAATCGCATGAGTAAATATTGGAGAGGCATTTTTGCTGGTTCATCAATATAAAGCATTGCTTGATACCAGTCATTCCAATAACCAAGTGTTGCAAATAGCCCAATCGTTGCAAGCCCTGGAAGGGACATTGGAATAACAACTTGTAAAAATAACCTCCACTCACTAGCTCCATCAATTTTGGCAGACTCTACAACTGCATCTGGAACACTCGTTTTAAAGAAAGTACGAAGAATAATAATATTATAAGAACCAAGAGCAAGTGGAAGTATCAATGCCCAAATAGAGTTTTTAAGATGAAGAATCTGAGTCATGACCATATAAGATGCAACAAGACCTCCATTAAATAACATTGGTACCATAGCTAATTTTGTGAAAAACTTGCGATATGCATAACTTTTTCTTGAAAGGGCATACGCATAAGTTCCTGTTAAGAATAAAGTAAGCAATGTGCCAACAATAGTTACAAAAATCGTGATTCCATAACTTTTTAAAATAGTAGATCCTCCACTAATTATGTACTGATAAGCATCAAGACTCCATTTTTTTGGAATAAAACTATATCCATAAGTCACTAACGATTGTTCATCCGTAAAAGAGATTAAAATAACGAAAATAAATGGAATGACACAAATAGCACCTAATAAAAAAAGAATGGCATTAAATAAAATGTTTGTCGGCTTTTTAATCTGATTATAAGGACAGGTACTTTCTTGCATTTCCTTTATCTTTTCTGCCTTTTTTGAGACTTTTTTATCAGCTTTCTCTTCTTTTGACATAAGAATCATCCCTCCTAAAATAAGGCACTTTCATTATCCAATTTTGATACAATTTTATTAGCCGTCATAATCAGAATAAATCCAACAACAGATTGGAATAATGCTCCTGCAGAACTCATTCCGATTTCTCCTAATGAAGTCAATGCTCGATAAATATAAGTATCAAGTACATTCGTAACATCATATAATGCACCAGAATCCATTGGTAACTGGAAGAATAACCCAAAGTCTGCACTAAAGATTCTTCCAACCGACATAATAAATAAAATAATAACAACTGGTTTTAAAAGCGGAATCGTAATGTATTTCATTTGCTGTATCTTTGATGCGCCGTCTAGAGTGGCCGCCTCATAATAGGTCTTATCGATGCCACAAATAGAAGCTAAATAAACAACTGCATTGTATCCGATTCCCTTCCACTGACTCATAAAGATTAAGAGAAATGGCCACCATGCTTTTTCTGAATACCAAGAAACTCCATCTTTTCCCATACTCTGTAAGGTCATATTGACAAGACCTCTTTCTGGATTTAAAAAAGCATAGAGACAATAACTAACAACAACCCAAGATAAAAAATAAGGTAAGAACATAGAGCTTTGATAGATTTTTGCCATCTTCTTATTACGCAACTCATTGAGCATCAATGCAATTATGATTGGCAACACAATTCCTAATATAATAAATAACACATTATATCCAACAGTATTTCGGAATACTTTCCACATATCTCCGCTAGAAAATAAGAATTTAAAGTTATCAAACCCTACCCAATCACTCTCCATAAAACTTTTAATGAATCCACCATCACTTAAGGTCAGTCGCTTAAAGGCCAATAAAATTCCCGGTAAAGGGAGATAAGCAAATAAAAGAAACCAAATCGCTCCTGGTAAACTAAGTAGTAATAGCTCTTTATTCGCTTTTAATCTCTTCCATCTTTCTTTCATCGACTGCTCCTCCTTTCTTTTTCTTTTTATGGAATAATCATAGCATGGATTCCTCTCGCCCTAAAAGTTCAAACATTATGGATTTACTATACTTTTTCTAGTCATATATTATTTTTACTATCTATTTTTATGCAAATCATACGAAGCTGTCTCATAATGCTTCATCTCTCTCATTGTATTAGGAGAAACTCCATAACATTGCTTAAACTTCCGATAAAAATAATTGGATTCCGCATAGCCTACGATTTTAGCAATCTCATTGATCTTTTTATCCGTATTTAAAATCAACTCCTTTGCCTTTTCATTTCGTAAACGGTTGACATAATTCACAAAACTACAACCAACTTCTTTTTGAAACAGTTGTCCCAAATAAGAGGCATTGATATGATATTTACTTGATAGACTTTTTAAATTTACATTTTGTGCAGGATCAGCTTTCATTTCATGGATAATCTTTTGAATCACTGGGGTATAACTTACTTTTTCTGGTGCAAGCTCCTCCATAATGCTAAATGCAACCGTTGTAAAATGTTGTTTCAATTGGTAAAGATCTTCTAATCGATGAAGTGTTTCCAAAAAATCTACAAAATCCAACTTCACATTTTGAATCTGAAATTCTTCCATCGTTTTTTGGAAAATAAGAGCCGTTTTTACCAGAACACGATAAATCCCATCAAGAGAACTATTACTTTCTTTCGCTGCATGAAAAAAGATTTTTTCTAAATAACGAACCATTGCTTCTTGCTCTCTTGATACAAGTATTTTTCTTATTTCTTCCTCATCAACTATGGATACCATATTGCCTTTTCTATTAAGATAGTTGATATCAACAGTAAATCCATATCCTTCTATCATTCGATATTTCTTTAATTTTTCTGCTGTTTCATATAGTTTTTTTAATGATTTTATTCCATGTTCAATCGAACTGACTGCAAAAAATGTGCTAATAGAGCAGTCGTTTTCTATTTGATTTTGGATTGTTTGGAAATATTCCACTTCTTTTTCCTGCTCATCAAAAACTCTCTTTATCGCTACGATTTCTCCATCTCCCTCATAATAAAAACGCACAGGGTCATGACGATACTTCTCTTTTACATAATGAAATAACTCACTTCCTTTTTCTTCTTTCCCTTCCCACGAAAATATACTTAGAATCAACGGAGCATTTAACCAGTTTATCAACTTCCACTGTTCTAGATTATGTTCCTCTAACTCCATTTTTCCTTTCAAGTACTGAAAAATACTTGTTTTATAATCCATTTTTTCCAATTTTTCTTTCGACCTTTTAATGGATTCTTGCATTTCTTCTTCATTAATTGGTTTTAATATGTAATCTTCTACATCTAACTGAATGGCTGTTTTTGCATAAGAAAACTCATCATATCCTGTCAAAATAATAAATCGTACCCGTTTATCTTGTTGTCGGATCTCTTTTAACAAATCAAGTCCCGTTTTTTCTGGCATAGAAATATCTGTAACGACTAAGTCTACGCTCTCTTTGTCCCATAATTGAAGTGCTTCCCCTCCATCGGAAGCACAGTGTACGACATAAAACCCCAATTCTTCCCACGGAATAATATTTTTAATCCCCTCACGAATTAACTCTTCATCCTCTGCAATTAATACTTTATACATTATTACTCTCTCCTTTTACCTATTTTTATTCCATTACTTCTCCACTCTTTTTGGAATTTTCATCGTTACCTTTACTCCATTTTCTATTCCTCTGCTCAAATAAATTCCATACTCTTCTCCAAATTCGATTTTTAATCGCATTTGAATATTACTCAGACCAATATACTCTTGATTTTGTTCCTTTAAACTTAACTCTTCATTTTTCTTTTCTAATTCCTCTTTGCTCATACCGCTCCCATTATCGATAATTTCAATTAAGATATTCTGAGGATTTTCTTCCTCTTCTTTTACTTCAACTAAAATATAGTTGTCCATATCCGTCGCTCGAATTCCATGGACAAAATAATTTTCAATAATCGGCTGAATGGAAAACTTTAAAATCGAATATTCCATTAATTCATCGGGACAAATTACATCAAATGAAAAACGATTGGGATGTCGAAATTTATAAAGTTCTAAATATTGTTTGCAAAGATAAAGTTCTTTTGCTATCGGTATAATCGGATTTTCTTTAATCTGACTTCGAAAGATAATTGCTAGTCCGTAGAGCATTTTTCCTACTTCTTTATCCTGATTGATCATAGCTTTCATTCGAATCGCTTCTAACGTATTGTATAGAAAATGAGGATTAATCTGATTTTGCATAGCTTCCATTTCCGCTTTCCTTTGTCCAAGCTCTGCTAAATAACTTTTATCAATATAAGTTTTTAATTCTTGGCACATAACATTTAGATTCACCCCAATGACATCTAATTCATCTTCCTGTTTTTTAATCGGAAGTCTTACGCTTAAATTTCCTTTCTTGATTTCCTCCATAGCATGGACAATGGAATTTAATCGGTTCGAAAGTCTCTTCATATAAAGATGCACAAACAATTCACCAATTACGATAAATCCAATTCCAAGACCAATCATTAACGTCCGTAAAGAGTAGGATAGTTTCTTTGCTTCTTTCTTTTGTACATAACAGATGACATTAAATCCTGCCGATGCCCCTCGTATTATTTGATACTTTTTATTATCAAAGCTTACATTTTCTTCTTGTAACTGGGATTGAAAAAAGATTCCCCCATCTTTTTCTACTAAAATTCCAATATTACTATCCCTTTCTTTCATTGCTTTTTTTATTCTACTATTATTATAAAAAAAATGAATTTCACCGATCGGTTTATTCTGATTATCTAAAAGAAACCGCTTTTCTATAAAAAACTCA